>JGI24021J15306_10001786_pt1 | contig 21947 bp, 12 predicted proteins | sample Ectturendosymbi1_FD_15306 | JGI IMG/M metagenome (IMG submission 15306) | reverse complement strand
CGGGGGAGGAGGATGGAGAGCCGGACGCGAAGTTGGGGAAAGTGGGGGTGACGAGAGTCGCGCCGTGCGAGCCTTTGGGAACTGGCGCAGTCAACGCTTGCTGGCGAAGTAGGTCGGGCACAGGAGCTGAAGGGAGCGCGAGGACGTCATCTACGGTGACGTCACTCTTTCCGTTCTGTCGAGAGCACAAAGATGAACGCAGCCGGTTACCATGCGCAATATTGCGACCACCATGCAGGAGTAAACACAAACTGGTTAGTTGGTTTGAAAATCACCACGCGATGGAATGTTGCAAGCGTTTTAATTTACCAACCTCTGGGAGACAAAAAAAAGCAAAGTCAAATATATTTCGAAACTCATCGTGAACTTCACAACTATAACATTTTGAAACTTATGTCATGAACTTGCGAAGCAATTCTCGACGACCCCGGTAACCTGACAAGTTTCACAGAATTAGTTCGTTCATCATCTCATACAGCAGGTGTTGTTCAACAGGGGTTCCGTGAGTGGCTGCCAGGAGTTCCGGCAAAAATAGACCGAATTTGCTTGGCACGAAATTCACAATCACTGCCCTGTGCGGTTGTAGCAATACCAATGCTTCACAGTTGTACAGGGATCTATGAGCAACGCAAACATTTGCGGAAGGTTCCGTTGCAGCAAAAAGGTTGAAAAACACTGTCACACAGTGATGCTAGATCACATGAACAAATCACGCAAAACAACATGTTTTTCAAAGCCAAGTTGTACAAACGTTAATTGGCAAGCGAACAACACACACCAGAGGGCACTCCACATGCTTATCCTGGCGCATTTAAAAAAAAAACTTATTAAAGCAAAAACCAGACAAAGCAAACGTATCACTGATCAAGCGTTATCAATCGTTAGTTGCTTTACTGACGATAAAAAAAAGTGGCAGCAATTTACTTCACCAGCTGACAGGTGTGACAGGCTCAGCACACGCTTTCTCTTCAGTCCTTCATACTCAGCTTAAGGTATTTGTCATAGACCGAATTTTGTTTGAAATGACCGAAAAAAAATAAAGTTAATGCGGTAATAATGTCCGAAAAGGCAGGCAAGTGACTGCTGTTACGGCGAGTTTTAATACTATTGTGGGGGCAAATGACCGAAACGTCTGCCAAGGGAAAAATAACTAGAAACACAAAGCCAACTCACGACGAAGCAAACCGCTTTGTGCGTGACTCAGCAGAAAGCTAATTCATGACGAAGCTAAATGTGGCGGCACTGGAAAAAAAGGTTAGCCGGGTACCTGAGCCAATGCGATCAGCGCCAGTAAAATGTACAGTTCCCGTTGGTTCAGCTTGCCCGGTGCGGTTTTGTTCGCTGCTGACCAGAAACGGCCGAGAGTTTCTGTCGACAGCTGCGATCGTAACAGGATCGGGCGAACGCGGCCGGTGTCGACGAAGCCGTCAGAGGACAAAGACGCCTCCAGGACCTGCGAGACAAAGACATGTTGCTGCTTGGGTCGTCAGGGCTTCCACACAAGAAGGAAGCAGCTTGTTGGTGGTGACCCACAAGCCGGCAGCACTACTGCAAAGCATGTTTAGCTGATTCCCTTACAATTTTTGAACAACTGCTTTATCTACAGCGCCAAAAACAGGGCAGATAAATTTTGAACACCGTCAAGTAACATGACTTGTGTAGCAGACATTGTAATGTGTTGCTGCATTGTGTCCGAATTCACTTACGGTTTGAACAAGCTAACTGAAAAGCGGAACAACACTAAACTTCAAGCATGAAACATTCAAAAAAGACCATTCCGTAAAGCTTGAGGTTCGATTATTTAGGTAGCGAGTTGGCGACACAGACTGAAGGTCACTTCTTAGGATCTGACTTAGCAAGATGGCGTGAGGGGACCCGGAAATGCTGAGCGACCTCACAAACTTATTTATATTCTAGTGTCACTGCGACGAAGGTGCTCAACCTGAAGCCCAGGAAAGCTTTCACGTTGAAACTTCTCGCGAAAGAATAACCACGTCACGATCCGTGACCTTCGAAGAAAACTTCAAGGGACGTCGTCATGACAACTAGGCGCCACTTTTTATACGGTACCTGTTTGTAAACAAGTGGCACTTGCAAAGGGTCGTCGATCCAAGATGAGGAGGAGGGGTGAGGAGGACGAGGAGCGGTTTCAGGCTGAGGAGGAGCCGGTGCTTCACCTGCGTTATATTCGCAACGAGACAATTACAACTGAAGCCCGCTTCGTTGCATGGCTAACTGCAAGCGAATCATACAATTTTTCTTCATTGTTCTGTCACACACGTTGACATGTTGCAGTGCTTGGCGCATGCGCACAAAGTTTTCAGCAACCGCTCCAGCCACCTTGTTTGCGCAACAGTATGTAGTCAATTTGGAATAACCGAACATCAGTTCACAGCAAGCAAGCCAACAAGTTTGCTTTGTATGAGCTCAGTAACCAGGCAACAACCGTCAGCGTTGTTTAAAATCAATTACAAACAGCAGAAGTTGGCAACTGCTGTCCAAGGATTAAGCACAATTGGCTGACAATGAAACTGACACAAAATTGTTGATTTAGGAAGAACGCAAAGAAAACTTTCATCACCAAAGAGGTATATTTTTCTGAATCCTGATTTATAGCCAGTACATCAGCATGGTTGCAGGGAATGGGCTCCATTTTATTCCAAGGAAAAAATGCAGCAACCGCAAAAGGGATATACAGGTTTTTGTAAACGATAACTTTTTGCTCTTCATCTTTTATATTCTGCAGATTAACCAAGTACCGCACGTCCCCAACTTTTGACATTCCCACCCAATCACAAGTCCTGGTCACATGTCTCGATATTATTGATCGAATTTGCATCCTCAGAGGCGGAAATTTGCTAGGGTTAAATTTTCTTTTTGACATCTGCCAAGTGGTAATCAACAGAAATTTTTTTTTTTCGCTGAGACATTTTGGCAATTTTTTTCGAAATACCTTAAAAATTCCTGTCGTTTTTTTCGTTTTCAGACATTCTTTTATGACTGAAAAAGGCATTATGATCCAATTGACTTCATTTTTTTGGTCATTTAAAAAAATCGGTCAATGACCGAAAAAAAACAGACAGAAAAGAGGTGTCGAAACAACGTATATGCGCAGTGATGGAAGCAGGTAGAGTGACTGATTTTTTCAGTACTTCAGTTGAACTGATTTGCTCATTTTTTGATCACATGCAGGAAGTGGTTCATGTAACAGCAAGCGCTGCCTCTTTGCTCATCGCAACCAGCGCGCAACCAAAACTACAATCAACGCCCGCATTCAGTCAGCGCTAAATCACATCTGGTTGAAAGCGAAAGCTGCACTTACTGTGGAACTGAGTGTCATCTACCGTCAGCGCGGACCAGTCGGCAGCTTTCGCGCTCGAGCGATACGTCCGTTCTTGCTTCCTGCTCCTTTCCACATGAGTCGGTGTGAATCGCAGGCGAGCCTTCTGCGGGGCGTTCAGGTCCAGAGAGGCGAGCATCTTCGCCTGCAAGTCGTTTTCTGGGTGGCACAAAGAAACCATGCGTAAACAACCTCTCTGTGACGTCACATATCGTTGCGTAACACATCAGTTGGCCGGGAGAGATTGAACGCACAACGTTTGACGTAGGCGGAAGCGCATACAATCCTTATTGTGTGCGGGGTGACGTAACACTATACGCATTGTTCCGGTCAACGAGCGCACATTAGGCTCAAAGAGGGTTTTTCACCGTGAGGTGTAAATTGGGGAATTCCATGCTTCAAGCAACAACAGTAACGTATCGGCGAGCGCACTAATTTGAAATCATAGCAACTGGAAGTAGAAAAAGTAGATTTAATGCTACAAATACCACAGACTTTACCGAATACCCATTAAAAGTACCTTTCGTCCGGTAAGTATTTTTGGCTGGGTTGGTATGTGTAACAGCACCATTGACATCTAGCGGCTGCGCTGAGGATATATCCTGGATTGGAATAATAGGAGCTGGTTTACAACTTGTCTGTTGACTGATGACTGTTGCCGGTTGGACGGTTGAGCAGGTGGCTGCCGGTTCGACAGACGCTTGCAGGAAGTCTCCAAAATCGTCCTGGAACGAGGTTTTAAATGATTTTTAACGAAATTAATAACATTACTACAAAGGGTGGGTTGTCCATCCTCGCGGGCTGCATAATGCTGTAGTTCAGCAGAAGTATTATCATGGGCGTAATTACTACAAACAATATTGTAAACGTAACAATCACTATTGTAAACATAACAATGGCGTAATTACTACAAACAGTATTGTAAACGTAACAACGCTGCAAACGTTTCCGTTGCTTCACATCAAATAAACCCACCCCCCTCCTGGAGCGGGTTAGGTCAACGCTGCGAGAACGAAAAACCCTTTTTGTTGATCGACGTCTTTGCAGCAACAACTTCTGTCGTTGAGGCATTCCTTTCGACTGCGAGGTAAGATTTTCTATCTCCCCCCCCCGGGAAGGCGCAATGGCCGCAGCGTCATCTGCAGGTTTTGTTAACGCGGATTTATGGGTTACGATTGCACCAGTGGGTTAACAACACCGTTGAAATGACCTTGGTGCTTGAGACGCAGACTGTTTGGGCTGAATCTAAATGACAACTTATTTGCATGCGCTGTATGCATACACGTGCGCGCTGCACTGCCAACAAGTCAGAAGGACGAACATGTTACCAGTTTTTAAAGAAAGCGCAGACCGCGTTTTCCGCATCAAACTTCAACACAACACAGTCGTTCAATATAATGCCTCCGCTATGATACTTAACAGTCTTGTTTGAGTTATTAGTGCAACATACATCGGGGTGCAGAATAAAGACCACTGCAATGGACTGATGCATCACTAAATTACCATCAAACTCGCGTGTAAGGTTTATCGCATGCCACAAGCTATTTAACCGCTAGAGCCAGGGTTCTTAACCTGGGGTTCACGACCCACAAATGTTTAAGGAACGCTGAGCTAGAGGAAGACGGTATCCGATAACAACATCGCAGTTGAGAAATGCTCTAAAAAGCTATTAAAAAAACTATTGGGCGTTTATATGACAGTGTAAAAAACAATGAAACAGGTTTCACGCCAACTGTCCGTCAATCGGTGTAAGCAACAAGTTTTTAAACCGCAAGCATGCAGCAGACGAACAGCAACACTGTGAGCTACCTCCTAAGCAATTCATCACAATCCCAGCACCGGGTAAATGATGAATTGAGATCAACCTTGCCGCTTTCTCGACCTTTGAGCGACGTGTGCCTGCGTTTACGGGTTAGTACTGCTGGCGCCGATATATAAAGCGAAGAACAAGAAGTGCGGACCTCACCAGCTTAATAAAAATCTCAAAACGACGGGGAAACAGGAAATGAGCACAGTTTATTCGGATGACGCAACTACATGACGGTGCGACGGTGACAGTGCCCATCTGATTCGCAATTTGAAGCAGTTTTTCCGATTCCCGGCCCGGTAATCAATAGTCTAATGCAGTGGTTTTCAACCTTTTGGCTGCAGCGGAACCTTCCGCAAATGTTGGCGTTGCGCATGGAACCCTGTACAATGATCCAAGTGTCTGTCCTACTATATGTAATAAACGAATTCCGTCCCAGGCAAATTTGGTCTGTTTCGGCGGAACCCTGGCAGCCACTCGCGAAACCCTGAGGTTCCGCGGAACCCCGGTTGAAAAACACTGGTCTAATAATGTAGGTTCAACAAGCTGTAGTGGGGTCAGCCTCCACGTTTTCAACACGTAGCCAACAACTTCTCGCCTACATCTCACAAATTCCGCGCATCAACAGAACTGCAGCTTCGTATTTCCTACAGTATTTGCTTACGGAACAGGGGGTTAACAGCGCAGCACCTATTGTCACAAATTAGGCAGCAAACTTCGACAACGATTGAACCTCTAAATGCGGTTTCAAAACGACATGGTTCCACATGTCTTATTTTTGCCCTTTGGTTTAACAGAAAATTCATTGTTTTGCATATGCTTAAGAGTCGTTAACGCCACTAACTTAGAAGTAGACAGAACAGGAATTCAATGACGCCTCTACACAAGGCGAAAACAAAAAACGCATTGCACAGTCATAATAGTGCTAGTAGACATAAGGAATACGTCCACCGAAACTCAGAAAGGCGACTGCGCTGACGGGCACAAAGGAGCAACGAACCGTTGAACCCGGAAGGGCGGCAATATGCGTCAAATGCTGTCGGACAAAGCTATGAATGGAAACGAAACTTGAAAGTAACAGAACTTCTGACCCTGGAAAGAGCGCACGTTATGTTCGGGTGACCGGGTTAAGCAGGGTAGCAGCGCAGTATAATCGGTTGTGCTGTGTAAGTTCAGTGCATCGAGGCTGCGCACCTCTGACAGAAACTTCCTTTTTTTTAAATGCTTTGTTCCATGTGTAAGGCAGCTTTCAAAATTACACCCGCAAAGACAAGGCCACGTTGGATTGTATTATAAATTCAATGCAATCCCACAAAGGCAAATGGCATATTGACGTGCCAAGAAGTTTCTATGTTCTAGCACGAAGCTTCTTGGCACTTTAAAAATCGTGGGCAGCTTTAACTAGAGCTTGATAGATGAGCCGTTTTTGGCCCATTCCGGTATTTTTATTTTTCAATGCCGAATTAGCCGATACAGATGTCTTTGAATCACCCAAACCACGTTAAAAAGGCATCACAACACATATTAAATCAACTCACAACAAAACGGGAATTGTTCAAAACTGAACAAATACACTGAAACGGCAACATGCCTATTTACAAAATACTGATTGAACAATCAAAATCAAACAATTTTAAGTTATTATCTTCGTGCAACGAACATCTTCCGTTATTATAAACAAGCCCAGCAGTGCTGAAAACTCGTTCACCAGGCATTGAGGTTAGAGGTGCACGCTCCCACGTACTTTCTGGCAAGCTTAGCTGGAAAAGGAAACCGCCAACGCCAGGTTCCTTCACAACCGTGAAAAAAGCAATTCACTGCAATGAAGAGCCATACACATAGACCTAGACAGGGGGACCAAGGGGGCCATTACCCCCCAAAATTCTTAGCATATCTTGTCATTTTGTGCTTTTGAAAGGCGGTGTCCCAAAAACCAAAGCTGCTCGTTAAGAGTCAAAAGACTTGTCCCCTTCAAGATTTTAGAGTGGCTGCGCCACTGGCTGTACAACACCGAATTCTTGCCAGACATGCCTCACTGAGCCAGTCAAACACCACAGCCCAAACCGTGATGTCTTTCCGGTCAGTCCACGCTTACCGCAGGAAAGCTATTCACGAGCGTATGTTACGTCACAAACCAGTTTGTTACGGAGACAATTATACACCGGTGTGTACATTCGGCACTACTACTGAAGTTGTTGGATAGCTGCGGGCTGTAAGGAACAGGTCAAGGGAATAAGTGATGAAATTTCAAGGCGGAGAAACAAATTGTGTTTCCAAACACTCTCCACAAAATAGCGCAGTGGTAGTCACGAGCAGATAGTTCCGATACATCACGGCGGAATACCGCCAATGTGATACAATGGTATTTTCACTTTATCGGCCGACCTACTGTATATCAGCACACCGATGTATGCATCGGCCGAACTTAAGCTTATTAAGCCATTCCCCCCTTACTACAAAAGTTTGCAGTGGTTAACGAGTGCACCACATAAATGGAACGGTATTGCCTTAATTTTGCTCTCACTGAATTTTACTATATTGAACAGCACAATCACGTACAGTATCCATGTCGATTCGTGCTTACAATTATCGGTTGGATCTGGGTTTTTTTTCACTGAAACATTTCGGTCATTTGCCTCACGGTTGTTGTAAAACTCATCATAACAGTGTGGTTTAGCCTATATTTTCAAACATTCTGACCGAAATTACTTAATTTTTTTCGGTCATTTCAAAAACGTTTCGGTCCATGACCGAAAAAAAAACTTGGATTGAACAACTTCCTAGCCTTGCGTGGGGATGCATTGACCATATTGCAACATCAGAACTGCAACCGGCATGGTTCTTAATTACTGACTAAACCCTAAAACAAAGGCCTGCTCCAAAAGTTACAAGAAAACTCTTCCGTTTTCATGAGCGATCTTTACACCCGTTTTTTTTTGTTGTTTCGCGATAGCCTTCTGGCGTGTTCTGAATCACCGATAGCTGTTCGGACGGGGCGTGGGGAAACAACGCATGATGTTACAGTCCAGCACGTTGGCGGCGAAATGCCGAGCACCGAGTAACCTTGGATCAGAACAAGAGCGACACAGCAGGACACGCAGCCACGCGTGGGATTCACGTCATCAAGTTTCGCGAAGGGTCGCCTGTGAGCGCCGTTGGCTCGTGCCAAGTTTTTTTCCTAAAAGCGTTTTCGAAGTTGATTGCAATGGTTGTGAAATAGAACCCCTCCCACCCGACGCAGTGCGTCAATTTTCAGGCTGGTGTGTGAGTGGTGCCGTGATGAGGCTAGTGACATGTGATGAGGCTGGTGACGTGATGAGGCTAGTGACATGTGATGAGGCTGGTGACGTGATGAGACGATTGTCCGCGAAACCAAACATCTCCAAGGAATAAAAAAATGCGTTAAGTTTACTTCGGCGACGAAGTTGTTTGGGATGCAGCGTGACGTACGGCAAGTAAAGAAAGCGTCCAGTTTGCGGTTGCGCGCCCAACACACGCAACAACAGTCAGGTCCGGCTGGCGACGTGTCAAATCGCTTCACTGCCTTGCACTCAGTCAGTGAAACAAAACGTGTGGAATGAGCGCGTGCTTGATTGAGGGCGGCGGTCAGTGGTAATGTCGAGGCCAGAATTTCCGAGATCGAGATTTGGCCAGCAAAAGGTGGGGACGAGTTGTGAAGCCGGAGAGTGTCTGTGGTTACCTGATACTCGCTTAAACAGTTTTAGTTCTTGAAATATATTTGAGCGGTTTTGCTTTGCACGCAGGTCTCAGCAAGTTCACAATATGAACAAACGATTTTTCCACGACATGAATCTTCTGTGTGACGTTTCTTCGAAATAGTCAGATGTGAAAAAGCCTTGCCAAGTTCACGGAAAGCGATCTGAGACCGAAATCACCGTAGTACGTTTTCAGCCTGGGCNTTTTTCGGCCGTTTTCCGGTCATAGATCAAAATGATTTAAATGACCGAAAAAAAATTAAGTCATTTCGATCAGAAGGTCTGAAAATAAAGGCTAATGAACACTACTAAGGCGAATTTTAATACAACTATTAGACAAATGACTGAAATGTTTCAGTGAAAAAATAGTTTTGCGCTGTATCGCAGGACAAGTACACAGACTGCATCACTGTTATTGGTGATGAGCGACTGATCACAATCTGCATGCCTACACTCCTAGGAAGGTATAATGCGCCAACGTCACAAAAGTCGATATGCAGTCGTGGGCTTCACGCAGGCATGACTGCAATGCGCGTGAACGTTCAAGAAATTATACGTCAACGGATTTAAAAGCGTATCTACAGTAAACAGTGTTGACCCGACCTTTGCACATTAAAATGTCATCATCTTCGTGAAGAAATAAAACTGAACAACGAGCCCGTCATACCTCCGAAACGACTTGGGGGGGGTGTTTTGATGGCGTGGACTGCGGCAGTCTGGTGGAAGAGCTCACGATGCTATCAAGCATGGAATCGATGCTGGTATGCTTGAATGACTTGCCTGTCAGTAACAAACGGAAGGAATGGTTGATAAGAACTTCCGGAAAAAAGGAAATTCAACAAAAATAGGTTNTTCTGAAACACGCCACTGTACCTGGGTCGATTATTAAGGTTAGTGGTTGTTTTATGTCGATTATAACGGTGTTTTCCATAATGGTTTGTAAGAAGCCGTAACAAGGAAAGCAAATTGTGAAGAGAAATTTGCCAATGACTGACTCCCGAGTGACGAACTTGGACTTGACTCACTTTGATACACAATACTGACACATACAGGACAAAAATTGCGGAGGAAAAAAGCCTGAATCAGGTACCGTTGAAATATAATCGATTTCTCAAAAAATACCCATGCACGAGCTCCATGGTTTAAATCAGGGGTGGGCAAATAGCGGCCCACGGGCCAAATGTGGCCCGCGACAGCGTTTTAAGTGGCCCGCGGAAGCATTCTGGAAATATGTTCAAATCTGAAATTTCTTCCAATATATCACAGTAAATGTTAGCGCTAACACTAACGTAACCAAGACTTGCTTCTATTTCTATCAGAAGGTATGGCCCTCTGCTAAATGCGGCCTTCTCAAAACGACCCCGAGCAGAAATTAATTGCCCAACCCCGGGTTAAATGGCAAGTTTTTGCAGAAACGTTTAAAAAAATTCCCCATTTGAAACAGACAAGAAAGAAGCACAATGAAATTTTTGAACACAATTAAAGCGCGAGACGCCTCACCCATATTTTTGAACTTGCGCTGTTGCTCCATCTTGTATCTCTCCTGCCTTTCTTTTGAAATGGCTGCTACACTTGCAGTGGCTGGCAAGTTATTCCCTGCTGAGTTCGACTGCGGCGGCAGTGCTTGCATTGGGAAATAGCTGCCCTGCTGGCCTGAGTTGGAGGCACCCGCAGCTCCCGGCATCCACGCTGTAGGCTGACTGAAGGCCATTTGCTGCAATAAAATTCAGCAAAAAGGTGGTTTGAAATGAACGATAATAACGTGTTATTGCTCACGTTCTTGCAGTGTAGGCCACCAACCTGGAAGTTTGGGGGTACGAATCCATACTGAGATGGTGGTGGTGGCTGCTGTTGGTGGTAAATGTTGCTGGGCGCTCCATACATGGGATACATATTGTCCAGATTTCTATTGGGATGCATTTTTGCGCAGACGTCTTCACTGCCAACTGTTACGTCAAATGAAAAGTGCCGCCAAGTACATCTCTGTCGGAGATGTCCTGAGCGTATTTCTGTGCATATTGCACTGCTATGCCCTAGATTTACCTGAAATAGCGAAACACGTCTGTTTTACTCCTCATTGAGGTTGCAATACAAAAAATGATCGTTATGGTACATGGTGAATACGTTGAACTGCGCCAAGATCGTATGTCAAGTCAGTTTTCTGCAAACACGCTGAAGAAAAGGCACACACAATGTAATGGATTTTCGGTTTTTGCAACGACGGTAAGGGCTAGCGGCATCCTAACAACACGACTCTTCGAAAACATTTCACAATTGCAACAACAAATTATCAGCACTGCGCTTAAGCGTAAAGTTTCTCGTGCTGCAGTTGACATCTGTTTATGCAATGTGTTTCGGTAAGCTTGCTTCCGATGAGAGGGACAAATCTGCTTGGGGGCGTCGTTAACATCTTTTAGCATCGGTGCTGAGCGCTGAGCAGTAAAACAGACATCAACGCGAGAAAAGACATGTTTCAGTTATCGCCAGTTTACCCGCACACACGACGACATTGTCCGTCACAGCAAAAAACAGCCTCTTGACCATGTGTAGGCCAACGCAGCTTAAACAAGAAGAACGCTACGTGTACCCCGACAGTTTAAGTAATTTTCAACGGGCGTGCAACGGATTTTCGAGCTTTGCACGCAACAGCTGACCTGATGTTTCGCCGTTAGATTTCAAATGCTGTGTGTGCTGCAACCGAAGTTACAGGCAGTGAAATTTGGTTTAGTCCAGTGCTTCTCAACCTTTTTGATGTCGCGGCCCACTTTTCGCCGAGACTTTGATTCTGGGCCCACTTCACGAAAAATTTCTTTCAGAACTCGTGACCAGGCGTAGTTATTGCGTTATGTCGGAGCATTCCGCGGCCCACCTGAAGGAGCTTCGCGACCCACCGGTTGAGAAGCGCTGGTTTAGTCCACATTTGCAAGAGAGCGAAAGTTTCGAATAAGGACACTTAACTGAAATGCACGTATTTCCGTTTAAATAGTAAAAAACGTTTCAAAAATGCTCGTATTGTATTTTTCGGAAACGGTCGCATTTTGTATTTTTCGGAAATGCTCGCATTTTGTATTTTTCTGAAATGCTCGCATTTACGTTTCGGATATGTTCGTTTCTGTGTTTTGAAAATCTCGTATTTGCACGTGATTTCACGGACACAAATCATCATTTCAAGTCCAACCGCCGCAAGCAACAGGGCGTTTATATTTAATTTATCTATTTTTCTAACGGTCACTAATGGAAAGAACAAGCAAACGAAATATCATAACAGCTATGTTTCAAGTGCCAAGGTTTGTCTTGCTGATCTTTCACTAAATCAACGCTTTGCGTTCAATTTGTTCCAGCCATTGCAGCAACAACAACTCCAGCGTTTGTCTACTTCCACCTCGCAACAGGCAAAGATTTTCCAAATCTTGAGAAAAGCTTCGCGCAGCGTTCACAACGTGCAGCAAACACGTCACTGCGAAGAAAATAAAGCAAGAACAACACGAAGCTTTGCACAAAATTGCAACACTTCTTTTCCAGCTAAAAAAATTTAAGGTTTTTGTGCTAGCGCCGGGATTTTCAGCAACTACGTATATGCAGTAAAATACTGCAGCTTGGGTCATCGTTTTGTCTAGGCTGGCCAAATATTTGGATGTTTCGTGAAGGATTCATAAGGCTCCACTGCCAGAAATTACATGCTGTAGAAGAAATAGGGATGTATTTTGGAATGCACAACTGCGTAACCAAACTCCATGAAATATCCAATAAAATTTATTAGCAGGCTTCTTCTGCATACTCCATTGCAAGCCTCCTTGCGCAATTAATCTCAGCATACCATTGCTGGCCATTACTCTATCCCATGCTGTTTTTCATTGATAGCAACTTTAAACCTTTCTTCTAGCAGAGAAATTTCACTAATAAGGTCAGTGATTGCATTAGTGAACGCTTCCTGTGGACTGTAATCTTCAGTTGTTTGGACTCGAAGTGCGAACTTGTGTTCCAGTGGATGTGGTACTTTGTAACCAGCAAACAAAACTTTAGGGTCTTTCAACAATTGCCTGCAACAATCAAAATTTCAAAGATGTTAGCAGCATTTTCTAGCATGCAAGACTACGTGAGCAGGCAAACCTCTGTACAGTACTTTACCTTCGATAATTGAATTACAAAACAGCTTTACTAATCTCACTTTTTGCAAAACATGACCCAAAACATTCGTGTGTGCATGGTTACCAAGTAAAACACTTTTATCTAATACACACAAATTTTGCTATCCATTGCAAGGCAACTTACGATCTCAATAAGTTTCCCAAAGTATGGTCTTCTTTGTTAACTGTGAAGTGAGCAGCATTTGGCACTTTTGTATCTTTGGCGATAGTAATCCTAAAAAAACAGTCCCAGAAGTTTGTAAATCACCAACAAAATAAATGTGAAACACTTTTTCAGATTACAGAAGCTCTCAGTCAGATCGCAAAAATTCAGAAGCTGGAAATATTTTTAGAACAATTAAACCAACAACACTGTGAGTACAACTGTGACTGCTTTCTTTGGTGTTACTTATGCTGCAAAAACAAAACTTGCACCACTATGAAAAAAAAACAAACAGTTATTCAACAGTTTGTTTTATTTGAATGAAGGCAGTTTTTTCAAAGGTGTTTTAGGGGCCCGATTTGGGTCCCTAGAATTGAGAATCGGGTCCCTAGAATCAGAGAAAACTATCATCAGGTCCCTAGAATCAGAGAAATCAGGTCCCTACAGGCTCATATCAGGTACCTAACATTTTCCTTAAAAACAAACCTGATGAAGGGACAATCAATAAAGCCATCTACAGCAGTGGTTTTCAACCTAGGGGTCATTTGTCTGTTTTATAATGGTCGCGAGAGATTCAAATAAAAGTATTCATAATTGCTTTTATAATTTGTTTCGTATATACTGTATATGGAATCACTTTTTATCGTAGCTAAAATAATACGATCACCTTGCAAAATGATAGCATACTTTTTTATTCAAAATTGTTTAAAGTGTGCTTATGACCATTACAAAGGTTTGAGTGACCATTTCAGTACTGTTAACCATTACAGCACTGTTGCATTTGGCAATGAGTGACTTTGTGATTAAAGAATGTGCTGTGTTTGTAAATTAGATATCCAATTGCAGTACCTAACTTGGGATCTATTCTAGTTTTCAGTGAGTTGTGCTATGGATTGATTTGTATACAGCACAAGTCACTCTCAATGATACTGCCATGTTCATAAATTTAATAAACGAGTCGTTGTTCAACATACTGATATCGTACATTATTTTTTAGTCATTGTGATTTTCTATTGTGCAAACACAACTGCATTTCATATGCTTGACTGGAAATTTTCGGAAGGGGGTTGTTAAGTTAAATTGAGTTGAAAAATGGGTTGCTGCATGAAAAAGGTTGAAAACCACTGATCTACACTCTATAGTAAACCTTTNAAACAACAGCTGGCAAGTAGAGAACAGCACGAAGTAAACCACAACCAATAATATGTTTTNGGGTGGCAGGTATGACAGTTTCTTAGACGATNAGGTGCGTATCACTTACACAGCATTACCAAACGCAACTAAATTTTCTGATTGCAATCCAAGAAATCAACTTCTGATTTACCACCCACTGCAACAATAATTCAATTATCAAAAAGCTACACTGATAAAATTGCTTTCATCAAAAATGCCTTAACTGCGTATTTCACCAACAGCATTGGCAAAAATTGCAGCAAATAGGAGCATGGTAACTCACTTTTTTTCTCCCTCAAAAAGTAGAAAAGCTTCAAATGCTGGAGGTGCATTCATTTTTTAGATGATAAATTAAATGTCACATGCACAACTGCTAAGTGCTAATAGAAAACCACACCTGCAAATAAAATCAACAGGTTTCTTACATCATCAACAGTTAACGCACAACGTTTTTGCAAAATACATACAAGAAAAATTTAGAACAACAATTTCACAATATATTTGAACAAGCAAAGCTCAAGTCCACTGATAACTCAACAATCATCAATAGAGATAGACCGATATTTGGGTTTTACTGATATATCATATATCAGCCTCAGTAGATGTTGACAAAATGTAGACAACTTGTGCAAGAAAGCACAATGAACCAAGTCAAGACAGTTATCTTGCAGCAACGTTAGCAGGTGCATTTTCATGAACAAGCCGACAAGATGATCGATGAAGCATGCGATGGCTGTCGCAAGCCAAACAAAAGCGTCATCATTAATCAAATTAACTAAAAATCACAGCAAAATATTGAAATTGCTGCACTTTGAAAAACTTTAGCTCATAAATCCTGATTTTTGAAGTTTTTCAGAAAAAAAGGTAATACATAGAAAATATTATATTTTTGATAATGAAGCAGAAAACAAGATTCAAAATTTTGGAAATATCAGTTATCGGTCCATGAATGGCCGATATATCGGTATCAGTCGCTAAAAAGCCATATTGGTCAATAAGTATAAAAAAGATATATAATTATTGACCAACTCAAGAACTTGGATTAGTACAGTAGTTCTTAACCTCTTCTCTACTAAATCTCCTTAACACTTTGAGAGCCGGGGTACGATATATTTGTACTTTGAAATCAGTCTAAAACCAGCAGTTGTCAGTTGCCTTACCAACACCATAGCTCCTCCGTCGATTGCACTAGAGAGCTGTTCAAGAGCTCAAACAGATCGGCCAGTCTTCTAGTCTGCACTCGAAAAAACTTTTGGTTGGCGGTTGTGGATTTTTTGTGAGTGATGTCATAAGTGAAGTAGTTTTTGGGCCATTTTGGCTCATGTTACCTGGCCTAGGGCCCAACTGCTAGGCTAAAGTATTTCGCTGAAGTTTTCATTGGAAACTAGACTCGAGTCCGAGTCTTTTGAGCCTTTGATCGACTTTCTAGCATTTCTGGTTCAAAAGTTATTATCTAAAATAAACAAATTAATTAATTATCTAATTGGCTGATTAGTCAAATATTTTTATTACTTTAGATTATAACTTCTGCACCCGAAACCAGCAGGTCATCCAAAGTATCAAAAGACTTGGATTGTAGCCTAATTTCCAATAAAAACTTCACCGGAATACTACCATGTAGCGGTTTGGGCCCAGGGCCAGGTGAAGTTGGCCAAGGTGGCCTAAAAGCCCTCAACTTACAACGTCACTCAAAAAAAAAACCTCCTCCCAACCAAAAAAATTTTTGAGTGCAAACTACAAGACTTGCCGAGTCTTTTGAGCTTTTGACCAGGTCTGTAGCACTTACCGGACCAGAAAAATCCTGCGCAAAGCCACGTGCGATCCAGCTGTTTTTTTGCGAATCGCTTGAATTAACCCGACTTCGAAAGTGTTAAGTAATTGTCCTTTNTTTCAAATTCCCAACTTTAAATGAATTTTAAAAGCAAATGTANTTATATGCAAATTTGTTGATCAATCAAACTTTGCATTTTGAAGAGTTCATAAGGGCTCACTCCCCCATGGAAATTTATTAATGCCCCCCCTAGAGAAACGTTCCCCCTAGAGAGTAAAGAATCACTGTATTAGTAGATCAATGGATTGGTACTTCCAGACTGCTAAAGATGTACACATTTTTGTTTAATTGCACAGAAAAGAATAGGTTTTATGCCAATCTGTCAGCCTACATAATAAGAAAACATCACGCATCCTTNAGAAATGACAGAATGTATGAGTGCAAGGGTTTTTAAAAATACAAAACACACACTCTATGTCAAAAGTTAAGCAGACATNTGATATAATCATCTTTGTAGTAACAGCTTTGCTCTTCTGTCATCTCATGAGATATCTACAACTTGCAAAACANTGCCAAAATCAACATCAAGTAAGTTTAAATCAGTAACCTCAAATCAGAAAAAGACTAAGCATGATTCATATAATGAAACGCAGACATAGAACAAAATATATAAATGACCCACTGAACTTGAAAACCACCTGTTTTCTAAACTTTTCTGAGATCAGTGGATCATTCAGTGTTCAATTTTGGGCGTTGCACATGCAAAAAGCCACTAACTAGAAATACACAAACCATTATACAAAGCAAGTGACAATAAGCTTTCACTGTCAAATGAGAAGAAACAGCTGTTGGAATTTAAAAACATACATATACACACACCCCTGAAGTTTTGTGATCCTACTAAACCTACCTCATGCTTGCATGCATCTGTATCTGTAATGTGATTGGCATTGCCAAGTTAAATACGACAAACAATTCCAATGCCGCACAAGGAAAACTGAAGCATAATTAATCCTCTAATTGAATACTAATTAATTTATTGTTTTTAGGCCATAACTTTTGAGCCAAAAATGCTAGAAAGCNAATAAAAGGCCTAAGATTTGGACTATAGCCTAGCTTCCAATAAAAACTCAGGTCAAAAAATTCCTTCTAGTGGTTGGCACCCAAGGCCAATTAACCCAGAACAACATGGCCTAAAGCCACCTCCACTTATGATGTCGCCCAAAAAAAAACGAAATCCAAAGCTTTTTATATATTTTTTAATGCAAACTAGAAGACTTGCCACATCTTTTGAGGGTTTTAACAGCTCTCTTGCTCAATGGTCTGGCAAGTTATGAAATTGCCAAGTGGCGTGAAAATAGTGGATATTGCAGGATTTCAAAGTATGAGTATATCGTGAACTGGCAACCAAGGTGTTAGGTTGTAATCATTCAGANGTTTTCAGCATATGTAAACATGGGAAATCTTTATGCTGTAGATGTGTCTCACATTTGTCAAAAACCAAGCAGTAAAACATAATTCTGCTTTTTGTATTTTTTAGGCAATGATTTGATATAATCCAAGGACATTATATGTGTAGCAGCTTCAAAAAGAAACAAAATTATGACATAAACATATCAAAACATGCCACAATGCAAAGCTTACAGATGAATATTGAGCCTCATGGTCTTGCATAAGGGACAATGATACACGTTTTAATGAATATATAGTTATTGTCAAATATGCCAAATTAAAACTCATCAACAATCGAGTTTGTTCTGATGTACTGTGCAATGATTCACAAATTCAGTAAATCTAATGAAATCATTGCATATGCATTGCATTATCTATTTCAGATTTTTTGTATCAAAGAATCACATATACACTACTAAACTTTGACAATAACAAATTTGCAGAAAAGAAGGTGTGTGTTTCTTCACATACAAGTTTATTGGAAAAACATTCTAGCAGTTTAATAAGTATTACTTCAAATATTCTTTATTACGAAGTCTATCAATATGTGCACATAGTTTCAATGCAGGACCGAGTGGCAACTTCATGGATTCTACAAGATGTTCTTCATTTAACAGCAAGAGAGCAGAGCCATCAATTTCTTGAGTTCGAAAATCTTCGGCATGTTGGCATGAATCTGGAAATGAGCGAATATACTGCCAAACATCATCAACAGACCACAGTGCTGGACTAACTGGTCTGTTGCCTTCATAAGGTACAACTGGGTCTGGAGAAGGACTGGGGCTATAGACAAACACAGAATCATGTGATTCTAAACTTTCATCACTCTCAGAAAAACTTGGGCTTTCAGAACTGCTGAAGGATGCTGAGTGTGATTTTCGTTGTCGAGTTTTGCTCTCCAATTTATTTCCTATGCGACATGTTGCAGGTTTTCTATTTTTTGATAATCCAGAACTTAAAGATCCTCGTAACCTTCCCTTGGTATTGCGATATGAAAATCCAACGCTGGGTTTAGTGGAACAGTGTGTCTGATTATAAAAAACAGATTTATACTTTCTAGCACACATCAAGGAGCAAAAACGGTAAAGTGGCCTAGCAAAACGAGATTTTGGTCCTGAAAAACCGCACTGTTCACAGGTAGCCGTTGCAACTTCCTCATTATCAAGTTGCAGCGATTCAGTGGAAGCTACTTCATCCATGTCTTCATTCCCATTTTTTTCTTTTTCTCGTACTAAAATTTCTTGTTGTCTTTTTCTGATCATGCTTAGTTGGTGGTATGTCAGCAAACATGCTGTCTGCGGTTGAAATGGAGTATCAGATTCTTCAATCACAAACCCATCAATAATATGAGTGAGGACCTTTTGTTTCACACTTGATGTATCAAAACTTGTCAACTCTTCACTGTCAACAGCAACTTCATCCAATTCACCAAAAGACTCAGTGCTTGGCAGGGCATTTGAAACTAACTCCATTTAGCAAAAACTCTTTCGTCTCAACAAAAAATTTAGCCAAATTTCTGCTGACAACAATGCAGAGTAATTAAGTTACCTAAAGACACAAAAAGATTTGTTATCTTCATTTTGAATTTGGAATAACTGCAGACAGGTAATTAGAAAGATTGATTTGATTATTTTGTAACCATTCATTTGATATTACTTCAATACTTCTGCTACTGGGCGTTTTTGCCCAAAAATTTTAACACGTTCACTGCCAGTGTATGATGTATTCATACTTCGAGCTCCCGCATTAGCTGCAACTTTTGCACCACTTTGCAGCTCCATAACTCGCCAGTCGATTGTGCTAGAGAGCTGTTCAAACCCTCAAATGACCCAGCAAGCCTTCTAGTTTGCAAATAAAAAAGATTTTAGGTTTATTGTGGGTGACGTCATCAGTGGGGAAATTTTTGGCCGTTTTGGCTCAGGTACCCGACCCTGAGCGCCAACCACTAGATGGAACTTCTTGACCAAGTTTTTATTGGAAAGGAGGCTAGAATCCAAGTTTTTAAGACTTATTGGCTTTCTACCGTTTCTGGTTCAAAAGTTATGGCATAAAAGCAACAAAATCATTAATTAATAACCAAGGGAATTAAGTCATATTATAGATTTTTTGTTGCTTTAGACCATAACTTTTCCAGAAATGCTGGAAAGCCAACCAAAGCTCAAAAGACTCAGATTCTAGCTCAGTTTCCAATAAAAACTTCAGTCAAAGTATTCCATCTGGTGGTTGGGGTTCAGGGCTAGGTAACCTGAGCCAAAATGGCCTAAAACCTACCCCACTTATGATATCGCCCCCAAAAAAATGAAACCCAAAACTTCCTAACTTTTTTTTCATTGCAATCTAGAAGACTTACTGCATCTTTTAAGCATTTGAACAGCTCTCTAGCAGAATCACCTGGTGAGTCATGGAGTTGCAAAGTGGCAGGAAAACAGCACAAAACCACATGCTCAATGCAGGAATTGAAGTACGAATATCTTGTACACCAGTATCAAAAGTGTTTTTCTGTGTATTTGCCAATTTCTCTCAAAACCTAATTGAAGACCAAAAACGGTTTCAATTGTTAAATCAGGCATTTCTCTTCATGTTCAAATGTATAAACTTCAAAAAACTCTACAGTCAATGTCAAAAATAATTCAGAAACATACTGTTATGTTATCATGCCTGTTTTGTACTGACCCAGGGCATACAAGCAAATCACCCCAGGCCAAAAGTGTTAAAGAGCACATAACAGCAACTTAAAACAAAATCTGACACCTTTTTGAAAGCACTGTTGCTGGGCACGGTCTCAGAACATGAAATTTCCATGCCATGGATTGATCGTTGGAAAAAAGTATATGGTGTTAGTCGCATAACAGCAGGTGAGTCTAGTGGCCTCATTATTGCAATCATTTGATAATGGAAAGAAGGGAAGCTCTGAGAAATTCTGTCCACCAACCAAACAATATCTACAACGTGTATGAAAACGGAGTTTTTTGTCTATTGTTGCACGACAATTCATTTGGGTTTACCAGACAATCACACTATGGTGTCCAGCAGCCCAAATCACGCATCATGCTGTTGGTGGGTGCTGATGTGAATGGTACAGATAAACTGGCTTTATTCATCATTGGCAAGAGTCAAAATGCACATGCATTCAAGAACATTACCATGCCAGTGGAATATCACATGAACAAAAGAACATGGATGGCTTCAGTTCTTCATAAGAAATGGTTAAGAGACCTTGATCAGCAGATGAGATGTGAAAAGGGAAAAGTTGCCATGATAATCAACAATTGTCCAGCTCATCCAAACGTGGAATTGACAAATGGGGAACTGCTATTCCTGCCACCGATTAATTAATGACATTGTTTTTAGGCTGTAACTTTTGAACCAGAAACGCTAGAAAGCCAATCAAAATCTCAAGACTCGGATACTTGCCTAGTTTCTACTGTAATAAAAACTTGAGTCAAAAAATTCCATCTAGCGGTTGGGACCCAGGGTCAAGTAACCTGACCCAAAATGGCCAAAAACCTACACCAGTTATGATGTCACCACATAAAAAAACAAAATTCAAAACCTAAAATTTTTTGTCACTGCAAACTAAAAGACTCAATGCATCTTTTGAGGGTTTGAACAGATCTCTAGCACAATCACCTAGCAAGTTATCAAGTATAGCTCAACTGATGCATCGGCATGCTGATATATACTTGCTGATATGACAAAGTTGCTGATATATAGTATCTGCAAAATTTCACCAATATATATTGTAATATTTACTCATAAAAGCCACTACCCAGTGCTATGTTATTGTTCTGCATGGAATGTGCGGAATCTTAAGTTGCCACTTCATCTCTGACTTATGCAAACTCTGTCTGTTCAGCAAATTCTGTTGACTGTGCGCAGCCCTCCAACTACACCAAGTAGTGTGTAATTGAAGACCTTGGTGTAATAGTCCAATGTAATCAGACTGCTGCGCAAACGTCTTGATAAATTGCTCTATGACAAAACATTCACTCATAGGTTTTTGTGCGGTAGGCAGATGACTGCTTGCGAACAAATCAGGTTATGTGCTGTGGTGGTTGACTGTTTTACTTGGTTTTATCAAGGCTGCCTAGCCTAACAAGACTAAGCGTTCAGCATGCATCAACAAACATGCCTACGTCATGCAGAGAGCAGTGACACAGCTTTGTGCAGTATTTGATGTTGTACGGTTCTTCATTGCAATGAAGTGATGGTCTCTGTTAGTAATGTGTCACGCATTGGTGTTTACCTACTTGTGAGATGTGCATCTGAGCACAGGCACATAGGCCTACACACGGGAATACTTATAGGCAACACAATGTTTGCCTATATGTGGATTCACTTTAAACCTTGATTTTTAGAGTAAGACTATTGAATGCAGTGGCTATGATGGGTAAAAAA
>JGI24021J15306_10001783_pt1 | contig 21954 bp, 17 predicted proteins | sample Ectturendosymbi1_FD_15306 | JGI IMG/M metagenome (IMG submission 15306) | reverse complement strand
GGGGGGGGGGCAGAGAGGGCCAAGCACCCCTGGACTCTGAAACTTGCTACATTGCTGTCAACCTTTTCGTAGAAAAATATTTTTCACTTAGTTTTTGGCGTTGGTAAAATGAAATTCCACCACTGTTTGCCACCCACTGGAAGAACCACCATTCCCCCCCAAGAAAAAAACTTCCGACGCCCATGGCCAGGAAGTACCGCCCGGTCACCACTCGACAAACTTAACCCAGATTCCTGCACGAGGCGCATCAGGCGGAGGAGCTGCCGTTACTCCCTGAAGTCCTGTGCTGCGCTTAACAATGGCGCGGTAAACAAATCTACAGAGGAAAAAACGTATAGCGGCCGTTTCGCAGCGTTATCACGTCACAAAGACGCCGGCGCCGTACCCTGACTTTATCTTCCACTGCAGCGTCGTCCGAGGTCTTCCCCCCCTTTTCGTGATCGGACTCTGATGAAGAACTGCTCGATGACGCAACGCTTCCCCGTCGCAGGTCGCCAGGATAAAGATCCAGTGATTTCGCTTCTTTGTTCAATTCGTTGAGCTGCTTCTCGCGTGTCTTGAGGTCCTGCGGGTGGACAGCAAGAAGTTGATGAAGGTTTCGACATTTAAACGAAGAACGACCACGAGGTTTCGACAGCAAGGAGCGAGAACGAGCGGCATTAAATTAAGCGGCGCTGCCGCAAGTTATGCCGCGTCATCCCAAAAAAAGTCGGAAACACTTGGTAAACAAGTTATTTACCGAGTGTTTCCGACTTTTTTTGGGAATTGTCGGTTTGCGCAGCATTATGACTCATGATTTTTTCATGAATTGCATCTGCGGAACAAGTATAGTACGAAGTGCTCAAGACACCTACAAAAATCGCACTAACTGACGGAAGCGTTGATCACTGTATAGCGATAAAAGCGATGGAACTAGAGTGTTAGGTAGCTGCACTGTCTGCGAAAATCCTAAACTATTTTGTAAATAGATCAGCGGCAAGGAAACGGTCCAGCGTGACTTAGCAAACATTCATTTCAGCGTAAACTTCATTTAAACTGCGCGGGATGCATTCACCTTCTGAAATTCATCCAATTTCTTCTGCAGCTTCTCCACTTCCTCCAGACCGCCATCCCCCTCATCGTCGGGCTGGTAAGAAGCGGCTACCCCCCGTCGCTCGTCGATCCATCGAAGCATGTCGTCGCATTCGCGCGAAAGCGCGTGTCGACGTCGAGATCGCTCCAGCGCATCGCGTCTCGTCACGGCGTTGACCTTCAGCTCTTCGTAGCTGTTCATATTGAAAGAGTCAAATCGTGAATGGCGCCAGAATGCACAGTGCTCAACATCAAAGACTCGGTCTGTTCCACTTAGCTCCGACATTCAAGTTGCAACAACCAAGCCACCTGCTTTTTAAACTAACTAGCATTCAATCAATGCACAGTTAAAGGCATGCTCCAAATCCCTGTCTGTTGGTTGAACGTGCAAATCTCGGACGCGAAAGGGGCGGCAATAGCTCGGTGGTAAAGTGTCCGCCTCTCAATCGGAAGGTTGGGTGTTCGATCCACGGCCACTGTGTGCCCCGGCAACAAGCACAATTCAGGCTTCGGCCTGCCGCCAATTACCGTCACCAAAATCAACAAAAAAAAAGTTCGCTGAATGTAAAAACTTGGAATATCCACAAAACATACAACTGTTTCGCATCGTGAATTGAAACGTTCACGTTCGTCAAGCAACTAATACCTCGAGACTAACAAACCAAGCAAGGATACGTACTCAGCTTCGATTTTCTTCTGTCTGATCAGCAAAGTCGCCTCGTTTCTCCCGTCAACTTCATCCTGAACTCTTTCCTCATCATCACTGTCATCCTGTAGTTCATCGCCGCCAGGTATTCTCAACAGGTTGGCCGGAACGAAGCCTTGCTCTGCTTCACGTTCTACTTTCCACCAGTTCTATAGTGTTTAACGACACAGAAATCTGATTGAAACCCCGGCGAACTGATCGGACGACAAATGTTAATCAGACCCCAAGTCATGGTCTCGGGGCCGAACCATTTCGGCGCTACCCCCAGCCACAAACTTTATGCAAACGATGTCGAAATTGCAGATGTCACCNACCCAGGTGAAAGGGAACGTTGCTCCCGCACCACCGCCCCTGTGTGGGATCCCATCGAGTCGGTGAAGCTGCTGCTGCAGCAGCGCAAAGTGAAATTTGTCCCCTGTCTCATCAAAATTGGTTTTAACGTCATATGGCAGGAAGTTTCTGAAGTTTATCACCATTACTATATGTTCACAGCACAGTAAGCATTACACGCTGAAGCTCAATGCCATGAAGCAGTGAGTCATGACGTAGTGATGCAAGGTCCCGTAAAAAAGGCTGTTGGGTTACTTTTACGTACAACTACAGAAAGGTCACCCAATTTTCATTCGCCCCCTCACAGCCGCACCCCTCTAATTGGGGTTTTGCTGGGGCTTAACCACGACTCTGTAGAGACTATACATGCACAATTACATGTTCCGTGAGAACCCCTCAGGATGGGATATTGCACGTTGCCATTGGGGTGGGGCAGAAAAACAGTGCGCCATGGACACTTGTTCGATGAGCCCTTGCTGGGTCTTGACTAGCGTTGAAAATGCGTCGTGTCGGCGTGTGCTGTAAGTTCAGAGGTTCAAATTTAGTGAATTTCCACAGCGCGCTGATGCAAGAAGCCGCGTCTATGTCACGTAGCTCGGTGAAGCTGGGCTATTTTTTCGCTGACACATTTCGGTCGTTTTTAGCTGAGAAATTTTGGTCACTGAAACATTTCCGTCGTTTGTTTCACAGTTTGTATTAAAACTCGCCATAAAAGTGTTTTAACCTATATTTTGAAACATTCCAACCGATATGACTTAATTTTTTTCGGTCATTTCAAAAAGGTTTCGGTCCAACCAGCAGTAAAGCGTCTGGTAAGTGGAGAAAAGGTATGCGAATGCCCTATTGCAAGGTACGGTAGAAAAAGGTAATGATATCTCAAAAACACTGTTTCTTCCCTGAGATAAATTCATCCGCCTTAGTTTAACGCTTTGATTTTCTAAAGATGATTGCCCAAATCTACGCACAAAACTGAAGAATACAATCATACTCATCTTAAGGTTTTGGCGCATTGGCACGTACGAAGCAGGCAGCAATTACTTGCGCCACTTTCAATAACAAACCACACAACGCCAGCAAAGAGCAGTGGCAAGGTGGCTGACAGGCCGGGGTCACGTGACGTAACCGCCTCATCAATTTTTCATTTTGGGCACAGGATTTAGCCGAGAACATGGACAGCAGCTGTGTGGGAGGGAGGGTGGTAGGTTTCATCGAACACTGCTTTGGCCGCAGACGAGCAAGCTTCGTCACAATGCGGAGACGAGCGATGACGTTGCGTCTATTGGGCGATTTCCAGCTTCGTGTGCTCACAATCGTACGTGTGATTAGTGGAGGAACAAACAACTTTTCCGGTCGAATACGCAGCAGTATCAAACGATACGTATGCGTCTGTCTATAAACAAAAAACACAAAAGTATATGAAGTCAAACGCAAGTCGCAAACCTTGTTGTAATTGGAAATGAGATTTAGAACATCGCCTTTCTTGACGGTCAGCTCTCGGGCAGTCTTCTTCCGATACTCGCTCAGAACAATCACTTTCTTCTGCTCCTCTGCTTTCGCCCATGGACATTGCAACTGAAAGGGCGAAATGTGCAAAGTTATAAGTGGGGCCTGTGATCTTTACTAGCGGCTGTCATTACTATTCGATTCAATATCAAACACTGTCTATCGAAAGGAATCCTTTCCCGACAAAGAAGCAGACACCAAGCTCTTACAGAGTATATATTTCAGCTACGAAGTAGGCATCACCAGCTCTTATTCAGATAGAATATATCAAACAGCGGTTGTGGACAAGCACAATAGGCCACTGTTTCACCAGGTTGTATTTGTGTTCATTTCAGAAAATGCCGGTCTATTATGTCGCAACAATTGGCTTTCACGCGTAAAGCCATCGAGAAATGATTTGATGGACAACGCTGCTCTCACGAATAATCCAAGTACGTGAGCTACAACAAACAACTTCTCAACGCAGGTTAACCAACAATCCACAGCAGAGATGATCTCAGACCGCAACCGGTACCTTGCACGCCTCCGCTTCGTTATGAAGGTCCGCAATTGTTGCGTGATAAACGTCAATGTCACGTTGCAAAGAGTCGTGCTTCTTGAGCAATGCTTCGGCCGAGTCTTCGTCGACGCCGACGTCAGTTGAAGACACGATCGCTTGCTTAGCCTAGAAAAGCATCAGGTTCCTATGTTCAAAACAAACAGTTCGGTTGAAACTTATCTTCTGTGGCCCTTTCACTGAGTGCTCCACAAGGGAAAGACTCTCTTGAAAGTGCATCGTTTCTTCGCTCACAAAAGAAATAGCAAACATAAAGACACAAAGCGTTTGTGACGTTATAATGAACAAAGTTTGTACCATACTGAAGATGCGTTGTGAGTCTTGCTTTGCCAAGATAATCGCCACCAGGCTTGAAAATGTTCGCAAATATGTTAAGATGCATTGGAATCACTGAGATGTCCCGTTATGGTTTTAACTCAGTGCAGTGCAATGCAATGCAAGTCGCACGTTGACCCGCTAGTGCCAGAGCAAAAAGTTCTCACTCACTTCGATCCATATTTGGGCATCGTTGGCATTTGCCAGGTACTTGTGAGCTTCCAGGGCGTCTTTCAAATCCTGTTCGCGTTGGTCAGCCGCCTCCCTCAGCTTCTTCCATTCGTCGTCGAGTTTCTGCGACGAAGTTTCCACTTGGCTGGAGTCAAAGTGACCTGTCCCGGCAATAGAGCCTTTTTACTGCTTTACCGAGTGCAGCTTAACACAATACAGTTTCTTTTATCAATAAACTTGTGAGGCAACTGCTGAGGGTCAATTCCATGACAAGATAAATGACCCCTCACCACATTTGTCAAGTGGTGAAGTAAGTACGAGCAAAACTATAGGACATTACAAAACCAAAACATCTTCAACTTTTATCGCTTCGTGCAAACGACAAAGTGCAAGCCGGAGAAAACCGGATTGAACTAGAATAGGGATTCGACCATTTCCTGAAAATTTTGTATTTGCGTTTTGTGGAAAATTGAAAAAGCAAAACCAGCGCATCCATCTGTTTTCCACCTATATACAAACGAAGCTGGTGTTGTTGCTGCTGCTTGCAATTGAAACCCAACAGCACTCGCGCCCACCTTCATCAATGAGCTGCTTGCCCTGCTGTTGGACATCTTGTATTTGACTTTCGTGCGCTGCTATTTCAGATTGCAAGATCTGGTGCTTCTTCAAGAGGTTCTTCACGCTCATAAGATCTTTACCTGCGAATCCCGCACGATGCTCATGACTCACTAAGCACTGAATGCCCCTAAAGCGTGAAAAGCGATGCGGCATATTCAAAGAAACTTACGTGACCGAAAAATGAAGATGAATGGCTTTTAGCAAAAATAATGTGTTGCCAACAATCGCTTGTGCATGAACACGTTAGAAATACGCGACGTAGCAAAACACAGCAGAATTATGAATTTTTTACTATAAAAATATCGGCGATGTGATATAGTCATAAAACATGTAAGAATACAGAACAACAACTTACATAAACAAAACTACAAGGGTACTACCACGAGTCCAGACACCATTTTCAATATCAGTTAAAAGCAAACCGCAAATCTGAAATGTGTTGTTCATAGTAAAAAATCAAGGTTCACTAGGTCGGGAGCATTCAACTATCCCAACTCATACCTAAATTTGTTGCAGCAGCAATCGGCTCCTTCTCTTGTATCCATTCCACTTCGTCCTGCATCTCCCACATCAGCTGTTTGCTGCGCAGTGATTGGTCGAGCGCAGTGCGACGTGCAGCGATCGGGTCCTGCGTCAGGAACGAAGGTTTGGCGTGAATTCGAAGCAGTACAGTGAGCGAGTGCCTTGAGACATATCATGTCGCATGCTGAGCATTGCAACAGGACCACCACCACCACCACCAGTACCTGCAACGCTTTGTACTTGGCACCAACATCGTCACTCTTCTCGGCTATGGCTTCGCTGTGGAAATGCTTTTCCTCGGCGAACTTTTTCGCTTGTATCTCTATTCCATCCACCCTCTCCTGAACCAGACGCAAACAGACATAGTTCACCGAAACTTATCGTCTAAAGCAATTTGACAAAATCGTTCCCGGTTTTGACGTCACAGAATAGTTTGAATTGTTTTTATAAATCGATAATATCCCAACAATAATTGATTAGTTATTATCAAAGGCACCTAACGATTTCTTTGAAATGGAGACCAGGTACGACTTCTCCAAATAAGTGGATGTGAGTTTAGCACACCCAGTAATCGTGCAGGTGTTAGTATCTTTGAAAACTAACAAATAACTATGCTTTTCTTCCCTTACAAAAATAAAGTAATAAAAACTGTAACAACTGATGTACACAGCACTGTCCCACGCAATCCACGTTCTGTGCAACTGCTTCTCCAACAGCTACCGCGTTAAGAGCGGCGCGCCAGGCACTTACCTTGTGGACTTGCACGTCGACTTCCAGTAGTTGATGTTTCTTGATGAGGCTTGTGACCGAATCGACGTCCTTGCCGAGGTCATCCGAGGTCAGGGCGGAGTTGACGACGTCAATCCAGCGCAAGAGGTCGGTCACTGAACGGTTGAACGTCTGTTCCGCACAAGCTTCTGCCAGTTTGTCGCCTGGAGAAGTAAACAACTTGCGAACGGTGAACAGGATTGTGCAGATTCCTGGCCGCATTTGGAAGGTTGCTACCGCAAAACACTCAACAAAGTTTGCAAGGGTGAAGCACTAAGTACAGTAGGCCGTGAGTGAAGCGTCGCGAAGGCAAACAAATGCTGGATTTAATTTTTCACTTGCTGAATTAAGCAACAGATCTTAGAACTCTTACCGTTTAAATCAATTATTCTGATCGTGATCCAAGTGAACCACCGGTGGTCCACTTGGCATTTCTAGTGGTCCGCAAAAAGTTCCATAAATCCTTGATGAAACGTTCACTGACCTACTGTATGTCCAACAATGACTAATTGTTTATAAGGTGTCAGCATAGCAAAGTGGTCCACCGGATATTTATTTTAAAAAGATGGACCGTCGGCCAAAAAAGTTGTGAACCACTGGTTTAAATCCTTTCAAGTAAGAGCTAGAGAACCAAGCTCCAACTGTAACCCATTAAAAGCACGATGCCAAAAACAAGCTCCAACCTCTTTCTTTGCATTCTTCGAGCAGCTTTTCCCATTCTTCCTTCACCTTCCCGGCATCGGCCTGGATCTCATCGCTGGCGTAATGCTGGGCCTCAACCAGGCGCCGGGCGTCCTCCAGGCACTCCTTGACCAGGTCCTCGCTCGCCGATACCTCTTCTGCGAAGACATTGTGACGTTGCAGTTTGCCCCGGATGTTGGTGGGATCCTGTGCAGCGAAGCGTGAACGAACAATAGCCGTTAATCGAATAAGCAAATTAATGCAGCTTCGAAAAACTTTGGGAAACAGTTACAATCAGCTTTTTGTCATATACACGATATTTGGTCTCAATAAACGAACAGACCAAAACCCAACTCTGCTCATGCAGGATCATAATGCTGCAACCTCTCCGTTGGCGTTGCGTTCAATGTGCGATCCACCACGAACGGGATGTGCGCGAAGAGCAACACCCATATATACTTGGCGCGAACAAGCAACAATAGAGTGATCGTGGCGTGTGATCTCTATTGTTGCTTGCTGCCACTGTGCGAAGCTTTGCGCACATGCCGCTCGTGTTTTTCGATCGCAACAATATGCACCAAGAATAGAAGACTAATGCATTCAACCGTGAAACACAACGATTATTTTGAAAAATGCGTTCCACGAAGCGACATGGCAAAGGGGGGAGGGGCATCAAAGTGTTCCGCTTTCCTTTTTGCATTTTCATCAAAGTGTTTCGCTTTCCTTTTCGCATGATGAAAAGCGCGAAATTTAGCACGCGTCGCGCACACGCTTCCACCAGCTAAACTGTATCCATGACGACGCGTCGCACCCTATGACGTCACAAACACGAGCGTCAACGTCACAAGCCGCTGTACCTGGTAGCATTCATCCCTCGCCGTCTTGCGTCGTTCGTCGATCCACGAACAGAGGTTGCGGGCGTCGCGCTGGTACGAGCGCAACTTTCGCGCGTCTTCCAAAGCGACTTGCCTCGCTTCGATGCTCTGCTTCAAGGCCCGGTGCCGCTCGAACAGCTGTGACGAAACAGAGGGCGTCCGGTGAAGCAACACACAGGGGGGACAATAGGGTTGCCAGATACGTTTTGTTAAAATACCGGCCATTTTGTCAACAGTGACACGTCAATGACATAAAATGTTATATGGTCATTGGCCAGATCTGAGCTGTGTCGTAATTCCTAAGCGGCACAGGGAGAACAGAGAGACAATGAGTATTGTTAAGCCACAATTAATAATTTTCCCGTATTTTGGCTGGCTTATTATATGTCGGTGTGTGACGTGACAATCGCATCAAGGATTGCATTAACAGCAGCAAATAAACTTCGCTGGAAGAATTGTCCTGACAAGATTCACTACTAGAGACAGTATGCAGTAACTTGAAAAATTCTGCGTTAGTTCTTTTTGAAGTTACGGAAAATTATTCATTGTCAAAATACCGGCTTCAGGCAAAAAAACACCGGCTTCAGGCACTGATTTTCAAAATACCGGCCTCTGCTAAATTAGCAGTAAAATACCGGCCATCTGGCCACCGTGGGGACAAAGCGTCGATTGTCGCGCGGCACAAAGGACGCGCGCTGGACATCGGCGATGACAATGGGAGTTGCGTAAAAAAGCTTGCTGCAATTGCAAACCTTACGTGAAAGACTGCATGGAGTTGGAGAAGGCAAGCTACGACTGCATCAGAGCCTTATACAGCGAAGATGTATGTGCCGTGTGCAGGAGAACGCAGGATCAGCACATTATATGTTGCCGCACGCACGGGATGTGACGTCAAAGCCACGATCCGTGACAACCGAAGCAGGTCTGGGTTCAGGTGACAATAAAAATCTACTGTTTGCTTAATAAGTAATTTCTAACAGATTACTTAAGTAATTCTAAAACAAATCAGGAAAATCTACATTTGGTCTAAAAAAATGTAAGTACGTCAAAATCACTGCAATTTTTAAATCATATAACGGGCGGTTCAGACAAAATTTGCATCTGTTGGCCGCAAATCAATTTAATGGAACAAGCTTCTAGCTCTAAATCATATTCATGATGACGATCAACAATTGTGACTCACAAATCGGCCATCACAAGCAAGAAATCTTTTCGTCTGAATGGCTTATTTTATGTGTTACGATGCGTATCACGTATAATATTGCGTTTACAGTAACAGATCTGCCCTTTTTAATCTGAACTCTTCTAAAAAAAATTACTTGAAACGTCAAGTATTGGGACAATTACTTAATCAAGTAATCAGTGAAGGTTTTCAAATCTGTAATGACTTACTTGAACCCAGTCTGAACCGAAGCCCAGCCAGGGCGGGACACGACAGCACTCGCAGCTCCACGAAGCGATGCATTAATTTCTCACAGCACTCACCGCGTCACGTCGCTTCCCGATATCCTCAGCAGCGTAGTGGTCCCTGTCGACCAAGCGGTCGGCCACCTCCCCCACCGACTTTATCTTCTCCTCCTGGGCGACTACGGAGCGCGCGAAGTCGTCGTGCTTCCGACGCAAGGTCTGCACGGCGTCGAGCGAGTCGCCGAGGTCGTCCTGCGCTGCGATCACCTCCTACGCGACGGATGCAACAGAGCGTGAGGCGAGCACGTGGTTTGTGCGTCGGTGCATGACAAGGAATACACTGCTGGAGGCGGCTTTCACTTTAAAAAGTTCTTCTCGACTTGAAAATTGTGATACTCAAAGCGCTTATTGCTTGCAAATTGTTCATTTTTAATGAATTTCATGGGAAGACACTTTTTATAAAAGGAAAGCGCATGAATCTAATGCAAATTTGCGTTACGCGATGATAGCATATCCCAGCACACGACCCGAGCTGTATACCAAATGATGCTGTCAACGCAAAAGCACCTGTGTGAAGCCAACAGGAAGTCGAGTTATCAATAAACCGAATGTTCTTTGCATTCCCTCCACACATAAGCTTGGGTGTTGCTAGGCACTATATAAACGTCAAAATGGAGAAGCGACTTAAACTGCTACCAAGGACAGAAGAACCGCTTCATAACTCCGCAACGAGGGGGGTTAGGGGAGGGGTAACTTTGACAAAAGTTAACCACACGCAGCAGTATGTCAAATCAACATGGTTTAATAAGGCAAGGTTTTCTACTATCTGACATTTGAACCTGACACGAAACACATAACATTGAGCAAACCCAGACGACGAGTCTCCACAAACCTGGGTAGTCATCCACGACTCTGCTTGTTCAGCGTCTCTGTTGAAAAGGGCCAAGTGCAGGCACTGGTCATAGAGGGCCTGTCTGTCGCCCCAGACTTGCAGGACTTCATTTCTGCGTCGGTTTAATTCTTCGAGGGTTTCTTGGATTATTCCTGGTCCTTCGGTTGTTATTGTCGGGACAGATCTGACAACAAACGACAAATTACAAAACTGTCGCCCGGGCAAAAAGGCTGCCGTGTAACTCGGTTCGTCTACGTCCGAAGAAACGTGTACCGCGGTTCGTCCACGTCCGAAAAAAGCATGTACCTCGGTTCGTTTACGTCCGAAAAAAACATGTACCTCGGTTCGTCTACGTCCGAACCACAGGACGACGACGTCGACAAGACTTCCACGACGACTGTGCTCGAAGCCGGATGGCCGTCGTTGATCAAGCGCTGCCCGAAGTTGTTGGCGTGGCCGAAACTGCTTTCCTGGGCCCCGATCTCCCCCTGTCCAGGACAGTAAAGTAAGAGATCAAGTAAAACGCTTGCTTTGAGTGCAGATGGATCTTCTGCTTAAAACGAAGTAACTGCTGTTGAAGTTGAGGAAAAGACATTTGCGATGTGATATAGTTAAGTTGAATTAACGTCCCAGTGAAAACATGTCATCCACATCAAAACTACCCTGCTGCTCGCATTAGATGGGGGGGCATCGCCCAACAGTTCGTTTTTTGCTAAGTTTGTCAAAAGAAGAATGTGAAAGAGAATTTTAAATCGTAAGCCTCCAACAAACCTTTACGAATTCTAATTATGCTGATGCAGCTGCTAGTAGCGCGACGACATCCTTGTGGTACTTCGAAAGTTACCGCGGTACTAAGAGAAATAAAATGGAAGACGTTTTTGCAATTGCAACATTACACGTAAAATAGATTTGGTGTCACGCCAGAAGTTTCAAACATTGGCCCATTTTCTGCCCAAGAAAAGAATGTTCTAAGCCAGTGGTTCATAACCTTTTTGCTGAACGGAGCCAAATCCAGACTTAAAACTTTGATAGAGAGCGGCAAGGCCTGAACTAAATGAATTTTAACACAAGTCAATTGACACATTTCGCTTTAGAGCAGAACGAAGTCTGTTACACAAACTATTAGAGGTTTCATTGAAAGACTGCTCAGGGCCGCACAAAGGGTGCTTGGGGGCGCATGGGGACCGCATGCGGCCCTGAAAACAGTGGTTGAGAACCACTGTTCTAAACTTACCCTGTGCTCCTGATGTCTGTCAACCAGCATCTCTGCGCCAGCTACGTCTGTGGCCAGCTCGTCGGCCGTGATCCTGGACTCGATGTCATCGGCCCAGCGGATCAACTCCCGGCATTCGGACAGGAACATCTGATTGGAAGTGAACAGCTCGATTTAATCGACGAGGTTAACACCAAGAATCATATGAAATAAAAACAACGGGCTTATTTTCGTATGAAACAAAATAGCAGCTGACCCACTCCTGCGTGTAGTCCAGGCTAGGTTGGGATTATTAGTGGCAGTCAATTCAATCGCAGACAGTTGGAAAAGTTGATTACAGCGAAACTCTTATTTATTATACTCGCTATCACATCGTCACGAAAAGTTTTCAGAAAACCAATGCACCATTCTAAAGATGGGATAATTCAACTAAATACCAGTGTACTTTCAATGGTAACAGCATGTGTGGCTTGGTCTTTGCAAAGAACGTTTCATTTGGTGAAAACAGCGCTTGTTCGAGAAATTGCAATTTACAAAAAACCTTGTAGATAGATTTTATGCTTGCAGGGCCAATTGCCTGATGAGTCCAACCCATGCCATACAGGTGAGAGAAATTCAATCGCCACGGTCTGGACAAAGAAGGTGATGCGACTGTTTTACAGAAATGATGATGTGTCCAAAATTAAATACAGGACAACAATGATACTGTTGCCACATTTGTCAGCCGAAAATCAAGATAGAAGTGGTCGTTGCGTTAATGTTCCTTACGTGGTTTGCACTGATTTGCTAATTGGCCAAACCGTTGAAGAAATACGAAACAGGAACACTAAAGAACAACGTCCTCGCAAATAAAACAAAATAATGTCAGAAGTTTTTACGCAGCCCGTCAGCTGAAACTGCAAACACAATGCGAGTCGCTATCGGCCGTGACAGCGAAAGGCTGCGTTGATGGTCTTCGCCAGCAGTGGTTAAGAGAGCGGGACGCGTCAGTCTGCGTTTCGTTAGCTGTCAGTGCCTTTGGCGCGCCACGCTCAGACCCTAACCAACCCTAACCTGCAAGTCGTAGCTTTGCTGCAGTCGCTCTTTCCTTGCGCCGGCGACCTTGTTCAGCCGTTCCCAGTTATCGACGACCTCTTGCCGTTGCCCGGCAACCGAAACGTCGCCATGTTCCTTTTCGAGACGGTCGGCCTCAGCGCACAGCGCGTTCACCTGCGAGAGGTTAATGAGTCGATGTATTCATGCGCGCTTTGATCGCCGATGCGGATCGAACGCGAGAAGGGCTCGATGCAATTCGCCCGCATAAGATTTGAGCCATGCATCTGCGCGGTTTGGCTCACCACCACCAATCACGGCGACGTGAAAACAGATGTGAATACAATCGGGATAGACTGCTATGCGAAAGATAAGCGTAAGACCGGTCTGACTGAAACAGGAACAAAATAACCCAGGCCTTGTAATAAAACGGCGTCATGAAAATCAACCACATTAGACGACGGTGAAGCCAAAGTCAGCAAAAAAATCCGCGTTGCACAAATTGAGGTAAGGTGTTCTGTTGAGAAAGTCGCGTCTGGCGAACACAAAAAGACGAGCCTGAAAAACGTCTCCAGATGAACTACTGATTCAAACATTAAAACGCGACCACACTGTCAACGAGACAATTTTCTAACCAACGTGTGTTTTGTCGGATCACAGCTGGAAACGTGACTTCTGCGATAAACGACAAGAAAAACTATAATGAACACGCATGAAACTCCAGCATCGGACATTTCAGCAAATTAGCTCCTCAGCTAGGTGTTGACATTCTTGGATCGCGACAAGGTTACTTGGCACTAAGTAGTGCGTGTATTTCTGCACAGCGAGGGGCATGGGGGGTGTAGCCAAACATCCAGCCAGGACAGTTGTGTCGACGAAAAAGTAGATGAAGCTTTTAGTTTTTCGCAATCAGGGTTCCCACGTATTCAAAAAACACTTTCCATACTTTTACAATACCTTTTCAACACCAAATTCAAAGACTAATACCATCATCTAGCTTCATTTTTCGAAAATTGTACTCAAGGAACACAACGCAAAAAACGTTTGCAGAACTGTCATTAGCGGTAAAGAACAAAATTTGAATAAACAAATGGCTGAATTTAAAAGTTCCATACTTTTTCAATGCTTTATGCACATTTTGGCCGAATTCAATACTTTTTCAAAGTCTTGAACACCGATTTCATAATTCAATACGTTTCCAATACTTTCAATACCGCGTGGGAACCCCGCGCAATATTTTTTAATACATAACAGACATTTCGTCATTCAAGACGATGTAGATGCATTTTCCAGGAAACGTTACGTCGCACAGTCTTTTACGCAACGTGGGTTTGACGTGGGGCTCTTCGTGAAAGCAACTGCCCACCCACTATAGCACAACACTACCGCTGTGACCGAACAAGAAGTTTATAACAGCACTCAACCTTCTCCTGCAGGGCGGCGAGATCCCGCTCAGCTCCCTGGTGGACCCGTTGCAAAGCTTGAACGGATGCGACGTCTGCGCCGACGTCCTCGGAATCGAGCAGTGATTCTTTTTCTTTGATCCAAGATACAGTTTCGGTCACATCTCTGCAAATAGGACAATGGTGAAGCCGGTTAACTGCCAAGCAATCAGCAGCAGAAGCAAGTTTCGAAGGATTCTTTTAAAAAATTACAAAACGGACGCGAGCTCAGGTTCCCGGCCGTAAGATGGGAGAGAGCGCTTACCGGTTAAACCTGTGCACTTCGGATGCGGCAATTAACATCAACTTTCTTTTCTCTGCTTTGCGATTAAGATTTTCCCAAGCTTCGTTCACTTTTGTTTGCTTTTCCTGTATGTTTTCGGTTTCCGGATGCTTCTGCTCGTTGACCTAGGTGGCAAGAAACAAAAGTAAAGTTGCCGAAGCAAGAAAGCCAGTGCGGTCACCCTCGCAGACTTTAAACAGGCATCGACCCACAAATGTAAGCCTTATAGCGTTTTGATGAGTCAATCACTTCTTCGTCGCACTTGACCTGTCGGAAAATGCAAGCGAGAAAATAGCGCACTGAAAAGGTGCAGCTGGCCTTGCTCAACTGGGCGAAACACCGCGGTTTCGAGTTCACCGCATTGGCGGCTTTGTAAAATATCAAATATCCGGTTTTGGACACAACCAGAGTTGCGAAGCAAGAATTTATTTGCACAATACCGAGTGCACGACCCGTAGAAAAAGCCGATCTCAGTGGCAAGTCTGGTTAACAGTTGTCAAGCCGGGATTGGCCGCTGCTGTGAGCACGCAATCGAGAATTCTACAGCTAGCACACTGCGGAAGTTGGTCGATATTGCTTACAAACAACGAACGAAATAACTCCATCCAACATGCGATCCCCAACATTTCCATAACAGAACAATCAGGCAACCAGTTGTGACAAGCCGCGATAAAACTGCGTCGAAGCGTTTCCACTGTCGTTGACTCAATCATCCCGTTTTTGTGAAGTCACCAGTTTGCGACAGAGCGCAGAAAGCTCGCATCACGAGCGAGATGAATAAGGGCGCGGTGTGCTTACCATTTGCTCAGCATCGTTGTTAACGTCCTTGATCCTATCACCGTAGGCCTGCAGCTCGCTCATGAACTCGTCGAACTTTCCCTGCAGCATCGTCACGTGATCGAGATCGTGGCCGGTGTCGGTGGACGTCACAATCGTTTCCTTGACAAGCACACATAGCAACCGCGGTTATGGCAACAGCGACGTCGTAGCTGTTTCTTTTATCTTCGAAAGAGAATCATTAAGTGAAACAGGAATGATGAACATTACTGGGACCCTAAGCATTCCAGTTACAATAACTACTTCAATAAAACGCTGTAAGTTCCTCCCATCTTCAGCAGCGGTGCAGTCAGGTTTTACATTGGAGGAGGACAAAAGTTGTGTACATGTAGTGCGTGTACAATCTGCAGAAAATATCACAAAACCTCGTAATTTTTTTATTAAAAAACTTGCTGGGCACAAGAAAACGTCCGCTGCCTCTGATCCCAGCTAACCCGAATATGAATCTATTGTGAAAAAGCTGCACGTCCACTTCACAAAACGTTTTGTCTTGAATATAGGCGAGGAATGCCCTTTGGCTACCCCCTGCGATCTTAAACGATCTGTATTTTTTACGTGTGCTCCTCGATTTTGTCTTTCTCACACGCATGGAGATGTTTGCGCAAATCCTGCATTCAGCAAGCATCGACTTGAAAAGCACTGCCTTAACGAAAGGCGCAAGTCTCGCCTACTGTGCATGAAGTGATTAAAACCAGGCTTAAGTTTCCACACAGTGTCGAAGTTATAAGAGGATTACAGCAAATGACAAGGAATGACTACTTCAATTATTTTTTCAACACGCCAGATCCGGGAATATGCTTCCTACCTTGTCGATTATCCAGTATAGAACTTCATCACACTTCCGATAAAACGAAACCCATGCTTTGGTTTTCCTTAATTGAACGCCACGCAACTTGAGCGCCTCGAGAAGCTCATTCCACTGACGATGCAGCTCCGCAAGACGATTCTGCCGCCAAACATAGACAAGCTGTATGCGTGCGGCATTTTAAAACATACGCATGCCTAGCGTTTCATTGCTGCAGCTGACACAGTGAGTTATTTAACGATAACTAATGGAAGGTATTCGTCGGAGAAAGCACAGCTGAATAACGACACGCCATGACTTAGAGCACTTGTTTCGAATAGGATTTAGGAACACATATATATACAATTTATGGATTTCATTCAAGTAGAGCCCGGCTCATGCAAATTCCTACAATACAGGTCGAGTCTAAGTCACTGAAAGTAAGTTTCAAGTCAAGTCACTAAGACTTGTTGTTCCCGAGTTATGTCATGCGTCTTGATGACTGAAAGTTCTTGCCAATACATTAGTTACAATGTCACATAACAAATTTAGAACTCCACTGCAAAACATTGCAAAGGGGGGAATAGTGACTGAAATCAAACAAAGTCATTGCCATTTACGTCAAGCCATGTGTTTTTGAGAACAAGACCCTTTAAGAGATTTTAAGTTTGAACGGACAATCGAAATGTTAATACTGAAATTAACAAGAACAGAAAAATGTCTTGTAATATTACATTCATGATTGCGTGACTCTTCAACCATTAGAACTGCAAGTATGAAAGCTCTATGATTTGAAGCTGTGGATTATATGGAACTCATGTCAAAACACTGACCTGGTTTTGCCACATTTTTACGCATGAAACCCTTGTTCACAGTATTTACACTGATTGATTAAAACATATTATTGATCTGAAGTTAAGAACAAAAATAGTTGACAAACAAAACAACAAAAGTTTATGAAAGTTCGATTAATGATTTTCAATGAATAACGGAACATTTTCTAGTGAATATGAAATGTGAATATAAAAAAATAACTGCATACGTTTGCACGATGCATAGCTACATAAAAAAAAACAATTGTATTTAAGCTACTTGTTGAGGTTTGACTATCCGCAGTGCAACTGACCAACAATTCACTGAGAACACCTGAGCATACGAGCTGATCAGCATTGCTCTGATGTTCATAACTCTTCATTATCTATTTTTACACTGTTTGTAAAAGCCAACGTATCTACAAGTAACTGGATAGGATGGAGCCATTCCTTTCAAAGGCAAAGTTTTCCTATGAGACATGGTGAAACTGAAAGTATTAAGACACCATCACAAGAATGAAAAAAAAACAATGAGGCAAATGAAACCATACAGCATGTTTTGAAAAACTTTTTAAATTGTCAGCAAAAATTCAATACACCAAATAAACAGTTGTTTCAGAAAATCATCTAGCACATGATTTCATTTAAATCATTGGTTTTTGCATTGTTGCTTCTCACGTGGTTTATTTCTGCAATGAATTTTCAGAGAAATGTTTAAAATGCACCCACATCAACACTTACATCCACAAGGTCTTTGTACAATGAATCTTCAGCTATCACTTCTGCCCCTTCCTCATCCAATTTGCTTAATGTTCCAGCATTTGCATTTACTTCCAATTCCAGAGAGCTGTGTTTTTGCATGTGGATCTGCATAAAATAATAAGATAGTGGGTCAATTCCACCACATCCAAAAAACCTAAATTTGGGTACAAATTTCCCCAAATGATATTTTACCCAAACTTTTGAACCAGAAACCCTAGAAAGCCAATCAAGGGCTCAAAACACTCAGATTTTAGCCTAGTTTCCAGAGTTGTGGAGTCGGAGTCATAATGAGTTGGAGTTTTCTGGGTGGAGTCTGATTCCTAACAACACTGGGAGTCGGAGTCAGATTTTTTTGTCCATCTCCGACTCCAGATGTCCAGTTGGCATTTTTTACATCACAATCCTAAATTGGGAATTCCTGTTAAAGTGGTACAATTTCTTTAGAAACTTTTGTTGAAAGGAAACAGATATGTCTCGCTGTGTACCATGATTTCCATTGATTTCAACAGCCAAATTTCATTCCCTTTATGTTAAGGAGTCCGGAGTCAGAGTCGGAAATTTTGGAAAGTCGGATATTTTACCTCTGACTCCGCAACGTTGTTAGTTTCTAATAAAAACTTAGTGAAATACATCCCTCTTGTGGTTGGGGCCCAGAAACCGATAACCTCGGCCAAAAAGGTTTAATCCTACCCCACTCATGAAGTCACCATCAAAAACCTCAAAACTTAAAAATTTTTCTTCACTACCAACTAGAAGTATTGCCGAGTCTTTTGAGGGTTTGAACAGCTCTCTAGCACAATTAACTTGCAAGTAAGGGTGTTGCAAAATGGCACAAAAATAGCAGATCAAAATGATTTCAAAGTGCAATATATTCGTACACTGGCAGCGAACATGTTAACATGTTTTTGGATAATAACAGGCCCCAAAATTTAGCTTCATGACTCTGATTTAAAGTTCTTTGAGATTTGCTATGGAATGACTTGATCTGGATGCATTGAATAAAAATATACTCGAAACATTTATGACAGATGAACAAAACTACCTCAAGGTTGGCTGTGTCGTTCCCATTACCATCATTTGTCTGCTGCATTCTTTCTGCAATCCATTTTTCCAGCTCAGCAGCATTGCGAAGAAAATTCTGACTTGATAGACCAGCAAGAAGAGCAGCACGTCGAGCAGCCAAAGCATCCTTGAATGTCTACAAGCAGAAAGGAAAAGCTTAGTTTCAGTTATATCTAGATAAAAATTAATATGCTCCAGGGTTAGCATGAATTGGAAAAAGGCCTCTTAAAACTGGTAGTCAGTAACAATAAAAGTGCATTCTCAGAGAATGGGCAATAACCACACCTGCAATAACTGCTATATATATAGTCCGTTGCTTGTATTTCATATGACTTTTCATTGCCTTCCACTTTCAAATTACGGAACTTAATATAGTACTCATTTATATTAGTAAATTACTTGAATCATTTCCCAAACTATATGTTTGCACATGATAAACAAATCTTATTTATTTGCATGTTTCAATTAGACACAAGGTCCACATCATATTATTTAAAAGAATACACGGGTAGAGAAATGCTCAGATACAACATATTATATATGCGAGTTGTACATGTAATCGATACTGAAGAGGAATGAACACTGAATCAAAGCACCAGTAACCACTCATTTGGTCATCATCATTTTAAGACGTCACAGTGAGAGAATAATGGATATTTCCAAAAGTATCAACTGAAGAAAGCAGATAAGTTGGGTGAAGATGCATATTGTTTGACAAAGGCATACAAATTGTTTTTAATCAAGGAATCAAATGTCTTGATGAAATACGTATTTTGATGTGAGTGAACACTTAACGTTCCTGGGATGTAAAGCAACAATCAACACATTGTTGAAGGCAATACAGAAGTGTATAATACCAAACTGTGTGTACCTGCATCACAACTGACAGGCATACATAGGCATGAAAGAGTGTTTTCAACTGCAAGAGGACTGGGTAACGGTGGCTCTGAGCTTGCTTATTGTATAATAAAGTAAATTCATTTGCCTCTCGTGAGGCATGAAGTAATAGACTTCATGTGCCATTCAGGAAAACAACTGGTGTTGCAAGCTGTCTAAACTTTTTAAGGGAAAAAAACACCGGCTATCTTTTTACACTTAAAACTATTTCATGTGCAGCAGCATAATTAAAACAAACATTTAGAAGTGTGGTTGAAGATCACGAAGGCCAGGTCCAAATGCAACATCATATGTCATCACTCATCAGCAACCAGTACATGATTCACAAGCACATTTCCCACAGTGCATCCTGCTCTGACTGTGCCCAGCTGTACTAAAGCTCATCAAGGTGAACGGTAAATAGATATGGTCTCAAAACTCCCTTTGTATTACCACATTGCTTACAGTGAAAGAGTATGAAAAGCAATCGTCTCATTCCATTTGCATAGTCTGATTGCCATACCAACTCAACATCAGTCTTACTATGTGCATATGTATGTAGGGCTTGGTTATGGAACAATACATTGTGATTAGTTCTGTCTAACTATGCATCTAAAAACACTGCAGTGCCTTTGCCTACATAATATGATATAATGTATTTTTCAGACCATAAGGCACACTTAAAATCTTTTACTTTTATCAAAAATTAAAAGTGCGCCTTACAATGCAGTGCGCATAATGTATGAATCTGGTTGTGCTTTTTCACGTAGGACCAATTAAATGTAGTAAACGGTGCTATTTATTCAACTGCTGGTTACGATTTTTTTGCAAACACACCATCGTGTTACATAATAAGCCAACAACAATTGCAATAAGCAGCGCATGTGGTTCTGTAAGTAGCTAGCACATACCTCGATGTTGAATCACAGATCATATTACTCTGCAAGGCTACTGCGCACACAGCTATATGTATTACTCTGCTAGGCTCCTGACTACCATTGGCGCACACCAAATCAAACATGTGCACAGCTTTAGTTTATTCTATGCATGTCTAGTGGATTAGGCATGGATGACAGATTAAACTCCATCATAATCTGCCATTTTGCACCTTATGGCTTGTAAAATACAGTAATCTGCTTGAATGAAAATACACAATGTCAATCACATGTCCCTTAAAACTGGTTGTCTGCGGTGGCAACAAATGATGAAATGCTAAAGTAGTTTGGAGATAGTTGCTGCAAGAGAAACATGTCTACAGGTACCAGGATCACTTACATTGCAAACAGACACGGGTTAATGTAATCATCAATTGTAATCGATTACAATTACTTTCATGATAAAACTTTGAATTCTTCACTCTACGTCACTGTGAGATGAATCATGGTTTTGGAAGTTGGGTTTCCTCCTATCATTGGTTGTTATGGTTATGACTCAGGGAAGGGCTGTTGCCTGTTTGTGCACATTAAACCAAGGTAGCCCAGAGCTTGGTAGCGAAATCTCGCTTTGTTCCAGCTAACCTTCCTGCTGGACTCCAGAACCAATACAGTGTTTAGCAACACTTAGCAACAAAAATAAGAGCTTCAGATAAAACCAGGTAGACACTTCAGCAACAGAAGAGTTAGTGCTAGATGACGACAAGAGGTGTTGCTTTTATTTATATATATATATATATTCAGAGTGAACCTACAAATACAAGTGCTGCAATAGGCTATGTATATAATTAACAGCAGTTTAACTTTGTTCAGAGGAATGAGGTAATTTAACCCAAGTCGAAAGCACCTTCCACAATGCTGGTAACTAGCATGTCATTAGAGGTCATCCACCATACACTGGTAAAAAAACTCAATGAAACTAGTGTAGTTTTGTTGACAGGCCTGCAAACTAAATTGTGCAATAAACCTTCACATAAAATTTCAGTTACTGAAATGCTTTAGCTTAACCCTTTAACTACCAGGATTTCACAATATTTGTTTGGCCATAACTCGCAAATTAATTAATTACCTAATTGGTAGAATAATTTGTTGTTTTTAGAACATAACTTTTGAACCTGAAACCCTAGCAAGTCATCCGAAGTCTCAGATTTTAGTCTAGTTTACACTAAAACAAGAGCGAAATACTACCATCTAGCGCAGGAGCTCCCAACCTTTTTCTGACCATGTACCCCTTACACATTTTGACAGATGAGCATGTACCCCTAAAATTTCGTATGGCAAAAAGGTTGAGCAAACTAACAAAAACCACTTAACACTTTGCGAGCCGCCTGGTTTCGGTGATTTTCGCAAAAAAAACCAGCGGTTTTCGGTTGCCATACCAACATCCTAGCTCCTCCGCCCATTGCGCTAGAGAGCTGTTCAGCGGCTCAAATGGATCGGACAGTCTTGTAGATTGCACTCGAAAAAAAATTTTTTGCTTGGGGGGTGCGGTTTTTTTGTGAGT
>JGI24021J15306_10001780_pt1 | contig 21970 bp, 17 predicted proteins | sample Ectturendosymbi1_FD_15306 | JGI IMG/M metagenome (IMG submission 15306) | reverse complement strand
GCTAAATTGTACTAACTTAATTATAGTAGTGATCATAATCAAATGCAAATTTAAATTCCAAGTTTTGTCAAATGCAGAAAGAACCACTTGAAAAGCCAAAACCCATGTTTGCTACGTTCTTACTTGTGTTTTAAAAATTACGAAATGTGTAGCCTGTGCGAAGAACGAAACGATGTTTTCAGACGTAACTCTGAAACGAAGCTGATTCCAACTAATCTTTGAAACACGATGTACACACCTGCTAAAAATCGCTTCCTGAGTGTAGTTCCTACTCCGCATGTCACAGAACAGGGCATCCACTCCGACCAAGCCGTGTAGGTGCACTCTGCTGCGTTTGACTGAGCATCTGCATCCATGCATGAAGCTGACGTCATACACTTCGTGTTTTCCATTTGAACCTCCTCGCAAGTCACTCCAGGCGTTGATCGCACGAGCATACGTTTACGAAACGACTGACCAGCTCCGCACGCAACCGGACAACTGGCCCATTCTGTCCACGGCGAATAAGAGCAATCGCTTGAGTCCAGTCCTGCAAAGTGCGCTATTAGTAGTGATGAAACCGAGGCTTGGGCAAGTTGTCAGTGCAACTGGAGGTCGCACAATTGTTAGTTCTGTAAAGCGATCGGAAAGGCGAAATTTCAAATTCATTTCTTTGCAAAAGTTTTACTTCAGAGCAGACTTTGCGACAGCTTTTTTTACACACGATTGCTTCCATATGATGGTGATGTTTAACTTGTTTCACATATCATAACGTATTTGATGAGAATGGGGAAGCAATATAACAGTGTTTGTGAGAAATTGCTTTATCGTCGCAGACTGTTGTTTACCTGTAAACATCACATCGTTCGTTTTTGCTGAAAGACACACATTTAACAATTTCTCACTACTCATTTTGTATTAATGATTTCTTTATTAATCAGCTCTTAAAGTTTTTATTTAATTTGTGTCCATTGTTGGTGACCAAATGGGGCGGTTCTATAAGGAAAGGTTTATCGATTGCAACATGAAAAATCGTAGTTGCTTGTGAAGAATGAAATAGATTTTGGGTTAAATCCGTAAAAATCTTAATCGTGAAATCGTAAATATCACTGTAAGGAATATTAGCCCGCAAGCAAAAAGGTTAAGTCAGCAAAGAGTATCAGCCCGGTCCATTGTTATCGACCCTTTTTAGCAAGCCCACCGTGAACATAGCGCAGTTGCGCGTAGTTTGGTTGACAATCAGCGGAAAACGATTTAACGCTGTATACGTCTGAAACTTTTGAAAGCGGCCAACGGAAAGAAAAACAGAGTTGTACCAGGATCAGTGATGCATGACATTGAAGTGAGGCATTGACTGTTCTGCATGAGCGGTTCGGAACAAGCTTCGTCTGGCGGTGAATACGTCAGGAACCTGTCACAAGATACCATGGAATAAGCGGTCCACGAGCAACCTTCACATGCTGGCAATTCAGCGGTTTTTTGTAAGATGTAGACAAGTCTGATACAGATGTGAAGCAGCGAAAAAGATTTTTCATTGACGAAGAGTAGGTTATCATTCCTGTACCGGTCTAAGCCATTAGATGCCGCCATGTTTGAACTGTTTCTCTAAGGTAGCTATCAACTATGTAGGCAGTCCATAGATAAACATCATGGACCTTTGTGAAATTCACTTCCAATCGCAGGAACGTCGCAGCAGATGAACCTTATTATGTTATCTCCAGTCGACACTCTTAATAAACAACCAACGCATACAAACTTGCATTTATCGCATGAATAGCATTCACTAGTTACATGATAACACAGTCTACAAATTTTGTCAAAAGCAATAATTGTTCAAACCTCTTTCTCAGAGTCGTTCCGAAACCGCAAGAAACAGAGCAAGGCATCCATCGTGACCACGATGAATATTCGCACCTGCTGCTTGCACTGCACGGTGTAAGATTACACGAAGACATCTCTGCAAAGTACACCAGACGTACGGACTTTTTTAGCAATGTTCGATGCAAGCATGCATTAGCAGTACACCCAGTTGGGGAAAATCCAGATTTTGAAAGTGTTTACTAAAAAGCCAGAACTTCAAGGTCTTTACCGAAACGTAACATGAGCGAATTCAAATGTCGCACTTGTGAACAACCCTTGCAAAGGCCAGTGAACCTAATTGAATTGCAGAAATTTTTGTAAACGAGAGGATTTTTCCAGAACGTTCTGAATATTTTATCCAAGTGCAATACGGAAAAAATTAAGCTAAAAGATTTATGCAAGAAAAATGCTTTTTAAAAAGTTTCAAACCCTGCCTAGCAAATATGCGATAAAGCTGTAAGTAAACATGGCTCTACTCCTATTGCAGTTGACGATCGTACTGACGATGTAGTTTATACCACACACAGGGTTTTTTAAATATGTTTTAGGGACCCGATTCGAGTCCCTAAAATTAAAAATCGGGTCCCTAGAATCAGAGAAATCGGGTCCTTACAGGTCCATACCGCGGATACCTAACATTTTCCTTAAAAAAAACCTGCCATACATATTGTGATGGCAAAGGCAGTGACAAAGAGTTTTATCCCTTTCTTAACGCAAACTGTCAGTAACAATATTACCTCATAAATCGAATACTGCCATCAGTTCTATCTCAGAATTCAAAATAGTTCTAGCCACCATTTTTCTCCAGTATTTTGTACCTTTCAATGGTTCGTGGCAAAACGTCTCTTCAGATGGCCATTTGAGAACACGTGACCGAACCTTGGTTTCTTGTCCGCACGTGGCGATGCATTGTGACCATGATGTCCAGTCTGAAAAACAGAGACGGTTTTATCAGGTTAAAACCAGCAGCAAAAATCGTTCTTTCTTTTTCAACTCCTAAACAAAATAAAGAACTTTAAGTGCCACTCGCAACGTAAAAATAAAAATAAGTTGTGGCTGCAGCCAAAAGAATATAAACCTTACGAAGGTCTGATAATGTGAGTGAGCTAGACACGCATTTGTTTTCAGATAATGTGAGCTAGACACGCATTTGTTTTCAGTGGTAACAGTTTACCAGTAAAAAGATTCCCACGCAGAAATCTAACGTTTCAAATTGCTTATCCGTTTTTTTGTACGACAAAATCTTTCTTGCACTAATGTTAAACATTTGCTGCTATGTCGTTCGTGCCCAACGAAGAAAGAGCTTCAACAACATTCTAGTGGTAGGTCTTAGAACTGGACTCACTCAATTTTTACGGCTGTGTAATTGAAAACAAAGCAGGTGCAGCGTCTCTTTTATAATTGGACTTGGTTTTATAGCACGACGGGCAGTGACCGCAGCTGGATTTGTCTTCCGATCATAAATCCCGGTGCTAAATTCTTTGACTCCAAGTCTATTTAAGTCCCATTCAATGTCTGCATTTGGTTCTGTCGTTTTTGAGGTGCCTCTGTTCTCGACAATAAGTTTCACTTCAGACCCCCATGCAGAGCTATCGCTGTGGTATGACATTAGGGCCCTTGATTGTTAAGTTGGTGTGAAATCGAAATTTCATCAGATCTAAATGGATGCTATAAAATTATTTGAGTCAATATGACACACGCAACACGTTTTTTTTTCATTTCAGCTTCTTTCTCTTTTGAAAACTGACTTAAATACCCTATAAATGCCTCTGAACACCACACGATGGGAATTGTCAATAGATCAAACGTAGTTTTCACGGAAAGTTTTCGCAACTCGGAAGGAAGAAATAATGAAATGTTGAACTCTTTTAGGTACAATTTTGTGAACGCTTAAAACAATGTTATTTTGAATTTCACAAGTTTACTCAAAAATCCACTTAAAAATCTCTCAAATGCATTCACAGTTTGGAAACATTCCTTTTCTTTCTTTAAATAAATTGCACCATTCCAAACAGGGCGCTTATGTTTTTTCGAGTTACGCAAGGCATGTCACTCGTAATTCTCAAGTACATGCTTGGCTGGCCTCACTGTATAGCAAACGTCCTATAAATTTATAACGCCATATGGCATGTTGAAGGACCTCAAGAAATGAGCGGAGTGTCTCGCAAGTTTTCAAACTAAATTTCCGGATGACAAGACCCTGTTCAAGAAGACGCATAGTTTTGTTCCGCTGTTGGTGAGGTTCTCTGTAATTTATCAATATATGCTAAAATTAAAATTAAACTTTTTGGCAGAAAATCGTTATCTGTTTTGCGCAACAACAGCACTTCGTCTTGAAGAGTTGCACGCTAAACTCTGAGCCAGCGTGGTCCAATTACTTTTGACCTACGGTCCATTTTACAAAAACGTGACAACTCGCGGGCCACTTCCAACAAAATGATGTATAAAACAACAGATTCACAACATTTAAAACTGAAAAACGGAAAATAAGTGAGTGTGTCTTTCAAATTATTACACAGTTGCAAATAGCAATTTATTACAAATCTCTATTAGTGGGATGCCTGTGGTCGAGGCTTCTCTGACACTATCGTTCCTTTATCAATACTAGTGTTAGTGGTGCAAGTCGGAGACTATCGTCCAGTGTTTCGGCTGCCATTCGACTTCTGTTTTTAGATTCGATGTACTCCATCGTAGAAAATGTACTCTCACACACGTATATGCTTCCAAAAATCAGTGCATTTTTACTGCGAAATCTTTCAGTTTGAGAAATCTTTCTTTGCTGTCTTATTTCCAGTAGCTCTCTGCAGTCTCTAACACCGTTAGCATTGTATATTGCTATTATAAGTGCTATAGGTGTTCTAATTAAAATCACCTATTGCAGGAATGGGCATTAAATTTGGCTCGAGGGCCACTTTAAGAACACCGTGTGTAGCTGATAGATAAGCAGGTTTATTTGGTGGTACCTCGTTCATTAAACCAGATGTACTCTTCAAGACAACGAACGCCGGGGCAGCAAAAAAACACCGAGATTATCCAGAAAGGTACCCTGGTGGCGGGCCGTATCTTCCAATTTGATCGTAAAGTAAATGAATAAAACGAAGTGGTACAAAGAAAAGGTATTGTTCTTGTGCAAATGCACTTTATCCAGCGCAAGCAATTCAGTGAGACAAATGTAACCTCATACGCTTTTCAACAAATTTCAGATTATAAGATTTTTCCTGAATGCTTTTGGCGGGCCACTGAAAACACTGTGGCGGGCCGTATGTGGTCCTTGGACCTTTAGTTGGACCACACTGCTCTCAGCTCTTTTTTCCGATTAGGGTCCCGGGGTAATTTATGGTTTGCAAATTCCAAATTGTCATTTATGTGCCGGCAATAACAAGACAAAGCAGAGTTAAATCAGTTAAATCTAAGTCAGCTCGGCAAACATTTCACAGCTTACAAACTTAGACGCCGCACAGCAAAAATTTTGTTGAATGCTCACCGGAATAGAAACACGCCGTGACGTCGCTGTTGCGCTCGCACGCTTCACTGCCTTTGCAGATTTCCTTCTGCATTGTTTCTTCGCAAGCAGCTGAACCACTTCTGAATTTGACCATTCTGTTCCTTTTTTTGATTCCCCAACCGCAAGTGACGCCGCAAGCAGACCAGCCGGACCACTCGCCATACATGCAAGAAGTCGTGTCTATCGCACTGACCGATGACTCGTCGACGTCCACATCGACTGTTTCTGGCACTGGTTCGCTTTCACCGCATTGATCATCCTGGGTGAGGCGTTTTAAGTTCGATGTCAAAATCAAATTCAGTTTTCGAAACTCAGAAGTTATGACAAAAGCAAGCACTTGGCTCCGGAAAGAAAATGAAACAGGTCAGGATAAAAATCGCTGTATCTGTTCTGTACAGATAGAGATTGCTTCAGCTTATGAAAAAAGTGACATTACTGTTTGGCAGACCAAAACTCAGCTTGCTTGCAGACTGTTTTTCAATGGACTCCAACTGCGGGATGTATGTTTCTGAATATAACCACCTGGATCAGCTTGTTAGCGATGAGCACATAACATTAAAAAAACTTTCGAACGCGGAGACGACAACTGCTTTTAACCCGAGGTGCCTTCGAAGAACGAGGCGTGCAAGTGGCTGTGCACTGCATCACGTACAGCACAGAAGCTCTGGAATGACGAATGAGAGCTGGAAGGAACTCAGTGCTTCAGCTGAGCTTGGCTACTGATGTTAACAACGATGCTTTGTCTCAGAACGTTATGCCGACATGTAGAAAAATTCCTCGAGTTCAGTGAACTAGAAACAGCACCTCTAACTTGCGCACGGGACTGCGGCAGAAAACGACAAAAATTGCATTTGCAATGAAAATTTCAAGTAAATTTGAGTGCGTTGCTCTGTTGGGTCAAAGTTACGCAGTCTCGTCAAACAACTCTTCATGCACAACCAGTTTTTTTACGTTTGATCTTGCTGACCGCAAAGAGATTTAGAAACCGCAACTATTTTATCTGAATACCGAGATGGTCGTAAAGCAAGGTTTTAGTGTATTTTGATGGTGGTAGTAAAGCGAGTTTCTATTGTAGTTTGAGACACCGTTGGAAAAAATTGAGAGACCTTTTCGGTCTCTGTGCACAACTACCTTCTCTTGCGACGTCTGGTAATCGTGACTATGAAGCTGAAAGAAGTGTCGTGCATGCCATTCGCTATGCCATATAATCGTCGTAACCGGTAGTGTACTCAACAAGAAACATACCGCTAATGCGATTCTGCGAATAACAACTCTTGCAACCGGTGGAATATCTCCTCCTTCTGGGTTGTAAAATGGTGATTCTGGGTGGTCCGATGTCGTCAGAGGCCGGATCTTTTCATGGGGAATAGTTGGCGAGTTGGGAGACATGTAGCTCACGCCACTGTCCGTGCCGGCGTCCCACGGAGTTAAATTATATCTAAAGTTTGTCCATGAAAAACAACTGACGTTAAAACAAAACTTCGTTTGAAAAGCAACTGCAATTTGCGCTGGTCTTTAGAACAAGCGACTGTTTCAGCTGTGATGCATTTTTTAACGCAGCATTTGAACCAATTAGCAACAACCTATTCTATCGAGGAATCCAAATCCAGCGACACACCAAATCTCAAGTTTACCAAGGAACTTTTGAGGTATTACAGTAATTATTGCAGGAAATAGTTTCTATACAAATCGAGACGACTTGAAACTGATGTAATTTGCGGACAGATCAACACTTTTTCAAAGGAGTAAATGGACTGCTGCAACTGATGATATTTGGCCTGGCCGCAGGTGTAAAACCCAACAGGATGGAAATTACGACTTCGATCAGACATCATTCAGCAGCCCGAAAACAACGTACGTTCTTTCTCCAGCCCAGCCGCAAACTTCGGTACACATTGACTGCTTGGCTATTCCGACGTTCCAATCAGGACTTGGGCCCAGCATGGTCAACAGGGACACGAGAGGCCGATCAGCATCCACCTGAAACGTGTCAGATGGCGGAGACCGTCTGCAGCAAAACGAAAAATATGTCTTGCATGTATCACAACGCGGACGCTTTACTTGTGGATGGATCTTCACCTTTGGTAACACAAGGTTATAGCGCCGCATATAACCTTGTGCTACAAAAGGTGAAGATCGATCTTTTGCTTTTGGTTTGATGGATGCTACGAATAGAGAAGATAGGGTTTCGCTGCTAGCGGTCACGTGTTTGAGAAAAAAACAAATTTCGAACAGTGATCGTACAGTAACTAAAGCAAATCACAGAGTATCTAAAATCCACGAACGAGACAACTACTAACGAAGAATCCAAGCTTTGTCAAACTTTCCGGCAGTGCAGTCAGGCCCGTAGCCACGGAGGGCATTCGGGGTAATGCCCCCCAAATTTTTTGTGCCCCTCCAAATTTTGTTGTTCCCAGAAAATTTTTATTAAAATATAAAATAAAAACAAAAATCTTGATCCACTAAAAATGTTTTTGCCCCGCGCAAACCTTAAAACCTGGTTACGGCCTAAGTGCAGTTATCCTATTTTTCCTTTTTGATCACAACGGCTTTACGGAATCAATAAGCTGCTTGTGAGGAACAAACAACTCACATGTTTCGTGGTTCGTACGCCGGCCACTGAGCTTTGGTCTTAAGTACGGACAGAACATCGTCTCCTTGAGCCCTGATTTCGGTTTCCACGTCGTTCGGCCAGCCCCATTCAGCCACTTTCTGCACGCCATCGCTCGCATACCCACCGTACTCCCATATGACGTAGTTGGGGCTGTGTGATGCACCGACCACATTCGACCAATGAGTAGAGTAAGCTAAATGAAAAATTAAGAGAAACAGCATAACGTCACTCTCCTCGTTTTGTCGAAACACTCAACTCTATCCAACGAAACGTTTATTGATCATCATGAGCTCATCGACTGCAGGAAATGCAAGAATGCTGTTTTGTCATTCCGCCAATAGCAACCAGTCTCGCTTTGGTTCCGCATAGCAGCCGCAGACGAGTGGTGAAAGAAATTTCTGCGTGTTTTTCATGCTACGTGAGGCAATAACAAGTTTTATGTAATAAATTACAAAGTAACACAAAATAAACAGGCTAGCAATTTAAAATAAAAACCTTCCTCCAAGTTCTGGTTCTCCACTGTGAAGTTGAACTTTAGAATGAAGCCTGTTTGAAAATTCATTTTTTCGATGTTTAAACTTAAGTCTACGCCTAACGCGATCATGGAAAAATGCAGTCTGAACCTAGCCACATGAAATGAATGTTTCCAGGAGTCATTCCAGCATGAATGCTGAGCGAAAAGCAAGTTTAATTTTCTGTTCACTCACGTGGGTAGTCTCTTGGATGAGATCGCGGCGACCACAGGCCATAGAAAGTCATTCTGTACATTGCACTGCCGCAAGCACAACACTCTGTCGTGTCGCTGGCATGCGCTGCCGAGCTTCTCTCGCACAGAGTGACTGTGAGTCTCCCTGAATCCTTGAACCAAATGAAACCTGCACGTTGCATTTCGTTTAGATTAGAAGATGCAAACCAAGCAAAATAATAGGTATGTTGTGACTTGTGAGGGTGACGTTACAAGAAAAAAGCTTCTCAGATTTTCAGATTCATTTTGCCAAAATATATAAAAACAACGTTGAAACAAGGCCAGACCTGTCACTTTAAAAGTAATGATCAGGTGCTTGGTCTAAGCTTGTAAATTATTAGTTTTAAGAAAACCCTTGCAAAGATGAAGTTGGAATAGCAAAAGTTTAGTCAAAATAAACTGACGGAGAAGCAGAATGTCCGACCAGTGCATAAATCCAAGCGGTCGATACGAAACTAGTTTTGGTGCGTAAGACAAGCGGGAGGAGTGGGGTAAGAGGTGGCTATCTGCTCTCCACAACAACAAAACTTGCTAAAAATTCGGCAAAAATCCAGAAATTTTCTTGTACTTATATAATAAACCTTTTGTAATGTCGCAACACAACATCTTTTTTGACCTTAAAACATCTAATATTTTAATTACTTGCACATGAATCCAATTACTGAGAATGAAAACCTTTGTTTAAACATCTTATATAGATAATAAGGTGCTTATGTATCATTATGAGTTTGAGTTACCTCTGTTGAAACAGTGATCACTTGTATTGTTCATTAGTAGTTCGTTGTACAGGCCATGGATATTTCTTTGAACAATCTACCTTTCTCAGACAAAGATATAAAATGATTCCTTTTCTCAAATGTTTCCATCTACCTGCGGCTGTGACTGGTGTACGGGGCCCAATTAGAAACATTTTCGATGGCTCCCAAGTCGACGCCAATTTGCTCCACTATCTGTGTGGTCATAAATGTTAGTATATCAAGGCCATTATAAATTTGTCGTTTGCATGAAATGAAAAGCGATTGATATGGGAGCTTAAAATGCGAACCAAGTTCTAGACAAGCAATATGAAGACACATTATTCGTACGAGTTTGTACACAGTATGTATGCCTGCAAGAAGCAAAAACATTCACGCCACTTTTTAAAGATACCTGATTGCAATGTCGTTTGGTTTTATGAAAAGATATGGCAAAAGCCCTAATGCTATTGCGCGTGATGCTTGTGATGAACACATCCTGCATGCTTTCTGTTCATGTACAGAGGACAAATTGACAGATGAGACAGAGACGAATGTAGTTGCTTTTTAAATTGTGCCAACTATTGAAAAAAAATTACGTCGTGCAACTTGTGTACTCCTGGAGCATCCCTAGAAAAGTCAAACATGCATTTTCTAACGACCTTTCTTGTTGTTAGACTTTACATTTTCTAAGGCGCAAACATCCAAACGTCATCACTTGCCAGTGTTATTATTGTACTTGCCAAATTATATCTAATCGAATAGGCAGGTAGAGCCAAGCATGACTATCGAAGCATATGTAGTACAAAAGGACACAAGTGAGTTTGTAAAATGATCATAAAAACTCATAGATGTTTTGGGTAAAAGTTGAATTGTTGCAACGTATTCTTCGCGCTGTGATGAGCCGAACGCAGATACGCTCTTGAGTGGAACCTATTGAGCTTGGAGCCAAATCGGGTGCAGAACGTCCAGTCAGGTTGATGCCCGATCAAGATTTTGTTAAACCACCTGCGTGAGCATTAATGACACATTTTTCGAGCAAAATCGTACCTTTTTGCACCACACTGGCAGATATATTCACGCAACCAAAGCCGGTTGAAGGAGCAATCCATCGGATCAACACTTTAGTCTTCTTTCCAGTATGGACGTGAGTAATGACGTTGGGACAGAGTGACATTGTTTGCGAGATGTGAGGATTGGTAGACTACAAAATAAAAAAGAGCGTATGACAGAGCATGGCATGCCACCAGGTTTTCTAGAGTGTTTCTTAGTTTTACTGAAAAGTTGTAGCAAGGGTCAAACTTCTGTTACGAATTTCTGCCAAGGATTTATTTAGTTAAATCAGTGTTTTTCAACCTTTTTGCTGTAGCGGAACCTTCCGCAAATGTTTATGTTGCTCATGGAACCCTACGCAATGATCCATGTGTTCATCCTACTTTCTGTAATAACCCAGATGGGTAGAAATGCAGCATCTATGTTTCGGCGGAACCCCTGGCAACCACTCGGGGAACTCTGAAGTTCCATGGAACCCCGGCTGGAAAACACTGAGCTAAATCACGGAATGGTGACTTTTTCCTAGTTACGGGCCGCTTCAGCCGAAAAATCCCTTCCTTTGTCTGTTGATTCACCATCGTAACTTGACTTAACATATTAAATCAACGTCACTACATCGAAAATAGAACGATTAGCTGGAAAGGTTACATTGAGCTGCTACATTATCTGCTGTCTTGGCCATAGTTTGTATGCGTAACTAAAGAAAGAGGCACAAAATGACAGCAGAAATTATAAATTAACACACACAGCACGTTTGCGACAATTTAAATATAGGCGACACTAATACGATGATTAAAAAGTAAGATCCGCAGCGATGTGATGCACCGAATTGATATGGCATGACAACTCGTAGGGTGCTCCTTATTATGGGTGCGCCATCACCAGGTTTCCGAATGTACTACTACTGTGTGTCTTTTCCAGGGTCAAAAGGTTTTGCTACATTAGTGCAGTCTTGAATCATAACTGCAGTTGACAGATATGTGACGTATAGTTTAATGCCACCTGTCCGGGTTCGACGATTCGTTCTTCCATTGCATCCGTTAGCAGCGTTTTTCCATTTCTACTCGTGTAAAACGCGCTATAACTTTGTCGCTTTTTCTATTATTCATTAGTGATCTTTAGGGCTCGAAAGTGTATAGCCCAAATTCTGCCATTCGAAACAGTGGGCTTTCTGATACAACGTAAAGACCGAAAGTGAGAGTTGAGGGAAACCACATAGTTCGGTATATAATTAACACACTACGCCTTTAGTTTTGCAGTTGAAGTTAGTGCGCACGCTGATTAGTGTCTACGTTAAACCAGTTCGGTGTCTCATTTGAAGTTGGTTGCAACTGCGTCTTAGTTGCGGGTTGGTTTGCTGCAAATATTTATGCGATTGTGTGTTCAGCTAATTGTTAATTTTTTTAACTGCGCTGGCAGAATTTTTAGTTTCATTGCTGTTGTGTTTCAGAAACCGTATTGGGCGATCGATCACTGCTGAAGTTTGCTTAATTGGTGACAAGTGTTTTTGTTGACCATCTTCCGCTCCGTAGGCAATTTCTGTGGGGAATAGGAGGCTGCAGGTCTGTTGATGCACGGAAATTGTGAGGCGTTGGTGAAAGGTTGTCGAATATGTGTTGCAAACCCACTGACTGCAAGCCACCTCACAGGTCGTAAAATATGGCAGGCGTCACAACACTTAACTGTGTCAAGTGATTACGAAAAAGTTGAGTTGCAGTTGAACTACAAGAACTATGCAAGCCCGTCATAAATTTAAGGTTAAGGCTGAGATCGTTTGATTTTCCATAACTCACGTATTGGACACAATAACTCAACCAGTGGTTCACGAAAATGGTGATGGATGTCTCAAAAAACAATTGGTTTCAATATCAGCAAAATATCGATCATCATTGGTTGTTGTGTTATTTTTCTTATACGATTTTGCAAGACTTCCATATTTCACGTTGTTTCAAGCTCACGTCTTATTTCGACAGACTCAGGGGCGTTCCGAAGGGGTAAGAAGGAACAGTGCCCCGGGGGTCAAACCAGGGGGGCCGAAAATTTCTAATAATGTTGTAAGTACTTTCTTCAATACAATACATTTGCTCCCGAAATACCTTAATTTTGGCGAACTTGTTTGGAAAAATTACCCGGGCGCGCGCCATCTAATCTCGGTACGCCCCTGGACAGACTACTATGAACTATCAAGGTTGGTTTCCACNAGGACATCGCAACTACCCTGCAGGAGTCAGGCCGAGCGACACTGCGCATCCTCGTGTCGCCGAAAATTGGATTAGACCTCAACAGCCGACGACTTGGTTTGCACTGTTGTGCTACGCTCGTCTCACCATGTCGTTGGAGCCTGTGGTCAATTCTATTAAAGTGGATCGATGTCTGGGAGGTACGAAGCGGTTTTCTACACTACAATTTACAGCTATTTACAAAAACTGGAAGAGTTCTGTGAATTTTTCGAACGTGAAATCGTTGCACACAAACTGTTTTTTCGACGCGATTTGCTAAGGTTGTAAATTGATACAACAGGCCAAGACGATTGTTGACTTGTCTTTTCAAACCTTGATTTGCGTTTATGAAAAACATCGTAAATTTAAATGGCAGCACAATAAAACCCAAGTGAAGTAGCAGTGCATGAAGCAAAATGTGCGCACCGTTTTGCGTTCGCATTCTTGACAAAACAAGAACAAAAATGTTGCGATTCAGTCGCACGACGAACCGGAGGAAGTTAGAAGAGGAAGGTTCTCAGTCGCCATTCAGCGCATTTGAGGGACTGCAAGCCAGCTGTAAAACCGTTTTTAACCTTCTTCCATTTAATAAAACTAACATCGAACAACGCACATCAAAAGCAGTTTTAAACACTTGAATTCGAACACTCACCACAAACCTCCCGGCGGGAACTGAGGCGTCTCTCGCGTTAACCGCCTTCACGGCGAAACCACGGAAGTAACTGGGCAAGGTGCTTTGAAGATTCACTGTGATATTATGAAGCTTTGTTTACTATTCCGTCCTGATGTATGACTTAAAACATTATTGCAAGCAATACAAATTATTCCAGCTTCGCTATGCGCTTGGCTTTTTATTGACAACCTCCGCAATATCGATATACGTAAGTGTAGCACAAAAAACACTACCTCGAAAGTATAGCCATAGACTATAAGATATTGTAAACAGGATCAAAACTTATTGACCAGAGTAACCGAAAACTTTTTATGGTATCTTTTTGTTACTTCACCAGATAAATAACTAGCTATGCCTCCGACCGGATGCTATTCTTGATCAATTTCGAGGTATCACTATGGCAAGCCAAAGCTGTTCAAAAAAGTGCATATTTTCTTCCATGCAACAGTTTACCAACTTGTTGAATATCCATTCGCTACACCCAAAATACCGCGTTTTTTTTTGACACTGCATCTCACCCATTTGCGCCAAACCCTTTTACCACTTGAAGGCCACAAATTTGAATGTTTAACGTTAGGACTAGGCGATCCAAAGTCTTATGCAACAAAACGCCCAAATCATGTTTGTCATTCTTTTTCCCAAAAACTTAAATGTAAAAATTGAAAACATCGAGATTTTAAGAATCATGCACGCAGATGTTTCAATCAAATTACCCATTCGATTTTCATAAATATTCGTATTGCTAATTAATTATCTATAACAAGGTCTCCACACTTTTTTGTCAGAGGTACACATAAACTATCACACAACAGTTCGAGGGCTGGACATCTTGCATAATGAGATTATTTTGGGATATGTTACATTCTTTCAAATCAATAAATTGTTTGTAAATATTTATTTTTCATTATTGACGAAACGTCTTCGCGGGCCGCATCTGGCCCGCGGGATGTAGTTTGGAGACCCCTTACCTATAACATCACAGAAATTGGGCTTTGAATTTAGACATAGTAATATGATCAATGATTACCTTGCCGACCAATCAAGAAGTAAAACCACGTTATTCCTCTGAAAGTATGAGCACATACAAGCAACATAACACTGCTACTGCATAGTAATTTTTAGCGAAAAACAAACTAGTTCAGAAACTATTATCCTGTGTTACTTAAAATATTCGTTTTGGGGGAGTTTTTACAATTCGATTGACGTCACAACATTCATTCCAAACCTGCAGAAAATGTCAACCTTGGGGGAGCAGTTTTAGAAAACCCTGCTCGTAATATTAACAGTTGCATTCGCCTCATGAAAAAATGAGGTATGCAAAATATTACCTTCCTATTACAGTTAAATTTCCATGTCACCCAGCCTGGAATTTTCAGGGTTGGTTATTGTTGTAAAAATTCTTCTCTTTCCTGTTTTTTGTTATGTTTCTAACAATCAGCTGTGTGACGTCATTTTTGTTTGTTCTGACACTGACCACATTGCCACAAAACATGAGTGTGCTCGAGTCCATAGACGTATCCAGGGGAGATCATGGGGGCTATGCCCCCAAAAATTTTAACATATCTTGTCATTTTGTGCTTTGCAAGGTGGTGTAAAAACTGTGTTGGTCGCTTAAAGTCAAAAGATTTGCTCCCCAAAAAGTTTTGAGCTGGTTACGTCACCGCTCGAGTCCGCCGCAAGGCGACGACTGGTCAAGAACGGAAATTCGAGCAGTAATTTTATCATAGCATCCTACGGTAATTACGGTATGCGTTGTGTCGCACTACTTCAGTCAATTTCCAGAACTATTTACTGGTTTCTTTGCGAACTCAGTGACTCCAACGATGCATGTTACAAGCTGGTGATCAGCACAGCATCACCGACACACATTTTGAATACTTCAATCGACAGACTCCTAATTTTTGCATGTAAGAATGGTTCCACTACGCATAGTTCAAGTTGTTTGACAAGCAATTACAAAACAAGTCAAGCTACAATATAGCAAGCATACATTCTGCTAAAACTTGATTAATAATATTGTCGCAAGCATGGGTTGCTTACCAACTTGGCGTTCAGGGGTACCTAACAGTTGAAGCAAACGAAACACAACTAACAGGCACTTTATATGTTTTGGGGATAGCCAGCTAAAGCAAGCACATAACCTTACCGACGTATTCTCGTTCTGGGTCGTACGTTTCAGGCTCTCCTTCTATGCGAATTCTGAAACCATTATCTCCAGGGCGCGGCCGAGAGGACCGCAATGGGGGGTCACCGGAGCATGAGAAATGGCTGTGGGTGACTGTCAGGGCTCGAGCACTGTGAGTTCTGCTTCGTGATGCGAGAGCGAGCGGACTAGCAAGAACAAGTGCAAGGAATCCAGCCCACGAAATGAACAGCTGTGCTTTTAGGCGGCTATGCGGCATTTCTTTCAACACCAGCAAGCCCTGACCAATTTGCACAGAGAACTTAGGCAAACGATATCACATCGCTACTTCGCAGACTAGGTAAAGCACATCAATGGAAAACGTTTCTGGTCCCTGGCCTGAAAATGAAACCGAAACAATGAACGAAACCCAAGCTACAAAAATTCAAATAGCTGACGATTGTCTTCAAATGTTGAGAGCAGCCATGGGAAATGGCCTAACCGTTTTCGAGTTTTGACAAAAAAACGCTAGTGAAATTACTTATGCTATACTTTTAAGAATATTACTGATACTTTTCCTTCAATAATAATTACTTTTACTTATTACTTATACTGGCAAATATTACTTATACTTTTCCTTTAATAATATTACTTTTACTTATTACTTATACTTGTAAATATTACTTATACTTTTACTTATACACTTATACTTTTAAGAAAACGCGAGTGATGTCGCTTATACTTTTACTTTAACTTATAAGAATAACAAAATGTTCTACGGCAACAACACGGTAAAAAGCTAGCAAGACCATAACTCTTGTAAAGAATCCAAAGATTGTTACAGATAAGATTCGTATTGTTCGTGTCTGGCCAAATTCCATTGCGAAAATTGATCAAAAGAAGTGATTTTGTGAGGCTATTGCAAACACGAAAATAAACACAAGAATGCACGTTTCATGTTCAGCATGTTTAACGAAGTTAAATTCACGCAGTTCACTGCGCGCTTTCGCATTAGTTTTATTCTTGAAGAAGATTTGCGTGGTTCGGAAAAGCGTTTGTGTTTTCAGCACATCTGCGACATCAACAAAATGGAATGCAGTCAGGAAGCAAACAAAGTATGATCAACGTTTCGCTGTTAAAACACACTGTTGTAGTTGAAGCCTTCCGCATAAGCATGTCAGAAAAGTAAGTACTTAGAAATGCTTTTCCGATCTATCGTTCGTTTTGAATGTCAGCACAACGCTAAGGCGTCTCTCAAGCACGTTAAATTACGCATTTAGCAAAACAAGTTTATTTCTGCAATCAACATCATTTCGCTCAAGGGCCTCAAACTCAAATTACTCTGAGGGCCAAATGTGGGATTATAAAGTAACCTTAGGGCCGCATTACGACGCTGACGCAACAATGGCGGTATATCTGAACTTTGTTAGAAATGGCTTTATCTTATAAACAGCTTTGTGTAGAACTTTATATTACAGTATCTTATTACCTGCAAAAGCTATCACGAGTTACAGGCAAATCATTTCTAGTCGTTTTTACGTTCATTTGAAAAGAACATGTTCACTCGCTAGCCAAGCACTTTCAAACATCCGTGAATAAACTAAATAACGTTATTTGAAAATTCCCAAAAAGCATCGCGGGACGCACAAAACGCACTCGCTGGCCGCGTGTTTGAGACCCCTGATTCAGCTCAAAGGAGGCACGGTGCAGGTGGAATCACTCATTGCCCGGCTTAACCCACGATCGATACTCCATACGACAGGAAGCTGTCAAAAAGATTGCACCGCTGCTTTCACAAGGAAAGCATCGACGCCGTCTTAATTATTCATGGATTTGAAGTGAAAACGGTGGTCAAAATGGTAAAGAAGCCTAAGCGACCACACTTCTACGTAAACACGTTTATTGATCGCAAATAACAGAACACTGGCGTTGATAGGATAATGATGTTTTATCATTTTTATGCCACAGAAATGAAGCATGAAGGCAGCGTCTGTTTGAGATTCTGTCACAACGGTTCACTTCAGGTTTGTTTTGAAGCGATGCATCACCCAATGAGAAATTGTGAAAACAATGCGGTTATGTCACTTTCCATCACAGCGGTAACATCACACGAAAATTGTTTTCTTTTATCAGATTTAAACGCTGCTGTTTACCGTCACTTGGCAGCTTAGATTTGCACTTCCATTCCACCGTAAATTCCCGTGCTTTTGGGTTTTCGAGTTGGAGGTTATGCGAGAGTTGGCCAAAAAAAAAAATTTTTCAAAAGGCGTAAACTTGAGATAAACCGGCGTTCGAAACACTTATATTCTAATCACAAAACTAGAAAAGGAGTTGAAACTTGGAAGCGGGCGGAACTCATCTTACTGGCTTTCGCCCTATCTTTTTTCCGTTTGCTTTTGTCTTGCTAACTTCTTCTTCAAAGCGTATACCTCTATCGTGTTTGCTGCCGCTTCATTTGTACGTTCATCCAGCCAGGCCATTTAAACAAACCATTGTAGAGATCACATATAATTGTTCATTTCCCACCCCTTCCTGGGCGCTGGAGAAGTAAGCGATGCGCAACGTCTTCAAGCTGTACTTCCTTAACCAAAGCGTTCCGCCGAAGCTTCAGTGCCACGCGGCAAAGCAAACCCGTGCAAACGCACAAAACTCACTCTCGGTGTTTGCGTGCAGTTCAACACTTGGTCTTCCGCACCAGGTCGAACCACCGAGCACTGGGCGCCGCACTGGGAAATCTCGAAAATCGACGGGTGGCTCTGATGCGGCATTAAACAGCGCTGCGCTCAGTTGGTCGGCGACAGTGAGGTTCCTCAAACGGAACGCTCTTGTAATTGACTATTGGTGCGTTGCGCGCAGACGCACAACCAGTCTTTTGCCGCAGTTTAACAATACAGCAATACGTGTTATGCCCCCAAATGGCTAAAAAAGTTAATGCACGTTGGAAAAACAGGCGGTCATTGATGTATGCCTTTTCTCAGACATATCAGTAGCTCTTTTTGCAAGAATATTAATAAACTCTTGTGAAGCACAAAATTTCTAGCAACTGTTTTCAAAATCGGACGCAGGAAAATGTAAATGCTCTTGCTATTTTGCAGATACGTGTTAGTAACAACCTACGTTTCTGCTTTAAAATGTTTTATCAAAACTTTGCGTTATTGATTTTTTCCCATGATCAATTCTTTTTCCGAAAAGCCACTATTAAACAAAAAATTTTAACCAGAAATGTTCCGGCAAGTGTTTCACATGTGGTTCTCTTGAAAGGTGGTTCTCTCTCTACTAACTACCTCAGCAGAGCAGTTCGTCGATTGTTCACCTGGCTGGTTCCTCATTCTGGTTGTTATATTGTCAATAATTTATAACTAACAAGCGCGGTGTCCGTTTCGTTTAACCCTGCATTACGCTTCGGGCGAAGCGCGCGTTGTTTTAATAACTTTTTAATTGTCCAGATGTGTTCCAAGTTAAACATCCCTTCAACTTCCTTTCGTTTTACTGTCGTAATTTATAATCCGGCATCGTGTTCTGAACACCTGGTTCTTACTATCCGTGGTGAAAATATTAATGATCGTTTGAATGTTACTTGAACATTTCAGCTGAATTGAAACTTAACGTTTGGTCTTCTTACCAGATGATCAGCGGGAAGGTTGCATAATAATCAGCTTACCATTTTTATCTCGGTAACTCTTGCCCTAATATGTGCCGCAAGGGAAGAAACTTTGAGAGCTTAATAATAATAAGCGGATATTGCCAAATTGTGCAAATGGGGAGCGCCAACGACGTCAGATGCCAGTCTGCCACCAAAATGCGGGATTGATAAATGGCACTTAGAAAGGAAGAACATTTACGTTACACACCAGTTTAAAACAACTTACAACGAATATGGCCAGTGACTGCTTTTGAATTTCACGCCGTCAGAGCATCGCAAGCTCAGGAAGGTTGTGAAAAACTTGTATCGAGAGAAAAAAAACTTGTACCACAGTTTGTATTTAGAATAAATCCAAGCTTCGCAGTTGAAATCGAAACGCTAAATAGCAACAGTGATAGACGAATTGGGTCAAACAAACATACAAGGGTGAGTTCTCCCCGAGATACGCTTCTGGTTGGCTGGAGGCGTTTTATGCTGCTTGTCTGCAGTAGCAATTAAAATCAGAAGTGGGAAGGAAAAAAATGTGTATCGAAAGGAAACCTTTCCCAGCAAAAATCAGATACTATAAGATCTTACAGGAGTAAATAATTCACCTACTAAGTAGGCATCATGAGCTCTTATTCGAGTAGAATCAAAGGAAAAAGAAATATTTCTGATTTAACAACACATTTGTCATTTGGACAAAAGCCTCTTGCATGTTGACATATTGATTTAAAAAAGAACGGCGACATTTACATACAATCAAGATACTGCGGATGCAAAGTCGAGATCATGTTTCCGTGCGCAAGACACAAATCATTTTGCAATGGATTACCAAACTTATTTCAGTGTTGCCATTTATGCAATAATTCACAAGTTCAGTTCAGGTACAGCCACTATTTAAGTTGTGGCAGGGGTCAAGTGTGTCCTCTAGGCGAAAAGTGACGCAGGGTTTTGACTTTTTCACATCACGCGGCTCATAAAAGTGTTGTGAGAGCAAATTTTCCGTCTAGCTCTGGCGCCTTTCTGGTTTCGAACACCTACTTATTGCTTTCATAGAGTGAGATCATTGATTCAGAAGAGCCCACTCCTGGATTTCATAAATATTGCATTTTTCATTATGTTCACTTTTAACCTTCAGCAACTGCACATAACTGCACGAAATTTAAGAAAACTGTATCGTTTTTTCTTCATAATCAAACAAAACTGCATGGATGCCTCCCTAATTGCTCACACTAAATTACATTTTCAAACGTAATTTATTTTACTTCAGCGTAATTTATTTTACTATTTTACTGCTCTCAGAGCGATGAACCGAGCAAACACTGGTTTTCACGCAGTAAAAGTGACAAGGTGTAGCTCAGATGTAACAAAAACAGCAGCCGTTCTTTGGAAGCATTTTATTTCCGCAGATGGATGAATGTTCCGGTGTGAACTTAACAAGGTTGCAAAACTTGAGTTTTTGAAGACGTTGAGCGTAATCTTACATTTCATGAGAGAGGATGAGAGAGGGTTGCAAAAATTTTCAAGACTATCAGCGCCTCTGATGATGTGATCACTATTCTGTCAGAACATCATTGCTGACTTGGCTCTCTGCCACATTTTTGCCTGACTTTCTATTGCATGTGGGTTATTGTGGAGTTATATTGTAATAAAGATCTACCCTGCTAACAATGAGATACCGACGCCTGATCTTTAAAACAATATAATTGGCCATACGGCAAACAACGTGAGTGGCGAGACAGCTAGACGGCTCTAGCTTCAGACTTAGAGTTAATTGTTTTGAAAACATCTCCAACCGCTGTAGAAAATCTTCGGCTTAAAACGCAGAGTGCAGCTAGCTGANATAACTCATTGATTAGGATTGCCTGGTTTTACCGTCGCCTTCAGTCGTAGGACTATAGTTCTTAACGTTTTGGTTTGCTGGAGTGAAATTTGGAAGTCTTTTTCGTGCATGTGATAAAGCGGTTGAGAGAGGGTTGCATCGACAACATACTACTGCGTGAACGTTATCACTAAACGATATTTTTTGCTTGTTCTTAATTTTTTTGATCAACAATATTTTGAAAACCGTGTGAGTGTTTTAGAAAATATAACGGCAAGTGCAGTGATAAAGCATAGTTGCAATCATAAGCGATATTATCATGATGTACCTGCTATGTTAAGCAGGGGCTCATTAACGTTGTATGAGGGCCCTGGCTGAAACTCAGAAAGGGGCTCTTTCTTACATACATAACTGTTTACCAACTTAGGGATTGGGGGCTCCTCAAATGTTGGGGGCCCCTGGCTGTAGCCCAGTCAGCCCCCCCTTCCCCTTTAATCCGCTATTGATGTTAAGCCTTTTAAAACCAGCCTCGTCTTCTTAAAAAACGCTTAGTAGTGTTTGAGAGAATTTCTACTTGTTTCACATTTTAGCGTTACCCTGTTACATAATCACCCTCGTCGAATGTGCGATTGTTTGCATTCTGTTTACGATTTATGATGCAGGCCAGGTGCCCAGTTTAATGCTTCGCAAGAAGCCTTCTGGGTCAACTCTTTTTGATGTAGCTGCCGTATGTCAGGGAAAAACAACGATTTTGCGTGGACGTCGGCTTGCTGATGGTAATGAGTTGATTCATGCATTTATGTGGCTCAAATCACGAAGTAACACGAAGCAGGAACTTTAGTGTAAAACCGGCACCACATTATAAATCGCGCAGCGTTTGAAGTTATAATCGGTTTCAAAAGAAAATCTGACCGAATCACAAAAAATTAAGGACTATGTGGGTTAGAAATAATGTGTTAAAGGTTAGTCCAAAAACTTAATTGGCAAGGTTTATTTGCTTGACTGTATCTGACCAGGGT
>JGI24021J15306_10001779_pt1 | contig 21970 bp, 11 predicted proteins | sample Ectturendosymbi1_FD_15306 | JGI IMG/M metagenome (IMG submission 15306) | reverse complement strand
AGGGACCAACAACGTCACCGACATGTTTCCACCACTCCCGTTCACGCTGGAGATGAGAACCAACTACTGTGAAAAACACTTGGGTGTCACTCCTAGAAACCGTTGGCTCAGCATAAATGTGAGTGTTCGCATTTCTTTTTCTTAATGAAACCAGTTGCTGTGTTCAGGAATTTTCAAACGTTGAGCAATTGTCGCAATAAATTAGTTTGCTTCAACCAAGTTCAGTGAAAGTAAAGTTAAAGAGACACTACTAAAAATCGCTGAATTCTTGAAGTTGCAATGAGACATGTAAAGTGGTACAATGACATCCGCAAAAGGATTGCAATGTTCGTGGTGAGGCGTCTAATAATGTGTTGTTTTTATCACAAGCACTGACCCAAGAAAACGCTTTGGATTTAGCGCTGGAAAAATGCTGAAGAAGGCATCGGTTTGTACCTCATGTTCGTATAAAATCTCGTACATTGTGACGTACCAGGGTAATTGACGTTGCTTTTGATGATGAAACTTTGGATCAACATTTAGTTGCTGCTATTTGCGCAGCAGTTAAGCTGGTAGTTGCTGGACGAAGTATGTTTGAATATTTGAGTGTTTGCTTACCGCGTGCCTTTGGCAGAGTTAATGCAATGAAACTGTTACATATGTTTAGGATTTCCTGTAAGCTTAACCGCAGAACTTAGCACAGCTGTTTGATTTGCTGCCGGTTTAGGTTTCTATGAAATGCCCTCACGAAGTAAAAGTCAACCAGTGAATGTCTGAAAAGGATGTTGTTAATTTTGCTATTTTAGCTAAGTTCAATGCAGTCACTACATTTTCAGTCTATGAGCGTTGAACATACAACACGTCTTCTTGATTTGTGATATTGGAGTGGAAACGTTTGTTTGAATATTCCTTTATTGCAAAGGCGCACAACCTTTTCGCATTACCAGTCGAATCACGTTTGTTTCCATGAATTACGATCGCCAATGAGTTAAGTCATTTTTTTGCATTGCTTCTGTTCTGCTTCCACACATCTGTTTGGCAGCGTTTCTGCTGAATATCCTTATACAGTAGATAAAGTGTTTTTATTAATCCGAGGCTGCCATGACTTATATTTCAAGTTGCATGTACACTGCCACTAATTTTTTTCGAAGGACGAAAGCGGCCGCAGGTTGTGCACCCTTGCTCTGCTGTGTATGCTAGCAACTCAAATTCGCCATGTGTTTTTTAGCGATGTACTGGTAATTAGAACAACTGTGTGTTTTTCTTTCCAGTACTGGACGGAAGACCTTAAAGCCGCTTCTAACATCATTTTTTCAAACGGAGATGTGGATCCTTGGCATAACGGGGGTGTTCTTCATGACCTCTCCCCCTCTCTGCCAGCTCTCATTGTGAAGGGGGGTGCGCATCACTTCGATTTAAGGTGAGTTCATTTTTTGCCTGAACATCATCTGCATAATTTGGTCAAACTTTTCAACTGCTCGACCTACATTTCTCAAAATACTTTCGCTTTTGAAAAATTGTCTGTACAAGTGTTTCCCGACCACTTTTTGTCCATGCCCCGCATAAGCATCCGAAACGTTGTGAAGTATGAAGTCAGACTTTAACCTAAGGCCTCTGACATGATCTGAACAGACTTCCAAAAACATGGCACCTTGAAGGAGAAATATACACGAAAGAACGCTTCAAATACTAAGGAAAATAATGCACACAATGTGTACAGCAACATCCAGTCATTGATGCTAGACAACTGTTTCTGTAATGATTCAGGGGCAATGTCAATGGAAAGAAGTCGTTTCTCAGCAAAGAATCAGACACTTCAAGATCTTACAGAGGATATATTTCGCCTACAAAGTAGGCATCAGCAGCTCTGTGAAGTGCATGAAGTATAAATAGAATAAAATAAGATAAAACCCACAAACAGTAAAGTTACCAATTAAGAAAATCAAATTAAAATTGGAAACCCAGCTGCCCACTTTGCATTGGAAAGGAAAAGGTCACAGTAGGAACAACTAACCAAAACAAACTTCCAAGTGTACAGTGACGTAACAAACGAAATAACAGTTCAGTAGGTTACACAGGATGCGTAAGTGGTGTAGGTTGACGTGCTTGCAAGAATTCATTGACACACAGTCACGCGGTGGGTCTACGGATGGTCGCGACTGGTCACGGGCCATAAAGAAGCCGAAGCAGCAGAAGTAAAACCATCCCAAAAACTCCCAAGACATAGCAAGACTGCGTTAAACCCACACAAATTCGACAAAAAAAGCCAACCAATAACGACAACAAGAAATAAGCTAAGCAACAAATGGTACATCCTTCCAGCTGCCAAGGCACATTGAGGAGATCTCAACGCAGATGGAAACCATGAAGCCCCGCCTGTCAGAGCTCAACACTGACGCTCTGCGAAGAGTCTTGATAACGATGTAGTGGTTAGACAGCCCTCGGAGCGTGTCGCTGGGTCGTAGCCATTCGTAGCACAAGCTTACCAGTTGTTTGTCGTGTACCCAACCTGAAACACAGGAGGACTGCTGGTAGTATTCATGTGAAAGAATATGAACGCTGGTAATGCTGCACAGGAGTCAACTAAGAACCCAAAAAAGGAAAAAGAATAAATAAAAGGTACATCCGAAAACAAGAAAGAAACAGACAATCATGCCAGCGCAAAATGACAAAACAAAATAAAAAAACATTTGAAACGAAGACAAATAGAAATGAATCAAAAAGAAAAATAACATTAAGCCAAAACCTTCGCAATCAAACATTAGGAAAATGAAAATAAAACAAAACAGAAGAAAAGCATTGGGAATAAAACAAAACTACCAAGTGGAGAGGGTCCAAAGAAAGCAGTAAACAAACCTCAAAACCAAGCTAGTTAATTACACCGATTACATCGAAAATCAGTCAGGCAAAACGAATCGAGAGTAAGTAAAAGCAAAACTAGATTAGAAAAAAACGCAATCACCTGATGTCCGGTAAGATCATTCTGTCCAAGTTGATTGAAGCTTTTATCCGATGCATACATTTATCTTCACACCAGTCAAGGTTTTCGCACGGAGGTTGTTCCACGAATGTCACTTTATAGCAATTGGGTAAGAGAGGTAGATTGTCACTTATGGACGGGTGCTTCATGGTGTAATGTGTAATCAAAGCACCCTCCTCTTTTCCTGAGGATTTATGCCAATTGTTCCGGTGAGCGATCCATCTGACGGAAAACCACCTATTTTTATTTTGTCCCACATATTGTTCTTTGCAAAGCAAACAAGTGACCACGTAGATCCCATAGTTTGCACAGGACAGACCTTGGGTCAGCCTGATTCTTCCTGTCGGAGTGCAGAGATAATCTTCCTTTTCATGCTGTGATGTTTACCATAGTTGCCACGTAAGGCGCAAGGAGCAATTCCTTCCGACATTTCATTTCTATACCCCAGAGGTCAAACTTTTCTATCAGAAGAACACTTGAAAGAATTCGCAAATGCATATTCAATTAGTTAAAATGATTTAAAATATGAAACACCTCAGGCAAAGAATTTACTTCGGAAGGAGTTGCAGCTGCCTAAGTTTTTTTCATTCATAGCTGCTTAAAAACTGTTTGATTTTTTATACAAGTTGTTACTAATAGCTATAACACACAACACTTCTCGGCACCAGCGCTTCGTGCGAGAGAAGTTTTTCGAAAATGAAATTTGTGAAAACATGTGTCAGAAATTCCGTGACCAATGAAAGTTTGATTAACATTGATGTACTTACGAGCTGAATAAATAGATATAGATGACTTCGTTGATGAGTTTGACAGTCGATATGATAATGAAGGATTAAATTTAACTGAGTTGAAGTTGATATGAAATTCTGAGGTAGACTGTGCAGACATTTGTGCGAGAATCGTATTGTTCATTGTCTATTGGTCTGAACCTTTCTTTTGGTTTATTTGAGGTAGTGCGTGTTTCGCTTATGACAAGATAGTCATAAATCAACGCAGAGTTGAAAAGTCAGCTTTTAAGGTTCAGTCAGAGGAAAATTCAATATGAATAACAAAATGAACGACTTTGTTGGGAATATTCTGCAAAATAAATTTTATTCCTGCTGTTGCATCTTGCTATCAGGTACCCGCCATAAACGCCGATGAACATCTATCTGCGGCGCTGCTTTGCGACTTTGGTGCAACTGGTGTCGAAACCTCGCTGCTGTTAACTGCATAGTGCATTGAATAGGCCTCACCCCATCCACGCTGCAGATGGGTATTACACTTGTGATGGTAGTTGCATATTATTGTTATGGTTACAACACAACACAAAAACGGATTAGTCAGCAGTCACCTATCTGTTGGGCAGATGATATACTTAACAAAATTTGCTTTGTAGTAACAATATTTTAATTAAACTAGTTGTCTATCAACACCCTACTTGTCTCGTGTCAGGATGGAAATCGTGGTTGGAACCATTTCGCTTTCATGCGAATTGCATTCACTTTCGTGAATCTGCGTTTTTCACCGGGCAGCACAATTGTGTGCAGGAACTGGTGTTTAGTTTCACATGTGTGGTACTGTGGAAGTTGCATGTTTGGCACAGAATATTCGACATAGCAGTGCAAGTGTGCGATTGTGTCTAGTGGCGTTTTTAAGTGTCTTTAGTAAATAATAACGCTAGATCAAATTTGGCGATAGGATTAATCATAGCAAATTAATGTTCAAAACAACGGAAAATTACGATGTACGATAGACATTTAGGTTTGCCTCCGTAATTTTTCCTTGGCCTCGCAGTGCCCCCCCCCTTTAAATTCTAGAATTGCCACTGGGCTTATCCGCCTCCTCACCAGTGTCGGACGTTCCCGCTCCTGCTGACACAAATGGGTATGTCCCTTCTGCGGCCTGTGACTGTGGCGCAGAAGAACAAACCGTTGACCATGTTGCCTTCCAATGTCCAACCCATCGACCTCCCCATGGACTGCATGGCCTGATGGTTCTGGACGATGAGACAACGGAATGGCTGCTCAACACTTGCCCCGAGATCTAGAGCGGCCAAGCAGTGGATAGAACTCGCTCAAATGATGAAGAAGAAAGTTTCTTTTCAAGAGCCCAGAAACATGTTGCTTCATTGCAACATCAATCGCTGTATCCTGCATTGTCAGAAAGATAAGAACAAAAAATAAATTGAATTCTAGAGGTCTTTCTCTCTTCTGGTTAACGTCTCTAATATTTGCATCACATCTCACCATTACCTGTGCAACTTTATTTGCGAAACGTTTCACTTGACGAACGTAGTTGCAACTTTTCTAAAAATTAAGTTAGCCTGATTTTACTGAATTAAAACAATAATTAAATTCGCATTTGCGTAAGTATATCGTTCAGTCAAAGCCGAAGGATGTTGTCAGTACTGGGAAACACTTTTAATTTGTTTCAATGCTTTTCACTTCCCAACTCAACCGATATTTTAAAGTCGCGATTCTTGCTTCATGTTACATCACCAAATAAGAATTGCCCGTCGTTAAAGTTTGTTTGATTCTTTTTCTACCTCATGAAATATTAAAAACTTTGAATTTACTTTCTAAGCGTTATATTTTCTACCCTGGTTAATACTTTCATCGGTTTCCAGAGGTTCCAACCCGAAAGATACAGAATCGGTGAAAGCTGTTCGCGAAAAAGAAGGTTCTATAATTATGGGTTGGATCGAGCAACATTGGATGAAGGAATTTGATATCTGATTCTCAGTTAGAAGCCAAAGGAAGCTGTGAATGTTGTCACAACAACTACATGACTAATCTGTTTTTACACTCCATCAAAAATGTCACTTTCCACGACCTCAACAAGTGCAATGATAACATCTTCGGTTTTGTCCACACATAACGTGCCCGTGCAAGACATGTTCGCATTTTAACGCCGCAGTCTTCCGCAATTAATCACTCAGTCACTTTCGCGCATTGTATGCAATGTTATTGAATACGACATTGAATACGTCATGTTCGATTACGCCAGCTGTTCCGAACGCCTTTTCCTCCTCACTTTTTTGCAACAAATAATGTGGACAAAGTGGTTTCGATTCATGCACCGACCTCTGAAACTTGGAAATGGTTCATTCTTTGTGAACTGCCGTATGAAACTCTTTGAAAAGGATAACTTTCCGACCTTGCAATTCCTCCGTAATTCACTTCTCAATGGCTTATTACTAGGAAAGTATCGTTGAGATTATTCTGTTTGATTTTTGCAAACTAGCATTTTTGTACTGATTAAAATTTCGTGAATATTGATGTGACATAAATCACATTGCTTCGAGATTGTTGCTATCGTGATGTAGATTTTTTTTCATCAGAAACACTGATCGATGAAGATATATGCTTGCCGTCTAAATTGTGTGTTATTCTTAGTTAAAGTTTGTTGATTATGAACACGATGTTCGTTATCACGCCATGTTGACCTCACATGAACTAGATGTGCCTGGTATAATCGATTGACCCCAGGTGCAGGAAGTCATACAAACGGTTCGATGTTGCTCTGATGCAGGTTGGTAGATACTTTAACAGCGCAACGGCCAGCAACGGCCAAGCAAACTCCAACAAACGGCCAAAGCTTCGTGCTTGCGGCCGAGCGTGGTTTTTATTTGTTTTTATAAAGAATTATTTTCGTTAACGCAATTCCACGACGTCATTGCGAATACCTGATCTAGATATATTAGAGACCAACGAGTCGAATGATCTCAACGTTCCCAACAACCAACCATCAACTTACTATACTGCTCAGCGGAATCAGCGTGGCCTTCAGTTTGCGCATTCAGGAAATAAACTGCAGATTAGAAATTCGATCGGATGATTACATAATAATGATCATTATGCGTCGTTAGCTATCTTCGTTCCGTGGGTTTGCAATATTAACAGGCCCGTAACTATGGGGTTCAGGGGATTTCGTCCTCCCTGGAAAAATGTGTTGGACTTAGTTTAAAAAATTTGGGCCCCCTGCAGAAAACTCTTCGCCCCCCCCTCCCCGGTGTCCCATGTTGGTTACGGGCCTGAATATTAATCCGGGTAATTCTGTCTGGAAAGGAAACGTTTTAATGAGTGCTCATGGAGACGTTTGTAGTGTTTAAATACCAGAATGTGGCACCACATGCAAATTCGGCCAAATTTCTAAAAGTACTCATAACGGCCAAAGTATCAAACACAAAATTTGCGGCCAACCCACTTCTGAAAACGACCAAATTTTCACAAGATGCGGCCGCAAAAAGGCCAATTACCAACCCTGCTCTGATGTCAAAAAGCGTCCCGGGCATCTTTGGCGACGTTGGTTGTTGATACTCAGTAAATAACAAAAGTTGTCATTGACTTGTTGAGAATCGCTTCTGGATGACGTTACTACTAAACCGAAGATAAGTTATTCAGATAGTCGGTTCTGTTTTGAAGTTTTTCATCTGCTGTTTTAAATTGTACGAAAGCCATTTTTAAAGTTTATTGCCCACTGTTACTACAGTGTGTTCGTGACTTTGGACATACTACTGTTGGTATCGTGATCTTGGTGTAGAATTGATGATATTGCCAAATGCAAATGTGTGAGGTGCATAATCGTGCTATTTTTTGTATGTGACACAGAACATACCGCGTGTACAGCACAATTCTTGTCGCCCTCCCCAACTTTAATGAAATTGCTTGCTTTGCTCGAATATGCATCTTTCCAATCACGGTATGTGATTGGCTTCTTAACTACAAAAATTAAACTTTGTTTCAAAACGAAACATATGAATACGTGTCAGCGAAGCTGCCAAGCTGGGAATGAAAAAGGTTTCTGTTTCTCGCACAGCACATCGTTATTGTCTGCACCATTGCTTGTCAACCTTTTCGAAGTGATGTACCCTTTGGGCAATGTTTTGTCTATCAAGTACCCGTAGACTGTAATAATGAGCACAGTTTTTACGTTAAAAATAATCATGAGCACACGTTTTACGTTAAAAATTCATTTTAAAGACAAAAAAATTCGTGTACTTGTGGAGCACATTTGCGTATTCTAATGTTAAATCCAATGGTATCCTTAGCGTTGAGTACAGGACGGTAACGCGGCGGATACGTAGCTTACACACCCAAGGTATGGTTTACTATTGGGCTGAGATAGACTTACGCACAGCGCTCTGGTGGCGAGGGTGGCTCATCGTTTCAAAAATTTTACAAAATCCCATTGAAATGCCGTAAAATATTTTTCCATCGATTTAACATAAGCTTTTGGACCTTTTTGAAAAAAGCTGGGTGGAACTACTTCTGTTCTGTATGTTTATAATGTGGTTAGTGCAACCGATCACAAAATACGAAAAATGAATGAAATGGATACGCACAATTTGAAGTCCTTCGTGCCTGTGCTGCATCGTCTCAAGCGAGTGCTGACTCTTGCGCCAATCAGACTCGCCGGGCTTTGTTCGGCCACTCCTGTAAGACGTCTGAATACGAGTCTGTCGCACCGGTTCACAATGATTTTATTGAGATGGAAGAGCAAGCGAAACATACTATACCTTGCGTTGAGCATAAGGTCTTCAAAGGAGACGTGGAGTGCGAAAACGACAACACAATGATGACAGTGCAACTGAAGCCTTGATGTATTTCCGCCAAGAGATAAATGGATGGTCCAGTATGTGATATTCGTACCTACATTTTCTTAGAACTGCACTATGCAGGAATGTTGCAAAAATTCTCTGCAACATTCCTGCAATGGAAATATCTTTTTAGGCCCAGTGTGAATCTATCATGCGATTATGAGATCGGTTTTCACGATAGCCAGCAAAGCTACCTGAAATGGGAATAAATGTCATAGCAAATGTCTTTCATTCATGTTCTTTTTTTAAATTGTTGTTTCAGCAATGAATATGTTTTCCATGTGCATGTAACTGCACAAGCTTCGTCTGGAAACGTGATCGTAATTTATCGATTTATTAGACTACAATTGTAGGACTTTGATTGTCACTTCAAGTGTAAGAAGAACCATTCTAATTCTAACCAGGTCGGGAATACGTATTAGGGATTGCTTTTTCTGAATCTAAGGGCAGTCAAAACAGTGTCAAACACTATTGCGCAGCATGCTCCAAGGCAGTTGTTCCCAAACCTGTTCTAGCCTTTACCCAAATCAAGGTAACGATTATTAGTCTTATTATTTTCAGTATTCCGCAGTGATCGCTAATATAATAATAATATTAATAATTTTATTACAGACTCGTGGTCCATATCACAGACGCAATCATACAACACAAGAGCACAAAAATGTTTAGCCAGAACGCGTTACAGAATCGGTGTTTGGAAACGACCAACACTGATAGGAGCACAACACTAACAGCGCCCCAACTGTAGCGTCATTCACCTACCATAATGCAAGTATCCAGTCGTGTGAGAGAAATAAAGGCATTCTAAAATCAACACTTCGAGGTAAACAGTTAACGGAGAAAAAAAGTGAAAAATAAATCAAATGGGTGTGCACATGAGCGCACAGAGGCATGCAAACCGTTTCGATCAAGGTTTCAAGTGCTTTGCAACGCCATTATCAACGAGATCGACAGCCAATTAATTTTCCTGAATTTGAAAGCAGGATTTGGCAAGTAGCTTTTTACCAGTTATATTTCTAATTTATGTGTGCTCGGTTTGCACATGTACTCAGAATTTTTGTTACTACACAAAAGCAGCACTGATGAGACGCGAACAATGAAACAACGCGCCAACAACTATTGCAGTTGGTCGCCATCACAGGGTAGTGTTGAATAGTTGAGGAAAAATGAAGATTTGTAAAAGCATCAGACATTTGAAGCGATTGGATAAAAAAGTTGGATGAAGATGGGGATTGTATAAAAAATCGATACAAATTGTTTCTCAGCAGGGCATCAAAGGTGCTGACATATTGGCTAACCTGGTGTGGGCGAAGACTGACATTTCTGGGTATGTAATGCATAATTCGGTAGGCAGTATTATTCCCAACACGTAAGTGCCTCATACTATTCTGTGTGTTTGCTCCACAATTGGCAAGCAAACATTCGCATGCAGTAGGCGCGAAACAGAGTGTTTTTTATAGAACAACATTGTGGTTTTGGTTCCGCATTACCTCCCGACAGAATCGCATATTACCCCGAGGGGTAATTTATCCCCAGTTTGGGAACCACTGCTCTAGGGTATACCTTTTAAATACATTTTGTAGATAAAAGGGATTGTTTAGGACAACAACAGTGTTCTCAGTTACAGGCCCGTAACCAGCTTGCGACACCAGGGGGGTCGAAGAGTTTTCTAAGAGGGTCCCAAATTTTTAAAACTATGCCAATACTATTAAACTATGTCCAACACATTTTTCAGGAGGCGCGAAAAATTTTCTAGGGGGGAAAAATCCGACAAAAAAGAAATCCTCTTCGGGTTGCCATAACCCTTTCTTGATCCACGCACACCCATTACAAAGATAGTTTTGATTATGGCCGTGATGTAAATTCCATGGAGATTGAGAAGTTCGTTTTTGGAGATAATCTGCGTCAGAGAATTTATCTGCTTCTTCTGCAGGTGTCTTTGATATTCTGCAACAAAAACTGGACCGCTGCAGCAACTTATTCACGAACTAATAAGCTATATTAAAACACATAAAAAAGTAAACTACAAATACGCACATACGAGCATTTAATTATGAACATGGCATAACAGATAGTCGTATTATATTAAACAATTCAGACTAAGAAGGTACAGTAGATATTGCCTTTCGGGATGATTCTTTGATTGCGAACAAGAGGACAACATCCGGAAAACATTACTCATGATTCTTGTACGAAATAAATAAAACAAAAACAATAATGGTACACAGAAAAGGTATTACTCATATTTCTTATGCAAATGCACTTTATCCAGCGCAAGCAATTCAGTGAGACAAATGTAATCTCACACGCTTTTCAACAAAGTTCAGATTAAAAGGTTTTTCCTGAATGCTTCCGCGGGCCACAGAAAACGCTGTAGCGGGTCACATGCGGTCCGCGGGCCTGTATTTGGAACATACTGGACTACGCTATAGCTTGTGGCACTTATTGAAAATATCCCACTAAACATTAAAAAGGCGTGAGACGTACCAAGAAGCGTTAGTAGCCAAAGCCTAAGTGTCAGGTGATGTCATGATATGCGATTGGGGTGTTGCTAAGATGCGAACGATAGGAGAAAGAGGATTAAGATAACCTTGACTACTGTGATTTAATTTTTTTATCAGATTTGGGGAGAAGGGGCACCATGAACCTCGAACTAACGGACCAGCAATGGTTGCTGGTCTGCGACCAAAGGCCATATTTTTCCTTTGTTCAAATAACTTTTTACTGGGATGGGGAAAAACTTGTCTGGTACAAAAAAGTGTAGAGACTGCGGCACAATTGCCTCCAAGTAAGTGTGTTAAAAATCCCTATTTCAAGAATAACACAGAGGTATTCAGCACATTGGATTTTACCTAGATTTCTGAGTAACCATTTCATCAATTTGCTAACTCCACATCTACATTTCTTGTTTTTTCTAGGCTAGCTTTCCAGTCTAGGGCTTCTAAAGACAAAAACTGAAAAAAATAGAACTTTAAAACTTTCAAAACTTGGTTTAAAAATAAAAAAGAGGAGTTACAACCTTCAAACTTCTTTCGAAAACAAATTTTTAATCAACAACGTGCCGCCCGTTACTACGCCACTGTGTCTGATTAAATACAAGCAGCCAAATAGGGCAAGTGGGATAATGTATATAGTGTTTGTTTGCGTTTACTAACCTTCCAACGGAGCTGCAATGGGTTTTTGCAACGTTGATACGATACTATCAAGTTTGTCGAAACTATCCAGTTCCAGAACATTCTCCATATTTCCCTGATTTCCAATCGCTATGATCTGAACAAAGCTTTCGGGTTCAACATGTTTTCTGAGACGTGCAGCTAACATTTCATGTGTGCTAATACACGTTACACGCATGTTCATATACGTTTCGCATGTGCAGACACTACGAGCCGGAAAATTTATGCACATAAATACGAGCGTGCGGGTGTACCGATTTCATGTGTCTATTCGGCTTTGACTTTCAATCATATCAATCGACAGACAAAACTTTAAGATGTTGCCTCCATGGAGGACTGCGCCATGTTGGGTAAAAATGAGTTCCAAAGGAAGCTATACTTCTAAGGGAAACGACTTACGGTTATGCTTTTTATAAAGGCACCCAGGCACTCAATTAAAAAGAAAATGTTTGTCTGCATGCTTCTACAAATGCAGCTTAAAGAGTGTTTTCTTATTGATTACACTCAGACACAGGCAGTGACACGCAGTTTCGCTCAGACCGATGTGAGCGTACGCACGTACAAAGTGTATATGAGGTTTTGTGGAACAAAACGAATGACATGAAATGACTTTCTTTTGGAGAAGCTCCGGAGGCGCCTGAAAGTAAAGCTAAAAAGCTTTTCCTCGAAACTGGTAATACTTTCAGCAAAATGTTGTCATTGTGCATCGTTTAATGGATCATTTAGCCATATCTGCGAAAACGTTTTTTAAGTTTTGTTCACAAACTGCCGAATTATTCAACTTTTTGGAGTTTTACTTTCTCAATAACTCATATTTTTCTTTGTTGCAGATTTTTATCGGCTGACACCAATAAAATCAATTTCAAGAAAACTGGTTAGTCGAAACATGAGTCGCTAACTGCTAAGGTGTAACTTTGGAAAAGTTAGATTTTGCTTTTAAATGTATGGTGCCATATATTTCACGTTAAGACAGTCGTTACAAAATAATCCACGCTTTGTAGTAGAATTAAAAAATTGAAAGGAAAGCGCTTAGAAAGCATTAGAAAGTACTAAAATTAAACGTATACCTTGGAAGAAATTAAAGAAAATAGACAAAATAATCCCTCGTTTAAGTTGATATTTATATCTTTGGAATTTTTTCTGATTTAGTTTTTATTTACGAACGAATTTCTCGACAACAGGTTAATAAAACCAAGCGAACCTTGCGACAACCACTTTTTATTTCTCATAATGATTTTGATTAAGTTGCATTTCATAAAGGTTGGATTTACACCAGCAAAGAAAAGAACATTTCACATAAATGTCATTACTTTCCTACTGCAGTCAAAAGCAAGGACTCAAAACGTTCCTATCTGTGAATAGTCTCCACTTTTCTACATGCAGTTCATTCTTGTTGCACTTTGCAACTCCAACTGCATATGAAGTGATTCCCACAGACCGAGCATAGTTAGCTGAGTCTGGAAGATATTTGCTGTCTGAGGACCTGAAAAAGTCCAATGCACAATTAACTAAGTGGCAACGTGTTTTACGTTTTCACAAAGAGTTTAGACCCGGGAAATGATATAGCAAATTGGGCTCGCCCTGACTTTGATAGGTCGGGTTCGATTCCCGGTGGGGTCACACCGAAGACGTGAAAAACGGTGCTTGTGTCCTGTCCAACCTCGTACTATAAACACGCATCTCACGCGCATGACTGCAATTGGCTGCGACTATTATCAATAGATAAGAACGAACTCGAAGGCACAACAGCTAACTTGCATCGCCGAAGGTACAACAGCGAAATTGCATCGCCGATTCGATCGAGCCGAAGCTTTAGTGTGTGCTAACATTTAGCAACGAACGAAATAAATTTACGTCCCAAGGGACGTGGTCATCACAGCTCAGATATTTGGTCTTTTGTAATCAGAGAGCTTGGTGTTACGATTAGCAGAATTTGGTCTTCGCGTATGAGGGGCGAAATGTCACTAAAAACGAGAAGTGAAGCAGCAGTGAATTTATGGCGCATTAGGCAAGGCCAAACAGAAAAACAACTGCTTTGTCGCAGCCGTTATGATACAAGGAAATGACGCACGCTCTCCCGACTTCCGGTTTGCAGACACAAGACGACGACGGAGGAAATTAGATTGTTACTCAACTCAGCGTGAGATCCCTTTAAAGCCCACATCGGCCACTTTTTTGACCAAGCTTTGAAACTCCATAACTCGCCAGCCGATTCAGCTAGAGAGCTGTTCAAACCCTCAACGGATTCAGCACGTCGTTTAGTTGAGATTGAAAAAAAAAGTTTTTTGTTTTTGGTTTGGAGTTCTCTGTGAGGACGTCACAAATGGGGTTTTTGCTTTTTTTGCGAATTTTACCAGGCTCTGGGCGCCAATCCAATGAGCCAATTTTTTGGCTCAGGGTTTGTTTAGAATCCAGGCTATCATCCGAGACTTTAGGGCCCTTAAATGACTTTCTGGCACATCTGGAATCTAAATTTTGGCTAAAAAACAGTTTTTGGCAAAAATCAAAAAGTTTCACAAAAGGTGACATTAGCTATTTCAGGCCAAATTTGACCAGCCATAACTCGACAGCAGATTGAGTCAGAGAGTTATTCGAAGACTCGTGAAGCCCTGTAGTTTAGAACGAAAAAAAAATTTAAGTTTTGGACTTGGGGTTTTTGGTTGATTACATGAGTGGCGTATGTTTTGCCTTTCTTTTGATGACGTCATTGCCGATTCGATCGAGCCGACATAGTGACTCAAAGTTTTATTGGATTCTAGGCTATAATACGAGTCTTTAGAGGCCTTGATCGACTTTCTAGCGTTTTTGGTTTCAAAGTTAGGGCCAAAAAAAACAAAATGTTTACAAAAACCTGGGAGAATTCCCTGGAGGTTCCCTAATTAATACTCGGTTATTTTGCCATAACTTTTCAACCAGAAACGCTAGAAAGTCAATCAAACCCTCTAAAGGCTCCTATTACAGCATAGAATCCAAAAAAACTTTGAACCACAAATTCGGCTCTATTGGTCGTATCCCAGGGAGTGATGATGTCATCCAAATGTAAACAAATATGCATAATAAGCATACATCCTCCCCTTATGTAAACATAAACAAAAAAGACATCCGTAGCTTAAATTTTTTTTCAGTTTGTACTACAAGATTTCACTAGTCTTTAGAGGGCTTGAACAGCTCTCCAGCATAATCTGACAACGAGTTATGGCCAGTTGTAGCTGGGGTGTAATACACCCAGTGTTAGCGTTTGTGGGAGTGCAATTTATCACCAATTTTCCTTTTTTGGGCCATAATTTTGGCTTCAGATATGCTAGCAAGCCAATCAAGAACTCTAATGATTCGGATGATAGTCTAGTTTCCAAAATAAACTTAAACCAAACATTTCGCTGATTGGATTGGCGTCAAGGGTCGGGAAAAGTGGGCCAAAAAACGCAAAAACACACCCACTTGTGACGTCCCCCACAGAGAACCCTAAACACAAAATGAAAAAAATTTTTTTCTATCTCAACCAGAGGACGTGCTGACTCCGTATGGTTTGAACAGCTCTCTAGCTGAATGGGCTGGCGAGTGATGGCGTTGCAAAGCTTGGGCAAAAACGTGTTAGCCGTGGGTCTTGAAGGGTTTTAAGCGAATTGCCAAAAAGGCCAGTCAGGGCCCGGTCACGACCCACACATGGAAATTCGCAAAAATTGCAGCTACTTTACAAATGGTGGGGCAGCCAAAATATTAGTAACCAGATGAACCGCTTGGAGCGGTTAAACAAGGGTAAGGCAAAGTCGCTACGCGCCGAACACCCCTCGGCAGACTCGGAGGACACAGAAGCCCGAATTTGCAACAAAGCAAGCAGTGTTAATCTGTGGCTGTAAGGAAAAGGTTCATGCGCGGTGGAATGACTCGCCACCAATGCAGCAATCACTGTGAAAGTAGCCGCGGCCGCGTGGCCCGCAGTGCAAGCAAGCGGAGATGGACGCCGTAAAGCACTCGTAACACTCCGAAAGGCAGTAGACAGCGAATATAATGATACTGTTCTGGCTGTTTTGTCCTTTCAAACTGAAGCTTTGTGGATAGTTTTGATAAAACTTGGCTCTGTTGGTGCTGGATTCATTGAGCGTTTACTGTCGTAAAAAGAAAGTATTCACTCACTTTCCATCTGTCATCAGAACCATAACTTTCCGATTCCCAGGGTTAGTATGTTGAGGAGAATCCTTGAAAGCATTGACTGTCCTGATGATGGCGTGGGCAGTATATGTTACGTAACCTTGGTAAGTAATATTGTTCACAGCTTTCTCTAACAGCAATAAAACAAAGGATCAGCTTGAATTTTGGCACAAGTTGTTGTATAAGTTAACATACAAATAAATTGTTGCCAAGCCGTCGTTGCAAGCTGGAAAGAGACCAGCTTGGAGTAAAAATACTTGAGCAGCCAAAATGATAAATTTAATTCAGAAATGGATGCGTTAGCAATACTCCATCAAGTCTATTTTTCATCAAGAGTTGAAATGAACAGAGTAGATGCAGTGAGCAGCAACTGAAAAAAGGTGATTCGGGTATGCTCATAACTTCCACGATCCCCTTGGAGGTGAACGTTTGTGTGCAAAAACTAAGCCCTGAGATTAGGAAGTACCGCTTATATGGATCGAATTAATGGAAAAGCGAAACCTGTGAATAAAACGTTTTGAGCAGTCAAAAAGGTTTTCGCCCTCAATGAAAAGGATGTGTGTTCGATTCACGACCACTCTACAATTCTCCACAACTCCCTTTGGGTGAGAGCATTCACCTCAACCGTCCCAGACCAAACGCAAATTCAGTCTGCCGCCAGTTGTCATCACTCAAAAATATAGATGAATGAACAAATAAGAACATTTCAATTACCGCTAGCAAATAGATAAAGCGGTAGTTGAAATGTTCTTGTAGAGCAACTTGTGGGTTCGACAAGCTGGTAATACGTACATCACAAGCAGAATTCAAGTGACACTTGATAACAAAAAGATGTCCTAGATCAGTGGTTTTAACCTGAGGTCCGTGAACCCCATAGGGGTCCATGAATGTGGTTTAATGGGTTCGTAAACCAAAATCCAATCAAGAAAATACGCCCATTTTGGCCCAGTATTCAGCTTAATCGCACCACAGTTGTAGTCTGACACAGAACCGTCGCCAGAAAGTCGTCAATAAGGGGCTTTACGTTCGTGCAGTGGGGGCTTGGTATTCAAAGTTGACAAAAGTTCTACTATTTTATAGTGTTTCGTATTTCAATTAGGGGGTCTTGGAGCTTTGTTTGGGGGGCTAAGCTCACCAAAGTCCCCCTGTGGCGACGGGACTGGCCTGACGTGTTCATTTTGCAAGTCGACTGACTTTTTTTATTTCATTTTGGTAACGGCAATTAGCGGCAGGCCGAAACGTGAAATTTGCTTCTTGGGGGGCACACGCTGAGAAACGACCAAACGTAATTTATCAAAACAGCAATTAAAAAATCGTTGACAAAACTAAGAGGTCCGAAGCGGTTTTGGGTGCAGTGAAAGGGGTCCGCGGCGACAAAAAGTTTGAGAACCACTGTTCTAGACAATAAATATTGACTCCAGAAGAAATTCTCTGTGATTAAAACTTCCGGGAACCTTTTACCGAAACTATTAGTGTTGCCTTTGTTGCATGTCAAGCAGAGAGGAGATGCAAGTAAAGTGTGAAAATGATGTGAAAACATCTAGAAAACAAATTTGCCAACAAGCCTTTTCAACGACCAAGTGTACAATCTTCAAAACAACTTTGGAAGGTGATTTTACATAAAATCTTTAAACTTGCACGTCGCATTTTTCAATATTGAAAAACCAAATACTTTTTCTGTACAGCTCCACCGGGTTTCAGTTGCGAAAGCTCTGTGTGGAAAATCTCCCCCCAAAAAAACATCTAGAAACGTACTAAGCCAAGCATCGTATCTCTCTCTCTTTCGGTATCATGGCTGATCCGGCCCTCAGTTTACTTTGATGTTTTCCCATTATGTTCTATTACCAGGGCCGGATTTACCTATAGGCTATATAGGCTTAAGCCTAGGGCCTCAAGATCCAAGGGGGCCTCCAGCAAACTGTGGTACGCATGGAGACCATTGCTGGCATATAATCAGTTCGACAATTATTCGTCAAAATTTTCTGCCCTAATTATTCGTGAAATTGACTTTTTTTCACCTATTCCGATTTTCCTTGTTGATAACGCCAGGGTCTTCCAGAGAAATTCCATGAATCTCAATATGACCGTTGTCAAGCCGCATGCCGACTATTGTGTCGATATACTCAATGCCCTTTGGCTGCGTCCTGTATTTGCTGAATCGTACCGATTGTTACGTGTGCATCAGGCGAAAGAACTTGTGACTGTTCGTGTTTGAAAGACACCTGATCAAAGCTTAAAAGTTGCACTGCAGATAGGAGCTATGTGTACTACACCCTACACGTTGTGTAGGGCTAGAAGCATTGTTCTACAATAAAAACATAGTTGCTACTTCTGAACAATACTGCAGTTTTGTTAGCGTTTCTATTACGTAAAGCTCGTTTGATGTTTTTAGACGTGATTTTTCCATTTAAGTTTTCTTTGACAAAGTCATTCAGAAATCAAATTGCTGTTGAGTACTTGCGCAAGCTTGTACTGCTCCCATGTTAAGCAAATCAGAGATCTTAATGAGCTTGAACAGCAAGCAAAAGTCATTTTGCTAACAGGCATCCACAGAACTCTTACCTCAAGAAGACAAAGCAAAGGGTAACACCTAGAAAATGACAAAAGCGTGTTTGGGCCTGAGGCCTTAGAGTAGTGGTTCTTAGTTTGTCCAAACCTGCGGGCCCTTATTTTTTAGCTTGGTGGTTACTGCAGCAACTGCTCAGGAGGATAATTTTTTCAAGATTCAAAAGAATTAAAGTGTCGCAATGTTCAAGAGAGGTTGCCCACACTAAGCAATCGGTGAATTATGAGTGACAAACTTGGGCAAACAAATTTTAATGAATTCGTAGATGATTTTGTTATGAAGAAGGCCAGGACAAAAATCTTTTTTAATTGTTTACTGTGCTCTGTTCAGTCTGACTTGATTCGGTGATTGTAGCATTTTGTACGTTTTTCAATAATGTCAGCATAAGGAAAGTTCAAAACACTCCCGTCGCCACGGGGAACATTCCCTCCAATTTGCAATATGAAACACTGTAATCAGTGGAGATTTTATCAAATTTTCACAATGTCAAGTCCCCATGCGCAAATGTAAAGCCCCCTATAATGAAAACTTCCTGGCGACGGTTCTGGTTTAAATCTCACATGCTTTCGCGCAACCGTTTCGTTGCGACTTGCGTTCGATTCTTAGCAGTATGAAAAAGTAACAAACGCGAATCGTGAACCTAGCAGTTGCAACTATTTGGGTGCGTTTTACTTGACGTGTTTTGCTCGTGTGTGTGAGATTGTTATTGTTACATCCGTGGTAAGCGAGTCGCAACGTGGTCCACACGTTTTGCTTTACGTCTTTATGCAGCCACACATATATGCAAGGTGCTTGTTTTTTTTAGCATAGATAAGAAAAATCAGATGTGCAACATATAAAACCGTAGGCCATGTGTTGTGTCAAATATTTAACCATGACATTTCCGGTTGGTTTTTCTGCAAAAATTTATAATCCTGTTCCCGTCAGCCAAGTACGATTTCAACAATTCCGTGTCATTGAACGCTTTTGCGTCGAAGGCAGCAACAAGCGCAGTGATCGTGGGACACTCTAGTAATGATTTAGAATTTTTTATAACCTTGACAGAGCTCATCGCTTCTCTAGCTGCATGGGCCCCCTTGTCCCTCATCAATCGTTGTCCACGGTGACATCTAACTCGACTGCCAAAACTTCTGATGCTGCCGCCTCTACGAGGAGATCATCTTCTACAGTTGGTAAAGCTGTATCGTGCTTCTTCTGTGGTATAGACACTCACCGAAAGCGATCGCTGTGTCCTGCCCGCAATGTGTCCTGTCATATTTGTGGAAAACGGTCATTTCGCTCGAATCTGTCGGTCTAAAGATTCATCAAATGATGTTGCTTCGGCTGCTATCACTGCGCCTGTCCCGTCTGTGCACCGAACTTTCCTTGCTTCGGCTCCATCAAGTTTAGGATCTGCCGTCGTACCTGGGACGTTGGATGACTCACCTGTGCAGGTTCTCATTGACTCTGGCGCGTCTGAAAACTTCGTTGACTTTGGTGTTTGCGATCGATTGAACTTACCTGTGGATGGAGACAGGTCCTCAATCGGAATGACTTCGTCAGAAATTTCTGTTAACCTTTGGAAAGACCACGGCGGATTTAAATCTTCTTGACCGCACCTACCCGTCATCTAATTTCATAGTCTTGAAGAACCTTTGTGCTGACGTCATAGTTGGTCAAACGTTTCTTACACAACACTCTTCCGTTACGTTCATGATGAACGGACATAAAGAGGCCTTAACGATAGCTACTTCAGCCGAATCCCCTGATGCTGGTCGCCCAGCTGTCGCTGCTGCTGATTTGTAACATCCACGGTTATTTGAATTCCTTCTCCCTGATTGCAAACCCATAGATGGTCCCTCTCGGCGATATAGCTCGGAAGATACGAAGTTCATCAGATCTGAAGTGCAGCGACTATTGGATGCAGATATTATCGAACCAGCCAGGTCTCCCTGGAGAGCGCAAGTTCTTGTTGTGAAACAAGGTGAAAAGAAAAGGTTGGTCGTAGACTATTCTATTACTATTAACCGCTTTACCTTACTCGACGCATACCCGCTTCCTAACATAGAAGACTTGGAATAGCGCGAGACAAGTACTTCAGCTCTGTTGACCTTCGATTGGCGTATCACCAAGTGCCCCTGTAAGCTGAGGAACGGCGCTACACCGCCTTTGAAGCTGATGGTCAGCTTTTTCAGTACAAACGCTTGCCGGTTGGTGTTACCAACGGCGTTTCTGCCTTCCAACGCTGCATAGACGAATTTATTGAAAGGCACCGTCTAAAGAAAGTCTACGCTTACCTTGACGGCTTGACTGTTACTCGCGAAACTATTGAGAAGCATGACATAAATTTAAAATGTCTCCTCGACGCCGCTGCTGAGTGGAATTTAACCATTAATGAAGAAAAATCAATTTCGTGTCACTGAACTGGAAACGCTTGGTTACCTGGTAGCCTACAAACAAATCAAGCCTGACCCTAAACGTCTGCAAGCTCTACTAGACCTGCCTGAACCGACCTGTGCAAAAGAGCTGAAACGAGTGTCTGGTCTGTTTTCTTATTACGCCAAATGGATACCTAACGTCTCCAAGAAAGCAGGTTCTCTCTTGCACTGCAATGCCTTTCCCTCAGCAACGAAGCTGTGATTGCATTTAAAACGTTGAAAAACGATCTATGTAACGCTAGCCTAGGCTCCATTCAGGACGGCGTACCCTTCGAAGTCGAGACGGATGCGTCTGACTTGGCGTTGGCTGCTGTGTTGTCGTAAGATAGTCGTCCCGTTGCGTTTGTGTCGCGAACTCTTTCTGCTTCTGAAAAGCGGTATTCCGCTGTCGAAAAGGAAGCCACTGCTATATAATTGAGGCAGTGCGTAAATGGTTGCATTTTCTTAGGGGACGCCATTTCACAGTAGTTACTGATCAGGAAGCTGTCTCGTTCATGTTCTCGCAAACGAACCGTGGTAAAAATAAAAATGCTAAAATTATTTCGTGGCGTTTGGAACTGAGTCAACTGCATTATGACATCCGCCATAAACCCGGTGTCTATAAAGTTGTACAGGATGCATTATCTCGTTCGTGTGCCCTTGCACCTCGTATGTCTCTTCGCCAATTGCATGAATCACTCGGCCATCCTGGTTTCGCTCGGCTTTACCACTTTGTACGACAACGTAAATTGCCTTACTCCAGCAAGGAGACAAACCGTTTGTGGATCGTGCCGCACGTGCACTGAAATGAAGCCGCGTTTCTTCAAGTCGCCTGTTCAGACTCTGATAAAGGCTTTACGACCGTGGGACCGTCTCAGTCTCGAAAAAGGTCCGGTTAGGGGAGCATGCCCCTACCTTCTGGTTGCCGTAGACGAATATTCGCGTTTCCCTTTTGTTTTTGCTTGCAAAAATATGAAGTCGAGTACTGTAACTGCGTGTCTGTCATCTTTGTTTTGGGTCTTTGTTTTTCCTAGCTGCGTCCACAGCGATCGGGGTTCACCTTTGTCAGTCAGGAGACGCGGTCATATCTCTCCGCTCGCGACATTTCTTTCAGCACGTCCACCGCCTACCCCCTACTGGGAACAG
>JGI24021J15306_10001778_pt1 | contig 21972 bp, 10 predicted proteins | sample Ectturendosymbi1_FD_15306 | JGI IMG/M metagenome (IMG submission 15306) | reverse complement strand
TAAACCCAGGTTCACACTCAAAGTCTCCCACTAACAATGGATTTTTCAAACTTGTGGAACCATTGCTACAGATTCACCCATGCTTTTTTTCACACAGTGTATGTAAAACTACGTGCATTTCGACTATCAGCGACCACTGTCTCGCCGCATTACCTGCCAGATGTCTGCATTCAACAGTCACATGCGGGCTAAACACCTTCTACAATTACTTAAACTGAATCTTAGAAGATTTGTTGCCATGTTATTGTTACACAAGAGAGACCAACGATAGAACAATCCGTCGCAAGTTTCGCAACCTGCCTCTGGCTCTTCGGCAGTGTGAGTGTCATACCGGCAAAAAAACTGTCAATGCAAGGATTAAATAAATTCATCGGAATTAAGATGCTGACTTTCTGTTTTCTAGAAACTTTTGATTCTTATTCCAAATTTCCAAGGGGGTAAATGCTCGTTCCCCCCCTGTGGACGCCCATGGTAAATATTATTGTTGAAAAATGATTTTAAGCTTGTTGGTAAATATGTTTTTGTTATTTTCCTTAGCCTTTATGTCGTAAGAAATTTTGGGGCTACATGCCCATCTATCAAAATGCTAAAGGGGTACATGGCCAGAGTAAGTTTGGGAACCCCTGATCTAAACCATAAGTATTGCTGTGATGTATGACAACGGTTATACTAAAATTTCTGCTATTTTGCTCTGATATATTTTGCATGTTATTTCAGACTGTCCGTATGTTCATTGCAAAGTAAAAGTAAAATTGTGCATTTTACGGTAATTCACATCTAAGTTTAAGTACTGTATCCATCAACTTTCTTCTAACACCAGTTTATAAGAGAAAATTTGCAACTTCTAGATTCGAAAAGAAATTGTTAATATCAGCAAGCTTTGTTGAAAAAAACTGTTTCACAGAGCGATAATTATAAAAAATAAGTTACCCGAGCTGGAGTCAAAAATTTTGAAGTTCAACTCCGGAGTCGGAGACGGTTGAACATTTTTCCTGACTCCTAAGCTTTGGTTTTAACTTCACTCCGTGGTGGGCGCATAATTTGAAACTGAACGTTTTATGATGAGCTCATTTTCTATGCTCTATTCCTTGAGTTTTCTTTAAAACTCTAATGTGGTAGTACTTTCTTGTACATAACATTTCAGAAACAAAAATGAGTTAACATTTCGTTTGAGTTGCTTGAGTTACGCAAAAGTACCGTTTCAAATGTAAAATTAATATAACGCAACAAGCACAGACGAACAAAATAAACTTAGATTTTATCTTCTGAATCTTCATCTTAAATACATTTTTCCTTTGCACACACGTTTCTCCTAAAAAATCCTTGTTTTTTTAAGTTAGGAACCGACTTACCACTCGATAATATTACCCACACCTATATTACTGAAAAAATTCGAGAAAGATTCTGATTTTTATTACAGCCTCTTGTTTTTACCTAGACCTAAACCAGGGGTCTCAAACTCAAATTGCTATAAGGGCCAAATGAGGACTTATAAAGCAACCGCTGGCCCCATTATGACTACCCGAGGGTCGCATTATAACGCTGACGAAACAATGGCGGTAAGTGAACCTTACTAGAAACAGACTTTACATTTTATTGCCTGCAAAAGGTATCGTGAGTCATAGGGAAATCATCTCTAGCCTTCTTTACGTTCGTGTAAAAGGAACTTGTTTTCTCGCCAGCTAGCCGAGCACTTTCAAACACTGGTGAATAAGCTAAATAACTTAAATAATAATTATTTAAAGCTTCCCCCAAAAAAATCGCGAGCCGCATAAGATGCCCCCTTGGGCCGCGTGTTTGAGCACCTATTCCAAAGACTGTCTCCCTGCCTAACAAACAACATCAACATGGCTCATTTTTTGAGTGGAACAGTTCTCCACATTAGCAATACCAGATTTAAGGTGACACCATTAGATGTATTTCATTATCACTCGATTAGACTTTTCGTGCTACAGTTGCTGGCATTTTCGCATCTCTGATTTTATCAGCAAATAATTTTCTTTTTTGTTTGTTTTTTTTGCTATGCTGCTGCAAGTAATCTTTATACAAATATTTTAAAAAGCAGGCAGTCTGCTTTGTGTCTCACTACTAGACGTCGCATTATTTAAATTTGTAGGTTGCTACAAATCATCTGCGTGAAGAATTTGACTATACTAAGTTAACAAAAGGCAATTTTAGATTTAATCTTTTCTTGAAGCACACTACATTTTTCGTATAACAAAAAACTATGAAAGCGTTCAGCTTCGACCAGGTACACAATATAAGCCCCATTCCAATGTGCGCTCAAGGCAAACGTTCTGTCTCCAACCAGCAGTGAAGACTGAACAAAAACATTTTCCTGTTTCCAACTCCGTCACAGTCTGAACGTGACAATTGTTGTCATGGCATTGGCATGCTACAACGCGCAAAACTAAATATCAGCAAAAACGACATCGTCTTTGTTGAACTACACCATAGTCCGAAAAATATGGCTTAATTTACACGCACAAATAAGTGGAAACTGTCCACACGTTTTACAAATCGTTTCACTATAGAGCATCTTAAATGTGAATTGTCTCTTGTTATTCTTAGTTCTAATGAAATTGTCTCCCCAGGTTAATGGCAACGATTACGCTCACGTTGGAAACGCTTCGTCTAAAACTTCTCAAAGAGGTGACAATTAACGATTAATAAGATTTTCTTGATGTTTCGTGCAGGGAAGGCCCAAGCCGCAACTCTCATGGACTAAAGAAGGAAAACCTTTAGAAGAACACGTGGCTGTGCGAAATTCACGTGACTCAACTGTGCTTTTCATAAGAAAAGCGGAAAGGTGGGATTCGGGAAAATATGATCTTCAACTGAAAGTCGGTGACGATACCGTTGCAGCTGAAATTCAGGTTGCTGTGATTGGTAAGTGAAAAACATAGACATATTTTTTAGCTGTTAACAATTGGGACAAGTAGTCCATTCAATCAAGTCAATATTTCTCCACTTTTGGACGTTTTTCCTTTTTCTCTACCTTCTCATCTGAATAGAAACGGATAATGGTTTTGGCAAAAGTTTTGAACATTTTGAGTCAACGATAACCACTTACCCTTCAAAGTCTTTCTCACTGGTCCATATGAGTGGAAAAGATACGTATCTCTGCCGGAACGCGTAAAATTCGTGCATCAAAAGTAGTTTTCGTCACTTGGAAAGAAAAAGCATGTAATATTGTCTAGTCGTCAGTGGAGGGTTGCTGGTAACTACCTGAAAAGTAATTTGTCGTCACTGGAAACGTTGTTTATTTAGAATGAAACGAAGTGGTTGTTTTCGAAGAAAAACTTTACACCAACGATGTCACGCACTGAAAGCAATCTGACACAGCATTGCATCACACGCCGTAGATTTAAATTTTACTGCTAACAGGCGTGTTGCTAGAAAAAAAACCTTGTAAGCAAAACATCACTTCATCACAGTCTCCGTTTCACCTGTAGATGCAAGTGCGCTTTGCACGCTTAGATTGAAATTCAGCTGGAGCACTTGCCCTAATATTTTGCAATGGCCATCATCGAAACGTTTTATTTGACAAGTTTGCTTCAGACCTAACCGTTCCCAACAGGCAGGACCTCTTCAATGACTTAACACTGCATTAGCACAAAATGCTGTGGCATACGTTGGAATGAATGTCCTAAATATTTTAGTGAACTACAAATATTTGCTCTTCTAATGACATAAGCAAATGTCCCACTGCACACTATCAGTACGTTTGCAAAATGTGTTTGCATAAATCTTGTTGTTATAGACATACCATCAAAACCTCGCCAGGTAAAGCTGGTTGAAGTTATTGGCAACTCTGCATCTTTAAAGTGGGATGAACCGGGTGACAGCGGAAACACTGATATCCTTGGATATGTCGTGGAGAAACAAGATGAGAAAAGTGACGATTGGTGCGTTTCGCGAGTGTTGAATTGCAATAATTTTGCATCTACTGTCTACGAATGTTGTTGAGCAGCCAAACACCCTTTTCGACTAACTTGCTTTTCGCAGCTAAAATTGCAGTGCTGTATCGAGCTCCAAACAGTCAGATATACAAAAATTTAACTTATCCACTGATGCATAACAAGCTTGGATCGATAAATCGCAGCAATGCTGCAATCTCCAACACTGCAGTCGATTTTGCTTTGTAGTTTAACTGCTGAGACATCCTAAAAAACGGAAAAATCAAAATGCTTTTACAAGACATTGCCGTTGTTCAAAGACAAACTAAGCCTTCATAAACTTTATTCAAAGAGAGGTTTTCATTTTGGGTCTCGTTTCTTACTTACACAGAGCGATTCTACTTTCGGTTTTACTTGCCTAAGCACATAAATTGTTCAGTATAAAAGATATAAAATATTTGGTGTTACAACAACCTTAAAATAACATTTCATTGTAACGCAATTTTAAGATGCCGTTTTGTTTTGTTTATGTTATCATAAGCGTCAAAAAATAACGAAGATACTACATCTGAAAACTTTTGCGTGGCGGATTTCTTTCCGCTCCTCTACATCTTTTGTCGGTAACTCACTGGATAAGCAGTTGTTCAACCTAAATACACTTTATTTGCGATGAGTATCACCCAGTATTCCACGTTTCACGCCTGTTAACATCACACCAGCTTTTGGAAGAGGAAGTAAATCTGCAATACTTTGCTTCGAGTAAATGCCTCTGAAAAAGATTGAGCAGAAACAGTAGAAGAAAAATCACGAAGTTTTTGCACCTGGTAAACTGAATGGAAACGAGCGGTAACACAAACACAATTTTGATGTGGGATTGGTGCAGGCCGTGAAAACAGTAACACTTTTTTAAGCTCTTGCCTTGTAATGGCAAATGCAATTAGAGTCCTATTTCTCAAGCACATCGTGCTGGTAAATCGAAGCTTGGGAGAAAAGACGCTTTTTACTACACGCTACGTTATTCAAATTTCCGGTCCCAATACTTTTGAAACGAGGCGAGGTTTATAATTTGGTAAACTTATATCTCAACCATCATTACTTTGAGGTTTCTGTGGCAACCTATCTCTTATGTAAACTGTAATTTCTGACATATTCCAATCCACTTTGCGTTGCCATAAAAAATATTCAATTACCTCATCACACACGTACTCGCATAAAGAGCAAACGTCACAAACAGCATTTCGTGTTATTCTGATCTGTCACGATGAGCATGACTTGAAATAGTTTTACCCGAGTTGGGATATGAATTCATGAAGTTTTTTTGAATGTGTCTGTTTCTGATTTTGATGACGTATTGGTATCGTTTTCGGTTTTATTGTACTCATGAATTTTCGCTTAGATACTTTTTCAACACATTGTTATGGCAAACTTGGAAAGCTTATCGCAAACTGACACAATATCTTTGGTTCTTTGAGCTTTGTGTGCTAAGGGTTGTTGTACATGTTGTGTCGTTTGAAAACCGCAATATTGGACACAAGGTTTCGCTTATCTTTCTTCCCTCTTTTCTCTCTCTCACTATTTATCTCCGCGTGTGGTATACAGTACTTGATTGCGAAAAATATCTAATCTAAGAGTTCTGAAAAGTATCAAGATCAAGATTAATCACCGCTTGACGTTTTGTGAGCACCCACGGCACTTGAGAAATCTTGCTGAGATTCAACTGCATATCTAAAATCATATCCATTCATGAAAAGTTAGTGGTACTGATCAGGGGCGTAACGAGGTTAGTTGGCGCCCGGGGCAAGAAGCAAGTTTGGCGCCCCCATGTTCGAACCTGAGATCTTTTGGAAGCAAATTTACTGTATGGAAGAAGGTACTTGTGACATTGTTGGGAATTTTCGGCGCCCTCAAAGTGATTTGGCGCCCCCGTAGCCATTCGGCGCCCGTGGAATTGTGCCCCACTTACCCCCCGTCGTTACGTTCCTGGTGCTGATTGATTTCATTTGGAAAAACCTATAACACTGTAGAAACTTTTCGTATGTTTGGACAGTTACCTTAAGCTCACTACCTACGAATTTAAGAATATGTCGCAATGCAATGGCTCTTAGACATAAATCGGATAGGAATGCGGTGTTACGGTTGCTGCCTGGGCAAGTCAGCTTGTTATGAGTTACTTAGATTAGACTAACTTAAAAGGCCGACCGTTTTCTATGCAATCCGCTGGTCATACTTGACGACAGAAACCTGCTTGCTAGGTGCCTTACCCGTTACATTGGCACTCGCTTATGTTTGTTTGTGGATGGGCCGGTTGTCAAAGCATGACCAGTAAAAATAGCCGGCACGCCTTTCCATGCTCTTTGGTTTCATTGAAATAGGCTTGCTGAGCTAATTTTCTGCTGTGATGAAACCTTAAAATCGCAAAAGTTTAATATCGCCAGAGCAAGTAGAAAATAGTGATCGGTTCAGGCGTGCCGATTAAATTAACTGTTTTTTGTGGGAGTAGTCTCGGGTTGGACTGCATCTTATGCGTAACAAATATGCTGATAGTTTTAGTCTGTTTTCGATATTGCGTGGGGTCTTCAACGATATAGACCCCACGACAACGATAGTTGCCGTGCTTGCGAATTTGGGAAAGGCGGTTGTTTTTGTACAACAAACGATTATATCTCAGAAGTCGCAAAGTTTCTACTCATAGCTTTGCAACTGTGTTTATCATTTGTGTAAGCAATGTACATTCTTGCGAGTAGTGCCATATATGTTTGGTATGATACGCCTTGAAATGAAAACTGAGGTTTGAGTTCATCAAAATGGTGTTACCTATCTTTAAAAGCATTTTATCAGTTAGTCATTTGTTTTGTTTTTTTGACATATGTTTGGTAGTACTCAACCACTTGTCAAAAATAGTTGGCCTTCTTCCCGGCTTGCCATTCATTAATATCTCAAAAAAGATATCCTCCGCTGCTGTCTTATCACACTAATAATCTCCAAAATCACAAGTTGAAATTTTCCTGAGCTGAACAGCAATCCAAAAGCGAGATATCTTGTTTTCGGACCACTTCCGAATTCGCAGCGCTAAATAATGAGCTTACGTTTGCCGCTGGCTTGTTGCGTGATATTCGCCCCGTTGGTTGGCTGTGTAGGTGGTGATCGCCTTTGCTTGCATTGGATAAACTAGTCCTAATCTTGTTTGGTATAGCTGGAATGGCAGTTTTTAGTCTTGCAAATTTCCTGGTACTGAGGTTGCCTGTAAACCAACGTATGATGGCAGTCACCTGCTTGTCCGCATGTAATTAAACCGGTTTTTCCAACACATATTTTTAAAAAGGCAGATGACAGTGGTTTGTCGCGTACTGCCTGGCCCGCAACCAGGGTTTAGGCAACCGGGCAATTTCCCCCACCGAAATTTTCAAAAACGTGTTCAGTTGTTAGGTAGAACAACGAACTGCAATGATTTTGCCCCCTCCCAAAAATAGCACAACAATAAGATACAATGATTTTGCCCCCTCCCCCTCGGAAATACCAGCTAGTTGCGGCCCTGCGTACCACGATGTAATTCAGTTGAATTTTTCATTTGAAGCGTAGTTTTAACGATTAAAGCTTTTACTCGTTGGCAGTAGCCAGTGTTTTGTTGCTCTCTATAGCTATTGGCAATATGCGACCAAAGCAGAACAAGAAAGAATTTGCAAGAAAACCGGATGAAGTTGAAATTTTGGTAACACACCAAAATGCTCACATCTCAGACACGTGTTTTTTTCCTGAAACACTGTGTTTTTCCGCAAAGGAAGTATTGTTCTCGAGAAAGCAAAAGCATATGAATAGACAAGCTCCTGTGGCTGCCATCCGGAACAGACTCTCTTGGTCAAATGACAGAGAGTTGAACCCCAGGTCTCCTTGCGCAGGACATGAAAAATGCTCACAGGGCTAAATCGTACATCACCGAACAGTGAAAACATAGGCGAAGCCACAAAATTTTTTGTTGACAACATAACATTTTGCTGGTGGGGATCCACAAAACCAGAACACAACGCAACGGGGTTATATTTCCCTGGCAAGATTTCTTACTAGCAAACATCATTAATGTAGCCTACGATTCACGCTACAGAGCCGAATGAAGGCGATCTGCGTGTGACCGGAGTCCTAAAATCCAGTGATTGAAAAATGTCAAGCCTTGGTTTGAACTTTTACGACAGCATGCTTCAGTTCCATAGCCACTGGTCATATGCTTAGTTGCGTGCTGTGCAGTACAAATTTAAGTCAAGTTTAATAAGTAGATTTCAACTTGCTTGGCAGTTTCTCTAAAATTTGTTGACTGTTGCTTGATCCAGTAATAAAGTTAATGTTATATTATGATGTCATGTTAAGGCAGATGTTCGATTTTGAGACGTTTTCTTGCACTTAAAGCACAAACTAGTGTCCAACATTTCTTGAATTTAGAACATCCGGATTCGCATTTTGACTTGGGAACTTCTTGGAAAATCTCATACTCGTATACCGGACACAGAATTTTGTTTCGAAAATGGTGCTCCTCTTGACACTTTGCTGACAATGTTAAAGTTGAGCTTGCCAAGCATTGTTAGGAAATCGTTGGAAACATGTTTTTCCGAATCAACATCTAAGGAGGCATATGGGCATTTTTCGTGACCTCTAGAAGTTATACAGACTCCGCTTTTGAAAGTTATCAGTTCCTATGCAACGCAACTAATGACATGCATGGGGAATGCGACGCCAGACTTCTATTGAAATCACTCCTATTTATTTCTTGCATTTTATGTAATGAGCTTACTGCTGTGAAAAGACATAATATGGTCAAAAGTATGTTTTATAAATCTAAAGATGGTAGATCTTCCCGGAAATAGCGATGTACTTGGGTTTCGCATGTAAGTGATGTATTAGTGTTGTTAAGAAAGACTTTCGGGTGTTCCAGAAAATAAAAGTCGACTATGATTACATTTTAGCTACAGGCAGCTGAACAAACTGACAGTTGTTCACTATCAAGTGAATACCGCGGACCGACTGCAATGACCACAAAGTCGGTAGCCAGTCGGATACCAATATGCTTTTATAGGGTAATGTAGATCGCTTCCCGTGTGAATTCTATTCATGAATTACTCGAAACTGCCAAATGATTGTAGGATGCGAGATATGTGTCATGTGACCCAAGCAATTTTTAAAAAAGTTTTCGCATCAGGTACCCGTCATATTTCATTTTATAGATAAAAATATTGTGCGTGACGTTAGAAAGCCCGATGAACATTACCAAAACTTTTTGTTATGACAAAAGAAACCAGCTTAGCTTTGATTACAAAACAAGACCGTCATAGCGTCGGACAGCGACCTTTAAGACTAAGCACTGTTTAGCAGTTTGAACTTTTCTATCGCTTTGTACATTCTTGTGATCCGAGGCCACTTTTTCTTCGTGTTGATTGACGTCACTTCACATGACTGTTGTCGCGCCTTGCACCGATTTCTGGCGATATCGTGGTTTGTGTTGAGCCCAAAGGAAAAGTTGTACCGCATCTGCGCTGACACCTGTTCTGTCCTGCGCTGCATCGGTATCAGTCGCGGTTCACCCTGCGCACTCTTGCAATCGTCTATCCTCAAAATCACCGATGCCCTGTTGGCTGCACATAGCTCCGGGTCGCCTCGTGGAGTAGCCATGATCTATAAGTGGAACCTCAGGAATCCTTAATAAATGCTTCAAAAATATTGCAGAAAAATGAGTCGGTGAGCTTGAACTTCGTTGCATAAGATCGTGTTAGGAAACTTTTATTTGAAAAGTTTGCGTGAACCAACGTTGTACATTTGAGGAAAAATATAAAGGCACTTAAAACGTGTGGACTGTCTTTTCAAGGAGTTGTCTCTGATTAAAGGTACACGATCTCAGTAATATCAGTGAATGCAGTTTGGTTTCGATCCGTTAAGACATTTCTGCAGCCAGAACTTGCATCTGGTTGGATGACCGTTGCATGAGCAAAAACTTAAATTGAATGCATATTAAACCTTAGCAATTCAAAAGAAATATTAGATTTCACGTGATTTCCCTTAGTCTCATGTCACTCAGTATATTACCACGTCGTTGCAAAAATACACTCTGACCGGGATTTTACGATTGCCTAGAAGAATTTACCAACAATCATGAGGTATTTAATTTGCGGAAAGACGACTTGTATTTTGACAATAGCTTGACGCAAGGCGCCTGTTGGTTTTCTGTTGCACCACCTTATCAGTGGAGAGAATCTGGGTCGTGGCGTTTCGCATGTTGTGTTGTAGTTAGCTTTTGCGCTTTCGTAACTTGTGGTCTCATTGTCAGGCCGTGGTACTTAGACATACCAAGGTCAGGTTTAGCGTAATGACTTCCGTGCCAAACTGCGTTACGCAAACTTGCGGTTCTGTGTTTGAGGCTCGTGTGTCTCATTTGTCGAATGTCAGTCGCATTGTGCTCAACACATTCTTTTCTTTCGGTGTCGTTATGGCGAGGTGGTTGAAATGAGATTTGTTGAAGACTGTCAAAGTAAGACATTATTTGAACAGACGAGACTTGCTAACGATTGAAAACCTTTTTCTTACACTTTGGCAAACGTCAAAGACTGACAAGGTAAAGCAGCTATGCTGCAGTTGGTAAAACATCCTTCCTGTTGCTGCAAGTTTTCTACGTTTTAGTTTTTCGTTGTTACACATCGTTGCACAGAAAGCATATAATAATCCTAAGGCAAAATTTTTCAACTTGGGAAGGGCTTATCTGACGTTCGGCCTTCTCAATCTCACGTTATTTTTGTTGTCACAGTTGAAAATCTGGATCCAAGATCACTGATTAACATTGAGTGTTTCTTGCAAACAAAGCAACTCTCCGTAATAATGATTATCTCATCAGAGAGACAGACGCTGATGCTGCACGAAGGATGAAAATGAGCCCAACGCATCGAAAAAATTCTGGAAAAATCAATTTGTAGCGCTTCTAACTTTAGCAAAGCCACTTCAGTTTGAGTCACATGTCTTAAAACCTGCCCGTGACATCTCGGTATGATGTAATTCTGACCACAGCCTCATAAGAAGTGAAATTTTTCGTTTGTCTAACTGTTTAATGAAGACTGTTTTATATAGGTATGTAGTGTACGACAAACTTCGACACAAGCAGTGCCAGGTCAGCGATCTTGTTCTTGGAAACAAGTACTATTTTCGCGTCAAAGCTTTTAACGAAGTTGGCGTGGGTGAGTCAAATGCAACGAGGGACTGTGCAAACATCCCGAAAGAAAGTAAGTCCAAATTGAAAACGTTTCTTCGTTGGTCAAAGCTTCGAATTACACTATATTAGTGTGAGGTGTTTTTCAACAGCAGTCGCATTGAACAATTTGAACTTAAACTTAAACTGCAATTCATACAATTTGTATCCAACACAATGCGCAGACGGCCATCAACCTTGATGGCTGGGTAAGCTGGTTTTGCTCTGTGATGCGATATACAGTAGATAGTTAGGTTGGTTTTGCTCTATGATCCGATATACAGTATAGATAGAAATGTGTAAGCTTCCTCAAAGAGAATTCATTTCTCAGAAGCACTAGTGAGCAGAGGCCGAATGTATCAGTACGTGTGAATTCGTCATCCGCAATGTAGTTGAAACACACTAGCCATCCGAGTGCTAAAAATAGCCACAATCGTCTTCGTAGCTTTGTGACGTATAGGTAAGCCGTTGGCTATTTTGTTGTTTGCTAGAGCAGACTAATTCCCTTTAAGGAACCAACATGTACACAAAAAAGTTTGTTTATGTTTGATTTGCAGAAAGCAGAAATGAGTGGTGACTTCATTTGCGTGTACTGATAACAGTAAAATATTCAAAGTATTTCAGTCCGTTTGTAGAAAAAGAGAGGTTGCTTTTTGTAATCCAAATCCGAATAAGGTTACGATATTGCCGAGTTTAAACTCTTCATTCAAGCTTCACTTTGTTTAAGGGCGAGTCAGCCAATTCCCAGCGGGAGTGTACAACGTACAGAAGATAACGAAAGATTACGGAAACAGTGTCTGTCGGCATTGATAGAATTTACTTCCAGCCTTTCATGGTGACCCGCAAATTATAGCTGACTCGTGTGACCCTTCTGGGACAATTAGTTCACAGTCAATTCGCCGATATAATATTTGTCAGAAACACAATACTTCAACACGATTTTTCGGCGGCATGGCAATTCGTAAACACGACTGTCAGGCGACAGATCAATTTTGCGGCAGTCGGTGTCAGAACAACTGTGATAGAACCTGACGCCCAAACGATAAATATGTTAATTATTATTCCGCCCACTGTCGAAATTATACCCCACAGTTGCAGTCAATTTGCTTTTTGTTTTGGGTTGACGAGTTGAAGAATGAACAGGTCGTGTGATGCCAAGCGATCAAACCGAATAAGTCGCAGCTTATATGAAACCTTGCCCTGTTTTTGAAATAACATTACCTTTAAGCAGGGTATCTGTATTGTCCTGTAATGACCTGTTTCCTTCTGTGCATTTACGTAGAAACGGTCTACAAGAAACCCGATTACCCAGCTTTGGATTTCCGCATGAAGCCGGAATTCACGCAAGTCTTAAAAAGCCGACGAATCGTGGAGAATTACAACGGCACTCTGAGCTGTTCTTTGAAATCCAATCCAAGACCAAAGATACGCTGGTTCAAAAACAAAATCGAGATAATTGACAACCCCAAGTACAAAATGACGCAAGCAATGGGTACGCTGAATCAAGTTGACGCCATGGTTTATGTAAACTTATTTGAAAATGTTTGCGTGTGGGATTCAGCTTCGTTAACGTCGATAAACTCATTCGTGAAACTAATCTGCGACATGTTCAGTTTTGATTGTCGTTACATACTAGGCCGAAAATTGTCTCTCTAGGTTGTTAAACGAAAGCGGTTCCATGCATGTCAACGCCGTCTAACTGAACAAGCTCTTTTCGGAGGAGTATTTTGTAGAACGTGCCTTGAAGAACTACGAAGTCAAATTGCCACCGCCTATTCTTAAAACGGATTTTTCTCTTAGAAGATTAGCAGGACAAAGCCCCAGCAGATTTCATTGTATCACGCAGCTCACATTGACCTCTCCTGCTGGTTTCTCATCAACACATGATCAAATCATGCATGTAATGCAACCACACTTCTTGATCGTTGTGGGAGAGCTTTTCCGTAATGTAGGGAGACAGTAGGACCTATCTTGCCAATCTTTCCTTGGGTGCTTTCGACTATGTGACCAAACTTTCGTAACTGGAGTTTTTGATGTAGAAAAACGTATCGATGTTTAGGGTTTGCGAATTTCACCCTGAACGAGATTTTTATGTATTTACTTTCTACTGTTGCTATGTGACGAGTATCCATTCCTGCCACTGGGCGCCATGGGTAACTTTGTAAACGCGAAAGTATGTGTGGTCACTCCCCTTCTTGCGGAGTGTTTGACTGAAAATACGAAAATCTCAACTTTAAAGGCTTTAACATAACTCGACGAAGAGTTAAACCAGGTTTGCCAGTTTGAATTGCTGATGCTCTGTAACTGCACCCCAAGCTGGGTCGAATAAAAAGTTTTGGTTGTTAGACTCAATGTAAGAGATCGCGAACTAATTTGTGAATAAATAGCGCTGACACTTGTAACTTCCTTTCGAGTTGATGTCAGCTTTAAAATTTTGTGCAATTCTCGTTACACTTCTGAAGGTAATCGGTAATTTCCGAGTATGGAAACAAAAAGCATTACAATTTTGGAGACGTAAAATGCCAACAACCATTCACTCCACTGAAATTTGTATCTCATACTGCCTGTTCTTTGTTCATTAATGGGAGTAAGGAACACCTTGTAAACAACAAAATGAATTCTTGAAGGATGTGGGTGCAAATATGCTGAGTTAAACAGATAATTTACGCATTTTCAGGCATCGTGCAGCTGGAAATACGACGCGCGCGGGCTGGTGATGCTGGTGCTTACACGGTGGTGGCATCAAACGAATTGGGTGAGGCTAGTTGTTCGTCGGATGTAACTGTCAAGGAAATAAAATGTAAGTTTGTTTTCAAAATGTTTATTTTTTTAAATCATCATTTTGCAAGCACAATAAAATTATACATGTTTCTTTTAGCACGATACGAACGTTAAATTAATTTACCCGAATTACTTGGGAACATTTCATATCAACACAATTTACGGCAGAGCAGCTTTTCCGTTATTGCTTGTTTTTTTGTCGTTATGAAACGCCTTCATAATTTTGCAAATGAACCATTTGAGCAGGGTATTGTTAAACTTTCCTCTCGTGTAACTGTAAGATAAACTCTCTTCTCATATCATATCAGAAACGAATATTGACGTAACTTATGCGAATTACAAGGTGGTAGATGTGCGTATGACATTTTTCGACAGCAGCGAAGTCATGTTGCTGAAACATTGGAAGTTTCAAAGCCCTTGCAAGCGCTTTCTTTTGGTTGATAAAGGTTATAAAATGCCAATCACTGTCTTTTATAACTTTTACTTCCGCAGCTCAAGGATGAAGTCTTTTCATCAGTCCTAGCTGAAGCATTCAACTACGTTAGATACCAAATTTTCTTGCTGTGCTTGTTTGCGCTGTCTCCCTCAGGGTTGCTAAGCAACCTCTGTATAAACTCGCATGTAAATAATGGAGCTTTAGCTTGTTATTACCGTAACCTGCTTGTCTGTATCCATTACGATATCGCGATGATCAATGCATGACTGTCATTTTATTATATGATCACAGCTCTTTGATTTTTGGCATTTAAGCATGCGATAACCAATTAAGTTTCATAACTAGATTGAGACATGTTCTAAGAGGTTAGGCCATCGCTTTGAAAGCAAATGACGTAACTCACCGCAAATAGATCTGCTCGTCCGATACCTGTTTCGTTGGTTCTTTGAGCAATAAGAACTTTCAGCACAGTATGCAACTTTCCACGTTTTGCTTAGTGGTTTTGGGTGGTTTTAGTTTGGTGTGCTTTGCTTACTTGTAAAAATATAATCAGCAGCTGCTAACTCACGTGATTTTCTATGAAAAACATAAGTGTTTACAACGAAAGGTACAGACCAGTGGCGCAGCCAGAATACGGTCGAAGAGGCCATGGCACTCCCCGAAACAAACTTGCTTAGATTTTTACTGGTGTTTTGCATCAATTTTCAACTGTTAGATACACGTAACTGACTGACAACATCATTGACTGGCCCCTCCCGAACAAAATTCTTGTCTGCGCTACTGGTACAGACAGTCGCATTGCGCAGCATTTTAAGTTTTTTCAGCAACTGTGTTAACGTAACGGCATTGGTTTCTGCGTTCAAGAAGTGGGAAACTTGCTGAAAGTGCAGTGCAGTAGTTTCATAACAATTACCAACATCGTAAGTTGTCTCGAGGAGAACTTTCAACAAAACTTCAAAATACTCCCGGCAAATAGGTACAACATTTGTCGTCGACTCGAACAGTTTCTCAGTAGGTTTGAGCGGTGAGCATGTCTGGACGAGATTGTGTCATGTCTGCAGCGGCAACTGACGTCTGTGACCGGCCAACTAAAGCTGTTTATCACTCCCGCTTTCCAGCAATTTGCGGTCAAGATACTGGAGAACTTGTGATATTCTTGAGAGGAACAGGCAACAGCTAACAAGTTAGGTTCAAGACAATCTCCTGCGCTGCTTGGCGACTATCTCAGTGCATACAGAGCCGTTGTGCCCGCGGCTGAAGCCTTACGGAAAGAAACCACAGACAAGCAGCTCGCCTGCGTTTTCCACCAGTTACGATCGTGAAATTCATCACCTTGCTACATCTTTATAAACTGTCTGCTTGCTGTGCCATGATTGTGTCCTTCAAAGAAAATATATGCCCACACAGTGCTGTGGTTGTGTCTCTGAAAAGAAAAACAACATGAAAATACATTTTGAAATGTGCGCATCTGAAACACAGAGTGCCATTGTTTTGTCCCTGAAAAAGATAATGAGTGCCACAAGATATACTGTAGGAATTTCAAAGGTGTAACTTATGTTAATAGGCCCCAGGAAATAAGAAAGATCTAAGAAAACGTTAGCATGAATCAAGCAGTATGTCAAAAACTTCCAAACAGTGGAAAAGACAAAAGCATATTGTACAAAAAGCTTTTCATGGAGAACGTGAAACTAGTGTGGAAAGTTTGACTGGTGGCGGCCATTACCTTCGCCCGAATGATAGATCGTTCGTGGCAGCCTTTTCGTTTCTATCAATCTTTGCGTTTCCTTTGTAAGCTGACAAACAATTGAGAATTTCAATCCATTTGTAAATGATCATCACAATAATTTCAAAACCGCACGTTTTTCCCTACTGTCTTGCTTTTGGGAATGTAAAGATTGATTGATCCTTTCTCAGATCTTTGTAGGTATGATTTTCTCAGTTCTACCTAATGTGTGCGAAAACGCACCAGCGTCTTGCTTTATATCATATTTTAAACTGTCTTGTACTTGTAGTACAGTAATCAATTTCTGCTTCCCATAATTCCGAGGCACGTTAAGATGGACAACCGTGTCTCCAGTTTTGAAAAGCAGCAGTAGATCAAAAAAGTCTTGCATTGGTATCAGTGAAATGAGTTGAAGATTTCTAGAAGCATTTCAAGTTTGTTGAATAGAAGTCTGCTCACACAAAGAAATTTTAAAGCGGGTTGTCACGTCCAATCATGAAAAATAATGCTCCCGCTTGGCGCTTAAAGACATGCACACTGTACAGTAAAGCACCGAATCGATGCGAGCGTTCAGAACAGGCACTGGATTGGTAACAACATCAAATACCAACACTTCATATGTCTTAGCCCTATATCACAATCGCCTAAAAACAAACTTCCTTTCGCTGTAGTTTCATTGTGGCAAAACTTTTTATTCGAAATTAAGGCTTTTCATGAATTTAATTCGTGGGCAGTGACACAACTCAATTACGAAAGCTGAATTTTTTATTCAGAAAACCATGAATTGCTTACAGTAGATGAATGAAGCATGACGACATGCAAACTACGTGTTGTAGGTCTAGAACCACTGAACCCTTCCCATTCAATCAACCCTGTATCTCAATCTGAGTTCGAAGAGACCACCTGCAAATTGTTTGATGTTTTGCGCTCCTTTCAAGAACTGATATTAGAGCTTGTACGGTTGGGTTGGGCTCAAAATTACGTGACAGCAGGGGCGTATTTGAATGCCACAATTAGATCAGTCCGCTTCCGATCATAACGAAACACATGTACGTACATTACGGCTTGTAAGATTCACCTTTGGCGTTTCATAACTTCTCCAACAAATTCATCAAGAGAAATTGGCGACGAAAGTAGTTTAGTCGAAGCAGAGTATGGAGTACGTCACAGTATAATATGCACGATAGAGTGAACTTCAAGTTTTTTTATAGGTAATTTCAACGTTTTGACATTTGATGCAAAATAATTTATCCGCCGCATTTGTTGCTAATGCAACAGTAATGTTTCCTCATCTATTTCTGTCGAACACGAACAAATATAGTTTGGACTAAAACCTGAATGTCCATGAGCTAAAAATCCTTAAACTTAAATGAGGTGATGTTTGTTCCATAAAGCTGAGATCACGAGTCTACATTTCAGTGAATTCATAAAGTTAGGGAAGTGAAAATTCCTGGTTTGTGAAGAAACGTGCGACAGAATGAAATTCCCAGTATTAATTGTAGGATATTGGGATACGCTTCGAGATTTGAGGGAAAGTGAGGGAGGTTCGACGTAGTACCACAAAACGAACTATAAATCCATTGATTTTCATGGCTGCATGCGGTCATTCGGCCTGTCACACCAAACCTTAGGAGTATCTTTTGAAGTTCAGGCCAGAGTGGCTGCAACATTTTCCTTCGCTGAAAGCACGCTCGCAAACTGAGTTGGTCATAACATAAGGATTTTTTTTAACAAACTCAACACATCACGTAAAATGTACAAGTGCTTGCACGTTCCGACCGTTACGCAACAGGCTAAATGAAGAAAGCTGAGGACCTTTCGCTGCGTGAAGTTAAAACACTACAATTGACAAAAACACTGCTTTTGGAATCTGGGATCTGTTAACGCTCAAAGCAAACGCATTTGCAAATTTCTATTAATAGCCTTTCATAACGACTTCAAGCCCTGTAGGTTCATGCACTGATGCCTGCTGTAATAATTCAAACCTACTGTAATGGACTTGATCACCACAGAAACAGCGTTGTTTCCGCTCATAAAACCATTACTCTATACCTGCCCTAAAACAACAACGAAGGAAAAGCATGCTCGGCGAGAAACAATGTGACATGTCAGGAGTTCTTACCATAATCGGATGCTTGTGGTTCAGCAACCAACTTTCAGTTCCCTTAGCGCTGTAGTAGCTTTTGAAATGCCTGTAGAAATATTTGCTTGTCCTGACAGGCGTAAACTGATAAACTGGCATACCAATTTGAAACAGATCGGACTTTTCCAGCGTGTTTTGGGCAGTAGGAGCGAGAGGCAAAAAACTGCGCACCAGCATTGAGAAATTGGCACGAGCTATTTTAAGCATTGTGCAGTACTCGTCGCGGTTAATGCCTTGAATGTTTGCATTGGCATAGTTTCTTTTCCCATAAAAGACATAATTAAGGGCGTGTGCTTTGACAAAAACAAGTTGTAGGCTCACAAACTGCTGTCTTATAATTGAAGAAAATTTAATTTCCGGATGCAAATGTTAAAATCATAAAATTGGCAAAAAGTTGTGAAATGCACCTTGCACATTTTACATTGTTATGGGCGAATGATTTGGTCGTCGCTTTTACCGTAACAAAAGCCAAACCCACTGCAAAAGTGCGCGTGACCTCGATGAGTTTGTTATTTGCAGTAGCGAAACGCAACTCCTTGCCAAAAAAATGTGCCAGCGTGTGTTGAATTTCACTGCAGTGCGGCATTTCGATGCACTCTGTCAATTTTGCCCTCAATCTGCTTGCGCGTGGTCGTTAAAATGCCCAGAGAAACTTTATCTATCTGAGAACGGCTGTCCAGAGCTGTCAGACAGTCATGGGAAGTGCATGGGGACAAGCGAAGAGTGGCAAGACGAGCCAGCTGGGGCTCGTCTCGACAGTCACGGCTGCCCCAAAAGGAAAAATTATATTAATCACAATGTTCTCTTCCTAATACACGCATGCATCCCTTTGTTGTAACAAACGCCAGACAATTCTGCGACACAATTACAAGACGGCGACGTACTTAATAAAACTTTTTGCCCTACGGGATATCTGACACGCGGTCAAGCTTTGTTCTGGAAATGAAAATAAGTGCGGATAACTTACAGTGCCACGCTCAGTGTACTGAAACGAGTATAGATATTATAGATATGCAGTAAAGTTAACCTGCTCTCCAATCAACTGAGAAGCTTTTATGGAGAGTTTTTAAAAATATGCAAGTATGAAAAATTCAAATATTGCAAACATTGAACAACGTTTCTTGCGTTTCATCAATATGAAATCAGTTGTATAAAAAGAGAAATCAGTTTACGTCAATGAAATTATCCTTAGAGGAGGTGATAATTAGTTATAATTTAAATTTGTAGTCCCACCATTCAAGCAATCTTGCTTGACATTGAGCAAAAATGGTAATTAATTGATTGTTTCTCTTCTTTTTTTATAGTAATCACCAAAAAGCATAATATGTTTACTGTTACACAGCTTTCCTCATGATATTATCGAAAGAAGGCGATTGGAACCTAAAGAAAAGAACTGAGTCACAGGGGCACGGTTTTTACTTTCAAAAATCAAGCGCCCATTTATAATTAACACAAGAGCGCTTGTTACCAAGGCCTCTCTTTTCTAGGAGGCCTTGTTATTACTACGTAGGACGTGAGTATAAAGCTTTTTTGTGGAGCAAATTACAAACTGCTATTCTAATGGTGGAGAGTATCTATTAATGTTAGGTTGGCCTTGTGCCTGAGAAGGAAATATGGGCATCAATGCACAGAAGTGTTGTTGGAAACAGGGACAAAAAATAGAATCATTCACACTGCGGCACCAAACGTTTACTTGATGTACATTACATTTTTAACTATTGTGTATAAAAATAATTCTGTGCTATAGATACTGTAAGATCAAGTAGATTTAAATTAATTTGCCACTTACAGAAATTGGTATCAAAGTAGTTTTGTTGTTGGTATAGGCCAATTCACATTGTAAGAGAGCCACTGTGCACTCTGCAATGGAAAATAGACTTAGTTTTGCACCTGCTCACCAATGCGCAAAAAAGCGACTTACTAAATCGTTTTTCGCAAGATGCTCTTAGATAAAAGGTTCTAATTCTGCCGATTACAAAACCTTTCCCTTAACAACCGTTCACTGCGATTTAAAACATGAACAGCGGCGACACACAGGGGAAATTTTTGATGCTAAACAAAAAACACAAAGTTTATGCTCTGAATTGTTCTGCTGGTGTTAACAGGGACAGATTTAGGGAGCACGGGGCCCTAGGCCACCTTAGTTTTTGGGACCTCACGCAGGTGTGGCCTATGTGATCGCTTGTCTTAAAAGCGTGACGGTAAGCCCTCTTATGTGTAGTGCCCCCTCAAAAATCTATCTTTTGTGGTGCCGACTTTGGTTCTATGATTGCCTTAATCTTCAACAGAAATTAAAGTGTTTCCTACATTCTTCTCAAGAACAAATAGCAATTCGATTTTTTCATGGAATTTACAGCTCTTTCGTGTAGTTCAGAAGATATCTTCGTTAAATTTCCGTGATTTCTAGCGTTTTTGTAGATTTATTTTTCGGGTATATACATTTTCAGACGGGACCGTGTTGCTGCCATCGAAAATATCGTCTAGTTGTCGATCTGATTAGGTGTACGTAAACTCCTTTGTTATAGCAGCCACATATTTTATGGACCAAACAAGCACAATCCATTCAGTGGACACAAGGTTTATTCAAGGAATGCAAAATATAGTGTTTTAACCTCTATGCTATAGGATGATGGTAAGCAACATGAAGACAAGTTTCTTGCACAGCAAAGTATGTTCGCAACACCCTCAACTAACCATACGATGTAATCCCGACGTAGACACATTTTTCCAAGTAGAACTCACGAGAAACTGTTCTAGTTGATTTAACTAACATCTAGTCTAGAGCTTCAACAAGCAAGCTCTGTATATTGGCTATCTAGTTGGAAACAACCAAACGTAGATCCGCATCAAACACACTATAAACTTGCCTACTAAGGCCCATATATTTCAGAAACAGTGTAATTGACAAATCGTTTACTGCTAGAGACCACTGTGCTGCAGTGACTAGTGCTCTGTAGTTCTAGACGATTGTATTTTCGCTCGTTTCAATGTAAATTGTGCATTTATGCTTCTGCGCAGTTTCGCAAATTTTGAGTTAGGAATGAGTCGTCATAAGGAGTTGTCGGGGCCGCAAAATGTGGGGCCCTAGGCCATGGGTTGTGGGTAAATCCGCCACTGGGTGTTAACCTTACGCGCAGAGAGCGAACAGGCACTCACCCAGGCCGTTCCCGCGACCAGGGATTGCATTTTCGAACATGGCGAGTTTTCTTTAAAATTTTCCACAGAAGGAAGATACTTTTATTTCATCTTCTGTTGTATTTCTCAACACGACATTTTCGAGGAGTAAGTGTACATCGCTTTGAAAGTGGCTGCATGAATAACAAGCAACTTTGTTCAATAAGACCTGAACAGACAGATATTCATACTCCATTGCTTTTTGAGTTTTGAGACTGATCGCAGTGCTTCATTTATTTCTTGTATTCTGAAAAAACTTTCAGGTTTGACAAATGTATCATCCTCAACAAAAGTCCTGACCTAAATGATAACAGGACTTCATTGACTACATTGCACCTTGAGGTTAATCTCTACAAACTGTGATATAGTGTATAAAGCAAGAGATTTTACACTAGAGCGTTTCTGTTAGTCGTATCCATTAAGCAAAAAAAACATAATTTTAAGAGTTCTTGATGTAGCTTGAACAAAAGTATATTGGGCAGCGTACACTTTGCCAGATTTTGAATATAATAATAATAATAATGATATTTTATTGCGGACTCATGGTCCATATCACAGACACAAGAACACAAAAAGTGGTTAGCTATACATCAGCGCACA
>JGI24021J15306_10001777_pt1 | contig 21973 bp, 19 predicted proteins | sample Ectturendosymbi1_FD_15306 | JGI IMG/M metagenome (IMG submission 15306) | reverse complement strand
TACTAGACTGGCCGATCCGTTTGAGCCATTGAACAGCTCTCTAGCGCAATCGGCGGAGGAGCTAGGGCATTGGTAAGGCAACCGAAAACTGCTTTTTTTTGCGAAAATCGGCAAAACCACCCAAACGCCAAGGTGTTAAAATCCGAGTCTTTTAATACTTTGGATGACCTGTTGGGGTTTCGGGTTCAAAAGTTATGATCTAAAGTAAACAAAATATTTCAGTAATCCCATAATTAGATAATTAATTATTTTGTTTATTTTTATCATAAGTTTTGAGCCAGGAATGCTAAAAAGTCGATCAAAGGCTCAAAAGACTCAGACTCGAGCCTAGTTTCCAATAAAAAATTCAGCGAAATGCTTTGGTCTAGTAGAGGCTGGGCCCTAGGCAAGGTAACATGAGCCAAAATGGCCAAAGAAGTACTTCACTTATGACGTCACTCACAAAAAATCTGCACCTCCCAACCAAAAAATTTTTTTGATTGCAGACTACAAGATATTCCAAATCTTTTGAGGGTTTGAACATCTCTCTAGCACAATTGGCATAGGAGCTATGGTGTTGGTAAGGCAACCGCAAACTACTGGTTCTAGGCCGATTTCCAGGTACAAATATATCGTATACCGACTCTCAAGGTGTTAATTAATTAGGGAATTAATTCGTTAATTTGTTTTTAGGTCATAACTTTTGAACCAGAAACTCTAGAAAGTTAATCAAGGGCTCTAAAGACTTGGATTATGGCTAGCTTCTAATGAAAACTTAAGTCCAAAATTGGCTCTTGCAGTTGGGGCTTAGGGCCTGATGACTTCAGCCAAAAATGCTTAAACCTACCCCACTTGTGATGTCACCCACAAAGAAAAAACAAATCCAAAACTTTCCATTTTTAAAAAGGGCAAGCTAGAAGACTTGCTGCATCTTTTGAGGGTCTGAACAGCTTTCTAGCTCAATCACCTACCTGTTGAGTTATTGGAGTTGCTAAGTGGCATGAAAATGCAGGCTCAGTGTGGAATTTCATAGTGCAAATATATTGCACCCTGGCGCCGAAGGTGTTAATGGCTATGCTGCAAACTACTTTGACAAAAATATGACAGGTTTGAAATATCATGTCAAGGTACTATCAACAGGGAAAAGCAATAAAGGGTGCTATGGCACTAAAAACTATTTAAAAACACAACTTTCTGTGTGCAGTGATATTTGATCATGTTTTTTTTCTTACAGGTTGAGTTTTACTTCAGTGATGCAAATTTGCATAGAGACCACATTTTGCTTGACAAGGTTGGAGTGGACGGTTTGCAATGTAAGTGAATTTTCAGACATTAGTGTATGTTGAATTGCTTGTAAATGTTAGCATGTTTGGTTCATGTGTAACCTCTTAAAACTTTGTGTTTTTGATCTTCCTCTGCATGGGTATTTCTCAGCACTGACATGGAAATACAAAAAAATGTACTTCCTTGAAACAAGTTAATCCAAAGCTTTGATTTATGTAGAACATTGATCATTGAGGTTAAAGCATTTGCTAGGGCTGCATTTTCCACTGCAAGTCTACACCGTATTGTTAGAAAATTCACTGTTATCTTTTGAACTGTGATGATGTTGGCATGCCATCTTAACACTTTTGGGACCAGGGGTTTTTCCTGGGAAAATAAGCTGGATACTGGGCCATTTTTTAACGGTAACATATTTCACCAGTTCCTTTCAAAACGTCTTATAGTTGAAGACAAAACAAGTGGTTCACTTGTTAAAATCATCACCAAGGTATGAAAGGAGAGCACAACAGGCAGATTCCTGAAAAACTCAACGGCAAACCTACAGCTTTCAATTCTCAACAACATGGGGAGGAATCCCTGCTAACTCAACCTTCAAGAAATGTTGGAAATGTGCTGAAGCAAAAGAAGCAAGATGGCTGAGCAGGCCACAAGAGCTGAACAATGCTTGTTTGAATCAATCACAACAGTTGCTTGAAATATGCCACCCTATAATTGGCATTAATTGGCTTTTTGGCTTTGGTGATAACAGCATTATGGTCATAGCATGTGTTTGAAAAAGCAGTATGTGTGCTTTATCTAAGTCTTTAATTTTACATCATTTTACCCATAAGCTTTTGCATGCAATTTACAGAACTGAAGATGCATAAATGATGTGAAATCGATTTCCTAACAAAACACTTTACGAGCAGATTTTGCTGTGTCACCCTTTTGGAGACTTGTTGAAACATGGATATGTGCAATCAGAATAATCACAGAGTTATGAAAGCAGAGTGTGACAAGCAGGTCCTCAAAAACTCAACAGCAAACCTAGAGCTTTCAATTATCTGCTATAGTTTTCCTATGTAAATGAAAACTATATCTCTGGCCCTTCCAGGCCAGAGAAGCTTGCTGCTGCCCTCAGGCGCCTGAAGCTAGGAAAGTCTTCAAGTCTGGATTCCATCTTCCCAGAATTTATACTCCACACCAGGTCAGCTCTCAAATCTTGGTTTTGCGATTTCCTCACTTCTTGCTTGTGCCAACTCAAAATTACAAAGATCTGGAAAAGAGCACTACTAGTTTCAATCCCAAAGTTGGAAAAGCCACTGGGGACCCAAAGAGCTATTGCTCTATATCTCTTCTGTGTGTCCCCTTCAAGATCCTCGAGAGACTCATCTACGCTCGTGTTGAACAAATCGCCGAGGGGGAGCGAGCAGTCGGGTTTTCAACATGGGAGGTTGACTGTAGGTCAGGTCACCTCGCTGATACAGGACATCGAGGATAGCTTTTCAGCTGAGAAGGCTGGAGCTCTATTTGTCGATCTCACAGCAGTCTCGGACACTGTTTGGCAGGGGTGGGGAACCTGCGGCCCGCATGTACATTTGATATGGCCCATATTAGAATTTTCTTCACCCGATTTAGAGCACAAAATTGCATCAAAACAAAGCTCCATAATAAGCAGATACTTAGATAGTATGTCCAGATAATCACTTACCCTCATAGTTAGATAAAGGTTGAATTTTGAATTAAATCGATTGTTTTTGCAGCCTGCCAGCGATAATCCACCATCTATGCAGCCTGTGATAGTAAATAGATTCCTCACCCCTGCTGTATGACATCATGGCCTCACCTGCAAGCTGCTGTGACTGCTGCCTGACAGACACACACACAGTCTGCATGATCATGGAGATGGTTGGCAATCACAGCTTCACTTTTACTACCAGAAACAGCGTATGGATCAGGTTATGACGCCTAAAGAACGGCGTCTCACAGGGATCTGTCCTGGCACTCCTCTGCTACATCTACATCTCTGACCTGCCAACCATAATTTCCAGAAAGTATTGCATATGCTAACGACCTAGCAATCATGCATGTTGATGAAGACTGGCAGGCAGCGGAAGGAGTGCTGAGCAATGACATGGCAACCACAGATGAATACCTCCAGACTTGCAAGCTAAAGCTCAGCACTACAAAAATGGTGTCGGCAGTATTCCACCTCAACAACAAGGAAGCTGAACATGAGCTGAAAGTCAACCAACAGCAAAACCCTGCCCTTCTGCTCCAAACCCAAATACCCTGGATTAACAATGGACACGTCGCTCTCATATAGCTGATACCTCTAAGTCACTTTGCAAAAAGTTGACATCACATGTCCTGAGGCAGCTTGCTGGCACTGACTAGGGTGCTGGAGCAACAATGTTGTGAAAAGCCACCCTTGCCCTTCTGGTCCATTTAACAACAGAGTACTGTGGTGCTGCAGTGCTCACACCTGCCTTATCGACCCCGCCATCAACAACGAATTGTGACTGGATGCCTGCGTCTTACACCAGCAGACAACCTTCCTATTCTTGCAGGCATCCTACCTGCTGAATTTCGTTGCAATGGAGCTACACTGTCTATATCACACCATGCCATGGAGCCAGGACACCTGCTCCACTCAGTGCTAACCGGTCTACCAGCACAAATGGACGGTGTCTTGAATTGTGACACCCTTTTGTGCTTGCCGCACAACAACTCATCAGTTCATCTGACAACAACAACATATGTGCGGCACATTGGGTGGATCATCAATGGAAGGCGGAGTGGTTGGACAGCCTTACGAGAGTCCGCACCGGCACTGACCCTCCCAAGAACAGTGTGGGTCCGGCTCGACCACCTCTGCACTGGTGTCGTACGTTTCTGCTCCTGCTTGCACAAATGGGGAATGGCCTCCTCTGCGGCCTGTGAGTGTGGTGCAGAAGGACAAACTGTCGACCATGTTGTCCTCCTATGTCCAATCCATCGATCTGATGGTTCTGGATGATGAGATGATCGAATGGCTGCTCAACACCTGCCCTGAGACCTAGTGCAGCCTAGCAGTGGACAGCAATCACTTTCTCAAACAACAAAGAAGATATGTAACCATACAAAATTGCAAGAAGAAATTATTACAACTGGTATACTATAGAATCCCAATCTGTATTTGTACATTGCTGCGTATCTATTCTGTAAAAACCTAGTCCATATAGGTACGTAGGTCGGTGTTGAATTTGTTAAGGTTAGTTTTTTCAGTTTAAGTTAAAGTTGTTGTATTCTTACACTTATTTTACTCCATACCAACATATCACCTCATGGTCTGTATGGTGCAATGCAAAAAAATTAAAACATAGAACAATACTTCTTTAACAATTGAGGTAACATCAGCCAGCTTGTTGAATCAGGTGTATCAGCCCACCATAGACTCCAATTTTGTAAGCTTTCAACAAGTACTTTCTGCAACATGGATTCTGAAGTACAGTATTTTGCAAGATCATAATGATTATGACCCATTTCTACCTTTCTGTTCACAACAATGCTTTGTCATTATTTAGAGTCTAAATAATGCCAAAGCATCTTTGTCTAAAATTTAGACAGTTTGATGCAAAGCTGTATAAATAGTTCAAGTAAGTTGTCATTCTGACAAATTTTTATAGCAAAAGTAATAGCACTGGCTTGTATTTTGCATCAGCACATTACAGCTTGATATACAGCTAGTCAGTATAAAAATGCTATATCAGGTGAATGCCAATCTCCACAATATTGCAGAAACTGCTATCGCTAGAGACAGGGCAATGTTATAGCAGAAAACAATTTCATCAATTTCTACTGATGACTGCAGCATGTGGTGATATAGCTTTATTTTAAGCTGTATACATTGTTGTAGTACACAATGTATTCCCACCTATGTTTTTGTTGAGTTACTTTGGAACAATTTTGTTGTAGTACAGTTGGCTTCAGGGTTAACGATTTGTCTCAAAATTATTTGTTTCATTGACGTAATCTGTTTTTTGTTAATCTCAGGCAACTGTTATTGTTTTCTTTTCAGGTGTTCCTATTTCTTTGATTGCAACTTTCAATTCTTTGAAAGAACTGGGAGTTGGATGTGACATTATTGTGAAGGCTCTTAAAGATTCTGCAGTGTTGGAGGTTTGTGCTATTTCAGTGTAATTCATTTGCAGCTGACATGTTTAAACTGCAGTTGGTCTTGTGACTAGGTGGATGAAACCAACCAATTCATCAAAAGAAAACTTCCACTAAAACCAAAAAGACCCAACGCAGACCAGTGCACCATATATATTGTGAGTGTGCTAGTGTATTTTCTCTTCAATTTTAAGGTGCTATTCTTTTAATTTACGCAAATCCCATACATGTTCTTCATGTCATTTAATAGTTTGTGTTGAAAAAATTGATGGTGTGGTATTTATTGTAAAACAACGTTGACACTGATATCTCAGATAAAATGAAGTATGTCATTTTTTAATCTTAAAGAATGTTAATAAATTTTAAACATTACAACAAAAGTTTTGTTGCTTCAATCCTCCTTATTCGTCAACCCGTGAAATTGTTGGTAATGATTTTTATTTCCACAAAAGTTGCATAGTGTTAATGCATCTGTTGTCTGTGTGCTGTTAAAGTAAACCAAATGTTTCCACATGTGATTGCAGGAAGTTGAACTAATTGTAGGGCTACCATTGGCCAATGTGTGTTGGTCGATTGTTTACCAAACGAAAAACAGGAGTTTTTTGCTACAAAGAACCTGATTTCAGAAAATCGTTGACGTAACAGTTTTTTTTGCTGTGCTTTTATCAAGGAAATATTTAACCCAATTATCTCTTACGTATTATAACCAGATGAATGCATCAAATTAACAAGCTCCGTTTGTTCTGCCCTAACAGTTCTGTTTGTCAATTCGTTCCACCAGGAGTGCTTACCGCCTGATGTGACTATTGAATGGATAAAAGAAGTAGCGAGAAAGCTTGGAAAAACGACATACATATCTCTTCCTAGGTACAAGAAATCAGGTAAGGTTGTGCGTTTCGTGCTGTTCTTTTTTTCACACAAGGTACATTTTTGAAGCTGCTTCCCGTTTTCATTAGAACGCAGTGAAAAAATCATTTTATACTGAATGGTTAGTGCGGTCAGTGACCTTCTTCACGCTTCTTCAGCCAAAAAGTACTTCTATGGTTGCTTGAATGAAGGACACCACAGCGAATAAAATCGCCTTTCAAAATGTTAATGTATTCGAAGTATCACCGGTTTCACTGGCGTTATTATTGCTTACCTTAATTATACTGTTGTGTACGGTACGTTATACTGTTTTACTGTTAAGGTTTTTAGAAAGACCATTGGAATGAAATATCTTCAGTGGATTGTTAACGCTAGCCCTACTATGGTTCTACATGTCCAATAGACTATTTTGTTTAAACAGAACTAGTGCGCAGCTTAAGTGACATCAATGATATTCATCTGTAGGGTTGGTTAAAGGATTTGCTTTTGTGGAGTTTGAGCGGGAAGAGGACGCTCAAAGAGCATGCTCTATTTTGAACTCTCCACCAAAAAACTTTTTCCCAAACCGCACTGGAAAGTACCTGTTAAATTTGCACCAGCGCCACAGCTTTCGGGGAAAAATGACGCATAGTGAAGTCAAGGTATGATCATGTGTGATGGCATTTTCATGATAGGCAATTAAAACATTGCGAAACATCGCCAAAAAGTTACTATTTTTGCGAGAAAGGTTGTTGGTTCGAGCTTGGTGTTATTTTAGCCGAAGTTGAAAAACTACCTTGTTGTCTGTTCGGTAACATCCGATTGTTAATGTGTAGCAGTTCGTCCGAATCATTATAACGTAAAACCATGGCATTTCTTGGAACCGTCGAAACATTGTTTTTCTCAAATTTTGTTACAATTATGTGTGTACCGTGCTCTTGATCGTAGCTACAGTCGTTAGTGGCGTGCACAGGTTTTGAAACGTATTGTCGAAAAAGATGACTGAACATCGCGATATGATTTAACACGCAAATCAACTTATCTGTTTCTTATTTCAGGATATTATGAAGCAGCAAACCCACTGTGGCAACCATAGAACTTGTTGGAAGCACCATTCGACAAAAAAGGGCGGCTTGAAAGCATCCTCTGGCCGAGATCTAAAACTGTGTTCCAAGAACGTTAACAGGTTTGGCGTTTATTTTGTTGTATATTTGGACAGTTTGGTGATACCTTGTTGGTTATAGCATTGGTCGTAAGTATTTGTGAAGTAGCCATAATCCAGGCTTGGTGGAAAATGCGGTAGTATCTCGTTTCATGCTTCGTTCGTGTCTGAAGCAGGCCTGTTGGTGCGTCGTTTCTCTTCACTTTCGCAAGTATAGCGTAGTTTGTAGTATGGATGAGAACATAGGGAAGAGCATTGCAGAACAATTGGACAAATCAGGAAAATTTGCAGAATTTGCTTGGATAGCTCCGGCGGGACGGGACACCAGGTTGACGTAGCTACACAAATGCCAAGCGTATTAGGACGTCAACAGGACAGAGAGCAAATGATCTGCGGCATTTTTTCGAAAACTTATGACAATAAATGTTGTAGAACATCTCGCTTGCTGGCGGGGCCACTCCGACCTAATGAGATCACAGCTGATGTTAGAAAGACGGTCATCAACCTTTTTATCAAAGTCGTGCTATGCTTGTAGGATTTGGAGCCCCCGGCTTAATGCGGTCCCAGTTACTGGTACCCAAAGCGTGCGGAGCAAAACCTTTACTGTTTTAGTTAAACTAAACTGTAACTTGTTCAAGCACATATAAGGCGTAGCATCATTAAATTCTGCGAGTTCATTTCTTTCTAATGAAGCGGTGAAATCATGCGTTGTCTTTAGGTAAATTAAATGCCCAAAAATCTGGTCCATAGTAATTCTACTGTGTTCCGTGCGAAGTAGCTTCAGTGTTCCGCAAAAGCGGCTCGCTATAATGCTGTACAAAACTTAAAACAAAATGCAAAACCTTTTTGTCTTGTCGCAGAAAAACGGTTTCATGAAATCTGTGATAAAGTCAGCTACTCGAAAACATGTATGGGACATTTCGAAAGACGATTGTCATTTGTCGTATTCACTTTTATAAGTAAACTTAAGCGCATTCGAGTTGGTTTTGCCTGCGCTCAGGGTTTCTTACTAGATTTGATACTTATCGTCTTTAACTGAGGTTGTGGGGGAGTCAATAAAAATTATGGTTATGTTAATTATGTGCAAGAAATTTTAAATAATTTGAAGGGCATACTCTTCTTCGACCAGTTAAGTGGCCTAGCGGAATAGAGCACGCGCCAATGACGCTGGTGGCCTGGGTTCAAATCGCAGTCGGGTCAAACCGAAGACTTGAAAAACGATACCCGCGGTCTCGTGTTTGGTAAGGATTGGTGCAACGAAAAACTTCGCGCGCCGTGCTACCACGGACCTGCCACCAGTGTAGCATTCACTGCGAAAGCAGCCGCGTCGCCCATGGTGTAAGCATGCGGAGATGGGCGCCCGCAGACCACTCGTGATACTCCGAAGCGATTAAAAAGCGAGTATAATAAACAATGGAGCTTTGTTTTCTTGCTATACTGATTTTCATATATTTGATCCAACAGTTACGGTTAGAAGCAATCCATAACCTCATCTTAAATGGTGACAAGCAACTTCAGGACGGCGTTCTATGTGCAATATTTTTAGCACACATTGCACTCATATTCATAGTTGTCTCGTTCAGGCGAAAAAAAGCTCACGCTCACATACTGCAGCGAGCATTTCATTGCATGTGTCAGGTCATAAAAATTAAAAACTCGCATCACTGTTTATAAGCGTTTCTGTGTAGTAGTGATGGTGTCTCGCCGTTTAGTTTGACACAGTCCCATTTTGATGAATCTCGGCCGCGAAGGTAACAGGTCTCGGTCTCAAGCTATCCATGGCTCGATCTGAAGCGCCGGACCCTGCGATGCTCTCTGATGTATCATTTTAAGGCAATGTCCTGGAAATCGATTGTGTCACTGTAAATTTCCTCTAGCTCAAGTACCCCGCTGTTGCACTGATCACATGTTGCAGACGTAAACACAAAACAAATCACGCTGACAAAAACACCAGTCAGAAGTTTGCAAAATTAGATCTGTTTCAATGTATTCAGAAATTAAACGTGCCGATAATATTTTCGTAGTCTTTCGCGGATAGTTTCGGAAGAAGCCAACAAATACTTGACCATCGGCTTCGTTGCATAGAGACAAAAGCTAACTTTCTTGTGCTGAATCCTATTCGCAAGGCGACACAAACAGTCTCTCAAATTTGTTTCTGAAGCAATAGAATTGGAAGTTGGTAACAGTCTTTAAGCCGAAAAATTTCAGGTCATAGTCTCGTCCCGGCCTTGTTGACAAAGTCTCGTTCTCGAAGATGAAACGAAGACTCGGACTAGGGTTTTAGTCTCGACTAGTTCATTGCTACTTAATCTTGTATCCTGTACAGCATAGGTAAGCTTTTACCAATAAGTAATACCGTAAAGGACTGCGAAGACTGAAGCCTCTAGGTTTACTGTTGAACCTTCGAGGAATATGCCTGCCACGCATTTCGTAACTTCGCGATGATTCTGACTGTACGTACATATCCACATTTCAGTATCAAGTCTCCACAAGCGCGACGAAGCTAAATCTGCTCGCAAAGTGTTTTGCTAGGAAATCGATTTCGCGTCTTTACGCATATTCAATCCTGCAAATTGCAAGCAAAAGCTTACGGGTGAAATGTTGAAAAACTGAAGCAGGACTCACAGAAAGCACTTAAAAACTTGTTGAGCAAGAAAAAGTCTTAAAAGAGGAAACAGGCTGCGTATTTTACAAGCCAATAGCGGTAATAAGCTCTGGACAATGTTTGCGTGACTCATAATTGGCGTTAGTTTGCTTTTTGGCTTGGGTGAGACCAGCACTGTGGTCATAGCGTGTGTTTGAAACAAGAGTTCGCGTGCTTTCTCTAAGTCTTGTTTGCTTTACAGTATTTTTTGCCATTTCGTCCGCAAACTTTTGCTCGCAATTTACAGGACTGAAGATGCGTAATTGACATGAAATCGATTTCCTAATAAAACACTTTGCGAGCAGATTTAGATGTGTCACTCTTGTAGATATCTGTTGCTGAAACGTGAAGAACCGCTTCAGTTGGAAAAACACCCGTCAATCTTTCGTGCATTGTTCCTCCGCGACGGGTTTTCAGCTCCTACACGCCATCGCCTGTTTTGCGTACATGCAGTTTGTTTTACGCGCCGAGTTACTAATATATAGCATTGCATTTTGAATGTTTTGTTGCTTGACGAATGTTTACTTTTTGTTTTGACAGATTTGCTGAAAATGAACGTCAGTTTTCAAGCACTAATGGCAAGTATTAATGTTAAAGTGCAGTAGCAGAGTAAGCGACGTTTATGAAATAGCGCTGATTTTAATGTCATTATGGGATTTCATCCGCGAAGTAGTTGCTTCGCCTTATCCACGGAAATTTAATGGTAGACCCACTGAGCAAACCATTGTGATGAAGCCTTCAAATTAAATTGTAGTGGTGTTTTATTAACCGCTGTCGACATATTCGTTACGTTGTGATAATTAAAAAATTAGCAATGCACCACCATCAGTTTTAAAATTCATGGAAGGAATGATCATTTCCCTCAGTTTGTTGTACCTCGCAAGACCCGAAGTATGTGGGTTTTTGAAATTGTCGGTAGGTCCAGTTACGTTGGTTTGCAGAATTTCGTAATCTCGTCGTTGCTGCAGGAGCAGTCATATCTGTGCGGTCTTTACCCAATTTAAATCCATTTATTGCAAAACTTGGTCAAAATCTAAAATTTACGCGTGAGAGTGCTGCGAGCTGTGCAGAAGGACATCTGGAAATGTTGCGGTGTTGTAAGCATCAAATACATCGCGGGTGTCACAGAAATATTGCATGCAGGCACAGTCAATTCAAATTCAAGATCGGGCTGTTTCCATTTTCTTGTCTTCACGAATACTCCTCAGATAGAGTGCTCTACGGCAATAGCTGAGAAGGAAGCTTCAGCGCTATCTCCCGATGGCACATTTTACTTGTAGGAGGTCATCAGATAAGAAGTAATCACGTGGCAAATAACCGTTCCCCCTATTTCTAGTCGTTGATGTTACAAAATTCAAACCGCAAATTTGGTTCGTTAAGAATGTAGTAAGTATAACATTCCTGCTGTGCCTGTGCTGTCATGAATGTGGTGAAAGTGAGGCACTCGCCTTCTAAGTTTTCAAGCGTAGTCGAACTGTGCAAAGGTTAATTCATTACTACGAAATTTGATGTACACTTTCAGTGCATGTAACTGATTTTGGCATCAAAACGCAGTTTCTGTGATCGGCAACCTAACTGGAAGATTTCGTTAACTATATTCACCCAATGACATAAGATGCAGAAATCCAAAAGCATTAAAAATAGCTGCCAGTAGGTCTATTTACATGGTCGTGCTAATACGGTCGTGAGCAGTGGCATTACTCTTGTTTGGATAACGAGTATTGATTGGGAGTGAGTATCTCCAGTGAAGACTTCGACAAGAAGAATACATTGAACGTTCCATTTCTATGTCTGTGCTGAGACGTTTGCATTCATCTCGTTGCACTTCAGTATTTAGATAACAGGCGACTTGCGGCGCTGTGTATGAATCTAATCGAATTGATCTCTGCCAAAATTTGTACTTCGTTCATTTTTTTTTTGTCAAATGCATCATAATTGAGCATTTCATTGCAGGTCAGTACGAATCGGGCAGCACCGAGGACAAATTTGTCGATACAGGAGCAGTTCAGACGTGCTGCTTGGATTTAAATTCTAGCGCAGTCACCAACGCGCATGAGAAACTCCTACAAGTCAAAGAAGGAACAGTACAACATCAGCTGCAGAAGCGGGTAACTGAACTTAAAACGCGAAAACGAAAACGAAAGCGGACTGCCAGTGAGCCGATCACACAGGACAACTTTGTCTCTTGTCCGCCGTGCAAAGCGACCAAAACAGAATACGCTGAAGATGCTCACAAAGACGTATTGAACCATAGCTTCCATGGTCGCTTCGTCACTGACGACGCACCTGTTCCTGACAATACGCTGTCGCCAGCTACCTCCGCACTGGAAGCCGAAAGAAACGAAGATGCCAGTGCTGCAGAAAAACTGCCTCGCCCTGTCTCATCATCAGAATTGGATTTCCTCATTGCGTGCGAACGGAGAAAGTCGTCGCTGAACCACAATCAGGCGACGAATTCCCGAGAGGCTACGTTGCACAATAACCCATCATCATCAAGGCCGAAAATTGCCTCTGCAATTTATGTGCTGTCTGCCGCTCAAGGGAAGATCGCAAAACGTCGACGAAGAGCTTGTACCCGAAGGTTGTCGTGGAGGAAGTGGAGAACGCGACAGATGCCGCCTACGTTAAAAGCAATGCCACAGGTTGCTGCATATTTCACACCGTGAACTTTTCGATTTTATCTCCGCGTCTCCTGTTGTGCGTCCTGCTTGGAGAGTGCAATTGTCGGTCCTCAGTCAACACCGCGATCGAGCGTGTTGATTGTTTGTCTGGCGTTGACGTGATATTTTGTGTGGTTGTTTTATGAAGCGGTTCGTGAATTAACAGGCATTGTGAGATAATGGTGACATAACATACTGTGTTGATGAGCAAACTGCAAACGATGCGGTTGCTTAACGGTGAAGCTTATTTCCGTCGCAGCAGTATCTCTATTAGCGCAGAGTCAATGAGGTCTGGCTATTCCCTTATGCAATATTGTGTGTTTCGGGTAAGGATTTCCATAAACATTACTTCAATGCGTTTAGTGTGCAAGTTCAATACTTTGTAAGAATCGCAATCTGTCTTTATTCAGTAGTCATTTGATTCGTCGCAGTCCCTCCACTCTTGAATCTGCCAATGCGTGGCTCTAGTAGTCTAGTAATGTCGTGAATCCTTATTACAGACCTGGAAATAACTCTGTTTCATTCCAGCTTGCTGCCGTTTTTACCTTGTAACGCAGCAATATCTATTCGTGTCAAAGTTGTTGTAGGCTTTTGCCATGCTGAGCCAAACTATTTGGACTTAACCTTTTGCTTTAATCTTCTTTTAACCAGACCACCTGGGTCGAACTTAAACAAACTTATCTACGAAAGCAAAGGGAAGAAATGGGCAAGTTAAAAAGTATTATGCGGAAGATTGCCTTGCCAGGTTGGTGCTCGGTCGTTTCGCTGCTGGTTACGAAGCTGCATTTTTTAATAGTATTCAGTTCTATCGCAGACTCCTCTGCATTCATCAAAAAACATCTTGCCCTCGATGAGTGCGCATTGGAAGAAGACTCGTTAGCTGATGTGCATGATTACTCCACTCAATCCACTGAAATCCATAACAACGTAGAACACGATGACTTTACTTCGTGCGACCACGAGCAAGGTGCGGTATGTTGCCATAGTGATTGGTGTGAACGGAAAATAGTGGGGCTGAAAGAAGGTAAATCACACACTAACGTTAGAGAATAGAAAGTGCGTAACTAGAGCGCTCTGACAGCCAATTCATGATGAAGTTCCATCTGGCTCCTAAAATATATTGTATCTGAGGCAAGGTGACAATGCAATGTTGATAGCCTCTTCGTTATTCTCCATTGGTGTTTGGCTATCTTCTCCCATGGGCGAACGTCTCCAACCCGTTGCCATATGTCTCCGAACTAAAAATTGCCATCTCATAAACACGCTTCACGTAAATGCACCTAAACAACGTAACATTGGGATGCTGTAACGCTATAACCTATGGTCATATAGTTACAATATGAAAAAATTAAAACACATCGTATTACTCCAGTTCTGTATTTTGTGACCAAGCTCTATCGGGAACAAAGACACGTTATCTAGCGTGAAGCAGCAAAATGCCTTTGTCACCTCCTAGCCATACTTTGCCTTCTAGGAATGTGCTAGACCAGGGTCTCCAACTCGAATGGGGATGGGTGCCAAAGTTTTTCATCTAATCTGGTCCCGTGCCATACTGTGTTCAAATAATCGCTGCCATTGTAACACGCACTTACAGTACAACAGATCGTTATTTACGAAAACATACATAAAATTTATTGCCAAGGGAAATTGCTGCTTTAAAGACGTTTTTGTTGAACCCAAGATGAAAAATAGGGCTTCAAGGGAGATAAAAATTATCTTTTACTTAAACCTAATCGCTGGCGTGCCATATGGGCACGAGTGCCCATTGTTGTGCACCCCTGTAGCTAGACATTAGAAAATCACGCCATTAGTTTAGTGAATTATGACAGTGTCGTTTTTTAAAACCAAATGCATTGATCATTGTTACTTAATCTTTGCAACATATCGTAACCACAGGGCATTTTTGAATAAACCATGTTTACACTGACGTTAGCGGGAGTTGCATGAACATTTTCCGCTTTCTTTACCATCGGGTGTGGTGGGACTTTTTATTCCAGTGTTTAGCATGCTTGCACACGAACTGCAAGTTGAGTAATGTGTCCCAAAAAGTAATTGTATGACCTGTTTCGTGAAGTTACCTGTTTTTCCAGATTAGTATGTAGGTGATGGCAATTGTTGGCACTGGTCGAAGCCAAACTATTTTCCTCGCTGGGAATGGTCTGAGTCGAGGTTAACGCCCACGGGACGAGATGATTAATTCAGTGGCTGTAGATCAGGGATGGGGGACCTATTTACTATCGCGGGCCGCATAAGATGTGGATTATTGCTGGCGGGCCGCAAGTAACAACTGATTGTTTATCCTAAAATTCTACATTTATCTTACTATGAGGGATGGAGGCTTCTTACTACATCCTACCATGAGTACCTGTTTAACAGGGAGCTTCGTTTTGAAGTGATTTTGTACGCTAAATTGGGTAACGAAAATTCTGATGCGGACCGCAGGTTCCACACCCCTGCTGTCGATCGATCGCACAACCTTTCGATTGAGAGGGGGACACTGTGCTGTTGAGGTATCGCCGACCTGGTGTTTTATGCCCGATCCATACTGCATCTAAGTGCAGCTCATTGCATCTTGTTCAAAGTTGTCGGAGTTCGAGGTGTGTCAGTATGTTTTTCCATGTAACTTCGACCACACTGGAAAATTATTTCTAGTTTATCGACTGGGGAAAACATGACTATCGTAAACTCTTTGTTTCGTCAGCAGTACTCGCGCTAAAAAGCTGAAACACCTTTGTCTGTTTCCACCTTGACAAGTGTATTTGTTCACGTTCTTTAAATGACAAGAAGTTGGTTGAGACGATTTTTTGCTCAGAAAAACGAAACGAGCCTACCTTCACTCCCGGTGTCATAGCCCACATATCGCACCTCAAACCTTCTGGAGTTAAACCTCTGCCAGGCTTCAAAGTCATAAAGTCGATTCTGTCTCGGCATGGTGAAGTGTCATACGTTGACATCAAGCCAGGTGAAAGCAACGGTTACGTCAGGTGAGACCTTATCATTACATTTGCCAATCTTAGCAGCACTGAGCAGCGGCTTCTGCCTCAAGTTTGCTTGCTTCTAGGGCCTGTATGTCGAAGTTGAATTTTAAGAGCTGTTTGAACGTTTCGAACTACGCAACACGGACTATTTGAGACCAGTTCGCTGTGTCGGCAAGTCAAATGACGAATCAACCCGACACTGGCAAGTGTTGTGATCTACTCGTAGAGCAGCTGCAATAATAAATGCCAACGTGTCAGTGGTTTTTGCCTAACCAAAGGATCGGACCAAGTTATTTTTTGTTTTCAATTAAAATTCATAACCGCAACCGCTTTGAAATGCCAGCGGTTGTCTGCTTTCCGTCTGTCGGTAACCAAATAAGCAAATTTGTGGAATTGTGCTCACCATGAAGTTCGTCGGACGCTGGCAATTTTCTATTGACCGCAGTGAAATAAGTTTTGTGAACAAGACCAAGAAAACAATAAGCTCTGCACGAAAATGTTTATAGTCCAAACGTAAAGTTGTTGGATTTGAAATAATGTGATATACTTTTTGCGAACTTACTGTGTCGTAAAACCAGATTTTCTCACCAAGATTAACGAGTTCACTTGCTCCATTTTTCACTTGTCGCGTTGGCTGAAAGTCACCTTAATCCAGATAAGCATCGAATAACAGTGAGCCGAAGGTTTTGCAATTGCTGCAATAACAATTGACCACTGTGTAACACAAACTGTTACCAAGACTTAAAGAAAAACGCTGTGTTAATTTTATTACAACAATGTCGCCATTTATTTCATACCTGCTTTTCCTCTGGGGAGGGTCGCTGGAGCAGCAGCACCGGGACTCGAAATACTTCACGGTTTTCAGCCATCTCATAGTTGTTCTAGGTCTGGCTCTACAGCAAGACAGGACCAAGCAAGGCTGGAGATGTAGTCACGCCCCCTGGTCTTTGGACAGTCTTTGGGCCGCTTTCCCGTGGGTGTAGCCAGCAGGACATGCTTCGCCAATCTTTCCTGGGACATTCTGGACACATGGCCGAACCGACGTAGCTGAGATCTCTCTATTCAGAGAAGTGGTTCGGCATTCAGAACTTTGTGAATATCACAGCTGCCCACTTTGTCGAAGTGTCACGCAGGGAACTTTTCGGAAAAATCCCATCTCTGCCGCTTGTTCTTGGGTAATTCAGTGATGACCGAAGGAGTGTTATCTCAAGATTCAGGACGACAGGTGAGGATCGGAACAAAGACCGATTCATAAACTGACATCTTTGCAGTGTTTTAAAGCTCCCGTTTTGCAACCACAGAGCGATAAAGTTCACGCAGAACTGTGTTTGCCCTACCAAGTCCTGCAAGAAGCTCCTCGTTCTGTCCACCGTTACACGTGAATACCACCCCAACGTACTTCAAGTTCACCCGCTTCAGTGTATTACCGCTTACTTGCAACGTACACAGGCTTGGATTTCCGGAGAGACGCAATACCTCGGCCTTTTCAATGCTAATTTTCATTCTGGCATGATCGCATGCAGCTGAAAACCGATCAAGTGCGTGTTGCAGATTCTGTCAGAGAATGCAAAAAGCACCAAATCGTCCGCAAAAAGCAAGCGGTTGATCCTGCAATGTTGCCAGGCACAGCATAAAACAAACTGCGCGGAAAGCTTCTACTGTTGCAAAGGAAATACGTAAGCTCTGCCATCTGCAAAATAAGTTAACAAAAAAGATACAAAGATCGCCAGAATTAAAACTTTGTTTTGTGTGACGTCTGAAAAAACAAAAAAGTAATTTTCTGGCATGGATTTTGGCAATATAATTTGACCAAGTTCTGGACGTTTAATCTTTCGGAATTTCTCTATCACATCCCGTTTTTTCGTTGTTGAAACGGGTTTTTGTTTTTTCGGTCTTACGACGTAAATTGCAGATACAATTTGTTTAGTGGTTGCTGAAAATACAGCAGCATTACAGCAAGTATAGCACGTATCGCGGGCACCACAAGTACAGAAGTTATCAGTGGAGGTGACCAAGATGGAAGATGGGCACCACATACCGCATGCAAGACACGTGTGCACACTCGGAGAAGTTTGTCTCAGGGTAAGGATGCGCAACTTCCATTTGAAGTTCACATTCTTTACAATTACTTCTGTCTTGTAAGTACGAAAGGATACAATAGAAAGAATAGACATCGTCTGCAGTATCGAAACTTTGATTCTGCCCGAGGACCGATTCCTCACTCTGATTAACTCCCAGTACCTGTTTTTGCTGATCTTCCAGAGATTGATGAAGATTTTTTCATCCTCGAAGCTATCCCGAATGACGTTGAAGAAGCTCACTTTTCAGATTTATGAAAGGGCAACTTGCGTTTGATCAGTTGAAATTGAAATGATGTGGTTCGAGATCTAAATTTGCCCAACACACATCAGAGCTGCTGACCTCAAAGCTACAAGAGAAACGTATCCGAGTGTAACGTTTTGCCTCGACCGTGAAAATCAGTTGCTCAAATACTTCACTTTTGACGTCTTGTTAGCTTTTTTGCAGACATATTGAAGAAATTCTGTTAGAAATGGGGTTACCTCAAAATATTAATCCCAAAACGGAGACTGTTCATTGGAAGCTCAAAAAGAAGTCTGAAGTGTGTGTTACTTCACAACGACAACAACTGTGGATCGATATAGGACATACTGCAAATGTGAAAGAAGAGCATGAAAACATCAGGATTGTCCTGACAAAGTTGATGTAAATGCTCTAGGCTGTTATGGAACTTGTTTCAAGCAACTTTTGCAACACTTTTCCTGGTTGTAGTGAAGAGAAAAATCGCGCTGGAAGTTTTTCAGGGCATTAAAAACATCAACTGCTAAAATAGTAAAACTTTCTTAAATCGAATACTTTAATAGAAGCAAATGCAAAGAATGCTTTTCCCAATGGTTCAAAGTTTTTATAGGGAACAAGAAAGCTGACAAATTTTAAGAGCTTCTGAACGAGCTGGTCTCCACTTTTGAAAAAATGGATGCGGAAGGTGCGTTCTTTAAATGAAGTCTACCAGAAATTCCCAGAAAATCTGGTGGTTTAAGCGAAGAACAAGGAGAACGATTTCACCAAGACATTACAGTTATGGAGGAACGCTACCAAAGCAGAAAGAACTGTAGCGTGATAGCAGAGTTTTCTTAGAGTCTGTTGAGACAACTTCGTGCATAAAAAAAAGAAGTTCCTTCAAAGGAAATTTCGAAGCTAATGATGATGATGCGACATAGACATGTCAGAAACAAATTGTCGCGTAAAGTGTAATTTTGATTAAATAATAATTTGATTATGGCTGAATTTTTGCGTTTTTCTCAGTTTCTGTGCTTTTAAGCAACCTTCTTATACCATACTAAAACTTGTAAACATCAACGGCAGTTCGTACTTTTGCTCGCGTTTTTTTATATTTTTCAATTCGGACAAAATGTTTGCAACAAGTTGATAAAGTAATGGGGATGAAATGAGTAAATGGCACTAAAGAAAAGAGGAAAGCTTTTTTCAAATTTAATGCTTTAGTTGAACTCCATTTCTAATGAAGTGGGGCAAAAAAGTATTTTCTGCTAAAAACGAAGGTTTTTCATGTCTCCAAAAGCAAGACGTGTTCGACTTTGAGTCATTAAAGAAGCATGTCACAAACGCTGCCCCAGCGAGCATCGATGAACTCCCCCCCCCGTTCGTGGAAGTGTGTGACGCGTCGGATGTGGCCATCTCTGCCACTTGAAACCAGGCAGGCCCGGTTGCGCAGCTTGCAGGGGTGGAAGCGTCGCTATCCTGCACTGGTAGTTGAACTTTGACGACACTCTTTTCTCTTTGTATCTTCCGTTTCCGTGTCTTGTTCTGAGCGAGATTTCGATTTTCAAGGAGCTCGACATTCTTTCGCTAGTGTTGCAACCTCTCCCCTGGCCTTGCGCTGAATGCGCGGTTCACCACGAACGGGATGTGCGCGAAGAATAACACCCATATATATGTGGCGCGAACAAGCAATAATAAGAGTGATCATGGCATGTGATCTCTATTGTTGCTTGCTGCCACAGTGTGAAGCTTTGCGCACTTGCCTCTCAGGCTTTCCGATCGCAACAAAATGGTGCTGTGACCAGGATGTGAAGTTGAGTTGGCACGGTCCAAGATTTTTCAGGCCTGGACCGCCCATAGCTCGCAACATCCAGCCCATAACCGCCCGTAAACCGAGGACATTTGTTTTTTTCAAACCGGCCCGCCCATGGCCCGCTACACAATTGGAGACTTGTCTACTTTTTCCTCATAAGTCAAAATATCTTCCATGGCTATTTTGCCTTTTGTGGAACATGATTGGTTGTATTAGTCATGTCATGTGACAAGCACAATATACAAAGATACATGCTTAGGTTTGTGTGTAATCCTAAAAGTAAAACCCCAAACTTAAAGACTCAAACCTAAAATTAAAACCTTTAACCAGTCCCATCGCCACATAGTAGCTTTGTTGGACTTAGCCCCCCCAAACACACCTCCAAGCCCCTCCAAACTGAAACATGAAACACTACTGTATAACTCAGTAGAGTTTTGTCACTTTTAGAATGTCATGACCCCAGCACAAACGTAAAGATAACCCTATTGAAGACTTTCTGGCGACGGTTCTGCTCTCAACCTGAAACTCTCAGCCTACAAGCCTGAACCTAAAACCGTCAACCTAAATCCCTAAACCAGGGTTTCTTAACCTGGGTTGCTAACACCCGAGGGGGTGCTGAAATCAATTTCAGGGGGTGCTGGGGAAGATCACATATATGGTGGTCAAAGGTAAAAGGAACATGATGTACTGCACTTGTCCTCACTTTATCCTTATAGGGAGTGCTGGACTGCTAAGCGTGACCAAAAGGGGTGCTGAGGTAGAAAAAGGTTAAGAAACGCTGCTCTAAACATAAAACCCTACACCCAGGGTCGGCCTCAAGCCGGTGCAACCGATGCAGCTGCATTGGACCCCGCGCCATAGTGTTTAGGTAGATTGTTCATTTGCGCTTGAATTCAGTAGAAACGGTTTATAAAACTCATTGTTAACAAACAACGCTCTCGTTAGAACTAGCGATGAATTTCCTCTATTATCGAACGTTACCAAACGTATTCAATTCTCGTGCTAAGGCTTCATATGTGCGCCCTACCATGGTCGTATAGCACGGTTGACTGAACACGATGACGTCATAAAACAACTGCTCAGAGGGACCCCGCGCCTAGGTCTTGCATTGGGCCTCGCACCTGCCAGGGCCGTCCCTGCCTACACCCAAAATTCTAGGCTGAACGCAAAACCCTTAACCCTACTTCTAAAGTGATTGTGATAGGGTTCATATATAAAATACACCCATAGCAGACCATCAAAACGTTGCATAACAAGTTCCCTCCAAGAAGCAACTCAGCACCAGAATCGCTGACTGCCACGCTTTTGCAAGAAGTTATTACCACGCACGAAAAGTTTCTTATAGTGTACCTGCCAGTCACGCCTGATGGAGTGCTTACATGTGGGAAAAGTAAATTTGCCTGAAAACGCAGCACAGGAAAAATATGCCAAGTGGTTTCACTCTCTTTTGTTGCCACCGAGTGGTTCAATTCACTCAAAAAAATTCTAAGCTTTTTTCAATATTAGCGGGCGGCTCGGTGAAATCCAACCGCTAAAAATATTGTCACCGGCCCGCCTAAAATCCTGACCATTAGCGGCCCGTTCCATCTCTAATGTGGATGTTGTTGCAACGTCTCCGCTGGCCTTGCGCGAACAAGCAATAATAGAGTGATCATGGCATGTGATCTCTATTGTTGCTTGCTGCCACAGTGTGAAGCTTTGCGCACTTTCCGCTCAGGCTTTCCGATCGCAACACTAGTCTTTGAAACGTATGGGTCGTCAAAGTTCAACTACCAGTGCAGGATAGCGACGACAACACCGTTGTAAAAAAATTATTTCCTGTAAATCGGACACGATTGAACTGCTGGATCGGACAGATATAACACATCGAGTTTTATACCACTTTGTGCATTATCAATGACATAGTACTTTGTGAGTTATATATGTCCGATATAGAGCTCCGTGAGCTGAATGTGTCCTATTTACCTGTTTATGCAGTAAATGTGTGCGATACAGCAGAAAATTAATTGTTTTTTACAAACGGCATCCCCCCAGAAATTGCGTCGAACGGTGCATGTTCAGCTGGTGGGGTTTTTCAAGAAACCCCTTTTTTCAAAGTGTCTACAAAACTGTTTTCCTCAGCATGCGTAATATCTCTTAACGGTGTCAATTTCAAGTGAGTGCTGTTTTAGGTGA
>JGI24021J15306_10001773_pt1 | contig 21988 bp, 17 predicted proteins | sample Ectturendosymbi1_FD_15306 | JGI IMG/M metagenome (IMG submission 15306) | reverse complement strand
ATTGACGTTCTAATGCTTCTTGTCAGGTTCTAATTTCTTTTGTTAAAGTCGTGTTCGGATAATAAGCGTTTCGGATAATAGGCGTTCGGATAATCGGGAGTTCTACTGTATATGCCATCCTTGCAACAAAACGGAATCATTGCTAAAAACAACCAACACAAGGCTAAATATGTTAGCTCAACAGTTCCACTCTGTCAGCAAAATCCACCTTCCAGGTTTTAATCATTACAGAACTTGTGCTTGGAAGCACAGCTCGATAATTTGTCAACCTCTCCACAAAATTCCTATTTAAATTCTTGCTTCTCGTTGTTCAGAACTAAAAGACACAAAAAAGACAGCACCTGGAGCAGACAATCTGTGCTATGAAATGTTTAAACACATGTCCCATAAATCGCTTAATATTCTTTTGACCCTCCTAAATGGCATTTGGGCTTCATCCGATCTTCCACCAGCTTGGCTACACTCGATTATTGTTCCAATCCCCAAACCCAAGAAACCCTCACATCTTCCATCTTATAGACCAGTATCCCTCACCAGTAACGTCTGCAAACTAATGGAAAAGCTCGCAGTCCGACGGCTAAAATGGTAACTGGAATACAATAACAGACTGAGTTGCCAGCAGTCCGGATTCAGAAACCGCAGGAAAACAATCAATTGATCATATCCTGAGACTCCATGATATTGTACAAAAGTCTTTGGCCAATAAACACAGCGTACTCGCTGTCCTTATAGACATTGAAAAAGCATATGACGTGGTGCACAAAGAAGTTATTATGGTAAAATTCATAAAGTTAGGCATATGGCATAATTAATAAATTTAGGCATAAAATGCCGAATGCTCAAAATCATCTCCTCTTTATCTAACCGCACTTTTCAAGTGCGAGTGGGCTCCACATTATCGATGACTAAACAACTGGATACCGGAACACCCCAAGGTAGCATTCTCAGTCCAATACTTTTCACGATTGTAATTAATGATCTTCCGGGCAATATCACATCTTCCTCCACTTTATATGTTGACGAGTTTTGTTTCTGGGAGAGTGGATCTTATATTGAACACCTCTTCGAGAGATGTCAAGACTGATTAAGTAAAGTCAAGAAGTGGTGCACAAAATGGGACTTTAAACTTTCAGTGTCAAACTGGCAGCAGTTCTCTTTACATAAAAAGGAAACCAAGCTCACTTTCTTTGACCTTCCAAAACGCCACTCTTGACTCTTAAAAAAGAGTACAAATTTTGAAAGAGTACAAATTTTTGGGTGTTATTTTTCAAGGAAACGGCTTATATTCCTCCCATATCCAACATGTCCATGACAAATGTTTAAAACGAACGAACGCATTACGTTTCCTAAAAGGTACAAACTGGGAGCCGAAAAACGTTCCCTCCTCGATATCTATCGACCAGTCATCGAGTACGGAACTGAGGCATACTTTTCTCTTCAGTAACGTCGCTTGCTCCATTATTCAGAGTTCAATTTGAAGCTCTCCGTCTATGCACCGGTGCTATGAGGAGCACCCCAACGAACTGCCTGCAACACACCTGTGGAGAAATGCCCGCTTGGAATACAAAGCCCATCTTCTGACCTTCTCGAACACCCGACCAAAACACTCATATCAGACAGTTGGCAAGAGTGCTTTCGGATTCATCCAGTTTCTGTTCTTTTAATTTGTTTACAAAAAGGTTTACTCGAAATTCTGTTTTTAAGCCCAACCTGATTTATACCCCACACATCCCCGTCTGGCTGGTCCTCAAACACCAAGTAGATTTCGCTGTATATAACTTTGCTCATAAAAATCCTTCTACAAACTATGTCCCTTCTTATCACTTTTAAATTACGTATATGTTAATCACACCTATAACTACACAGATGGTTCCAAAACTGCAAATAAAGCTGGCTGCGGAGTACATATAGAAACCCTAAAAATACTCTACTCAACACAACCAAACAAATTTTCTTCTGTTTTTAGCCCGGAACTCTTATGGCATGCTTCAAGCACTATATTGGATTTCATCCAATCACATCCACAAAGCGGTAAGCATCACCGATAGTCTTAGTGCGCTGAGGGCTATCCAACATCCAAACTGGAAACGTCATCAAACTGTCAACAAAATAGTTCTGCTCAATCATACCTTGTTCAACTCAGGCACTACAACAACATTCTTATGGACACCTGTACACAGTAATATACCCGGCAACGAAACCGCGAAACAACTCGCAGAAATATCAACCTCGGAATCGCCTATATTCACTCCATTAGATATACATCGGAAACAGTCAACCCTTCCTCTCAGTCTCCCGGACATGCATGTCTTAATCAAGAAATCCTGTTTTGCAGTATAGAATGGCAAACATACAAACTCCCAAAGCAGCCCACGATAAACAGATTTTTCAAATCATTGAGAGCGATAACTGTGGACCTCGTTCATGCGACTCATCCATACTTTTCCGCCTACAAACAGGACACAACGGTCTAAACTTCCAGCTTCATCGAATTGGTCTCCACCCGTATGGTCTATGCAATGAATGCCGATCCCCAGAAATGGTAAAACATTTTCTTCTACAGTGTCCGAAATACACCAACGAAAGGGGCAAACTCCAACACGCAACCGACAAATTACACATCGATTTCAACCTGCAAAGTTTATTACGCAGCCATGCTGCAGCTGCGCATGTACTGGCATATGTCCATGACACAAAAAAACACTCAGTTAAGGCCTGGCGCTACAAAACTCTATTGTTGTACAGCGCCAAAAACCACCACAGCGATAATAATAATAATTTCGTTGCGGGGATGTGAACGCGTTTTTCTGTTTCAAGCATAACGAGGACCGAGAAGGTTGTTCCATTTTGTGGTCAAGACATAAGATCTTTGCGTCTTTGCAGCAGAAGGCTTCTCCCTCTACGGACATAAGGTCTCTGCAGCACAAGGCTGCCCCACAGCATAAGGATGTTTCTCATAAAGACAAGGTCTTCGCAGCACAAGGCTGCTTCCCATAATTTTCGTCACGTTTTGGTGGCTTTTTCGAATAAAGTCGTTAAAGTGCATTAACTGATTTTATGGTTTGCTTGATGTGGACCTGAATTAATATTCAGGAAGCTACATCAAAAATTGACGAATTTTATTCAGTTATTGCCCTGAAAGATTGAGCGATAACGCAAAATATTGCAAGGAGACTCTAACAACGTCAGCACAGCGGACCAAAAGGGTTACGATAGCGGGTTTTTTCGTGAGAAGTTAAGAAAGCCTGAAGAAAAGTGAGCTGTCTCCTCAGCAACGTGACGAAGCTTCAAGGTGAACTGGACATTTTGATGCTCCTTTCTAACTGCAATGAAGTTTCTAAGAAAAAGGCCGCTCTAGACGAGGCTTTTGCCAAATGTTTGGACTTTTGCAAACAGTATTTCCGACGTGTCATAACCAACAGAAAAGGAAGCTGAAGCGAAGTTCATGAACTTGCAACGTATGAAATTTATGTGATCAAAATTATCAACAACTTGTACAAGTATGCAGTGATAAAGAAGGTTCTGCTAGTAACATGTGTCGCTCAACGTCGAGACGAACTTCTGTTTCCGCAATCGCTAGGCAGAAGGAAATGATCGAGCTTCAGCTGAAACATACGGAATGCGTCTGGAGCTCGAACTAGTCCAAGCATAAACCGGGAAGAAGCTGAATTTCGACGACAAAAACTCGAAATAGAATTGGAAAGAGCACGAAGGGCTCAAATGGAGCTACTGAACTTTAAAGAAGCGATGTCGTCCGGTAGTTCCAGGTTGAAACGTAAAGAGCAGATGCAGCGTCGTGAAGGTTTGCTCAAAAACAGTCCAGATGAGCCGGTCGACGCAAGGAGATCGGCAAGGACTTGATATCTCTTCCCGTAGGTAGTGCTGTTGGCAATGAAGAGGCGACCAATTCTGCATATGTACTGTTGTCTCGTGTCTACCGACTATCACTCAGCAAGCAGTCGCTTCAACCGTTGATGTATTTGATGCGAAACCGATTTTGAGTGTTGGCGCAAGGGAATTTATTCCGAAGCAACGTGTTTCCATTAACAATGATGAAGCTTTGTCCACCTCACGTCAGAACGCAGGTGCGCAATGTCTTCCAATAGGACCGGTGTCAATCAGTACCAGTGGTTCACGAGTTGCAAGCGTGGTGCAATGTTATCCAGTGGCTTTAGAAACAATCAAGGGTCTACGTTCGGCGATCTGCAAAGGTACTGCTCTACCTAGAGAGGAACTCACTTTTGACGGTATTCCTTTTCATAAAACCATAATAGTGCAAGGCTTTGAAGAGACTGCATCGGAAACCCGCATCGGAACCAGCGTATTTGATCAATGTGTGCCGCGATAAAGCCTGCGAAGCTATCCTGCAATATCATTAGCCCACCTTCAGAAGCCTTATCGAGAGCTCTTGATAACTTGCTAGAAAAAGCATGTGGTTGTTATGGCTCAATAGAAATCCATTACGATGGGACCTCCTATCAAAGCCGGTGGAGAATGCCTGGATAAACTGCAACGAAAATGGCCAACTGCCACATCACTTCTGTTCGCCGGGGCTACGATTCCAAATTTACTTCTTCCCAAATCTTATTGTATGTGTTTAAACGACTGCCTATGAATTTACAGAGGAAATTCTGTGACAAGGTTGACGTTACTTCAATTGGTTACGCAGCTACGTTTTATCAGCTACTGTCTTTCGTTGAAGACGCTGCAAATCGTGCTCATTCGTCGATTTATTTCAACGATCCACTAATGCTGCAGAGTTGATTTCTGTATTTACTATTTGTACCTACAGCTGTGATTTGCTAGTTGTGTTTCATGCGATTTATTTAATCGACTCTTCAGTTGCACGCAATTGTTTTTCGTCGCTGTCGTCATTGTGACAAACCAGGAGGTACACTGTTTTCTGTTTATTAACTTTATCCTACTTAAAACAGCGGCACGGTCTGAAATCAAGTGAAAAAATTAAAACTCACACAAACACAAATAGCACCATAGCTACACACTGCACATTCAACTCCAGCTCACAAATACACTGCCGAACTGCAGCTGGGAAGCAAGCACAGATCAATCCAATGTACCACATGCGACGCCTACGGCGGCATGAAAAGCCAGTAATTGAAAGTAATCAAATGCTATCATTACTTCCACTACAGTCATATAGCGCAGTGTTTCTTCTTCTGAAGGTCTGTACTAGAGATCTAGTACTTTTTGCGCAGTGTGTGCACATGTGCAGTTGTGAAGTTTATCGAGGTGCTTTGTGCAAGTGGTTAGCAAAGCGCATTCTGTTCTCACGTTATTTTGTTATGTTGAAATGATTTCGCTTTCCCCGCTTTAATCATTTTGGGGCCGGTATGTAACGTTAGAAGAATTGTTGCGTACATAGGTGTACGGGAGTGCATATTTTTGGGGATGCAAAAAACTTTTTCCCCAAATTTAATCTTGTTTTTCCCAAATAACGTATAAACAGCAAGTCTTATGTTAAGGCTAAAACGTACCATTGTAAACAAATCAAAGTCTGCATGCCTAATTGCCAATTACCGGGGTGCAAGCCGTACGCCCTCAACTAGCAATCAATATTCTGCATAGCCACATGTGAACCATGTTAATATTTATTGTATTGAAAAATGTTATTGCTCTTTATGCCACCGCGTGTGGAAGGTGTTTTTCAGCATCTTCATTTTTAAGTTTTTATACACGTTCTAAACTTATTCTTCCAACACGATCATCCTAATAGCTAAGATCTGTTCTTCTCTAGCATAGATGTGTGCATTTGTGTTAGCCACAATCGCAATCACTGTGGAAAAGGAGTAAAATATCAGGTTAAGATCTGAAGTATTACATTGCTGCAAATAGGTCAAGTCTCAAGTAAGGAGAAGGAAAGATGCAATTTAATACATAGTATATAGCTTAGCCTTCCACATTAGGCGATCTTCACTGCAATGTGTTGTACTTAAAATACTAAAATTTACTGTACCTAAACGTTTACAGTTTCTAAGGTCGCATTATGAAAACCAAAAATCCACTCCACTTTAGACAGTTAAATGTGCACTGAACACAGCATACTAAGAAAAAATAGCAATATGGGGCTGATACACGCAAATATTGCAGCGTATACGAGCCTATATGTATGATCAATTACCAAAGAATGTGTAGAAATGCAAATCTCCAGCGACAAATGACTTATTACCTTAACAAGAATATTTTTTAAAAATAGCAGTGCTTCACTGGACTGCATTAGCATAAGCGAATTATGCAGTGCAATTAAAAGCACAGTTCCTACTGTTCATGAAAACTTCACTTCACAGCATTAAATTTGAACATTAAACTTTGGCAGGATGCAACATATGAAATTCATTGCATGAAACAAACGCAAAATATGAAAACCTGGACAGTATAAAATCACAGCTGCATTGCTGCCACGCAACATATTACAGCTGCAGTTACGTGGTTAAATTTTGTTCATGAATACTTCGTGGAAACAAATTCACAGTTGCAAATCTCACAACATCAAGCAAGTTTGAAACATGAAAACTTCGCAGTTTCATATTACAGCTACACCACATTACTACCACAAAACATTTTGCAGCTACAGCTACATTTTAGCTGTACAGTTTACAGCATCAACAATTTGAGGTTTACAAAAATTAGGGTTAGTTGGAATGGTGGGATTCCACTACATGTTCCTAATTTTGAAATGTTTCTACCTCTACCCAAATTTGAATGAGGCTATTTCAGTTGGCCCAAATTTGATTTGGGCTGTTGTAATTTGCCCAAATATTTATAATATATGCAAATCTGAATGAAACTCTTCCAATTTGCCAGATGGTTCCAATTGTACCTAAGTTTGAATGAAGCTGTTCAATTACCCAAACATGATTGAGGCTGGTGGAAATTGCCCATATATTTCTAATTGTATGCAAATTTAAATGAAGCAGTTGTTTTAATACCCAAATTGGAACAAAGCTGTTTAAGTTCCCCAAAATTGAATAAAGCTATTTGAAGTTTCCCAAAAATGCATAGATCTGTTCGAAGTTACCCTAAATCGCATGAAGATGTTCCACTTGGCCCAAATATAAATGTAGCTATTGCCGTTTGGCCAGAGTTGATTTACAGTAGTCTGTTGGAATTCACCCAAATTAATACAATTTGTGGAAACATTTCTAACTTCACCCAAAGTTGAATGAAGTTGTCCCAATTTGTTCAAATTTCATTGAGATTGTTAAAATTTGTCCAAATGTTAAAGCTCTTATAGTTCACCCAGACATTTCTAAACGTACCAAAATTTCAATGGAGCTCTTCTATATAGCCCAGCTTTGAACAAGACTGTTTGAAGTTGCCCACAATTGAATGAAGCTGTTGCAAATTGCTAAAATTTGATTTGACTGATGGACTTCACCCAAGTGTTTCAAATTTATCTAAATGTTTTGATTTTCAACCAAATTTGAATGAAGCTTTTCTAATTTGCCCAGATTTAATTGAAGCTGTTTGACCCTACCCAAATGCTTCAAATTTACTCAAATGTTTCGAATTTACCCAAAACTTGAATGAAGGTTTTTAGTTGGCCCAATTTGATGAAAGCTGTTGGAATTACCAAATGATTCCAATCCACTCGAGCGCAGTGTCTATTTTGCTATCATGGTCAAAAAGAATGGCAAAATAGTCTCAGATTTTTTTGCCGTTTCGGCCATTATTTTGCCATTGATTTGGTCTTTATTTTGCCTTAGTTGGGAAATAGACACTACCTCACTTACGTGTCAGTGTAGTTATATACTTTGCCCAAATGTTAAAAATTTTTGCCTGAATAATGACCAATTTTTCAGCGTTGGGGATGCGACCGCATCCCCTGCATCCCCATGCCGCACGTTTATGGCTACGCATCTTTGCCTACGCATTCTCCTTAGCGACGTTTCCTCTTGCAGACCAAGCCTCGAGTAAATTATCGGACCGCGTTTTTGCCTTGTTCCGCATTCCTTGGCGACTGTTGTTCAATCTCTCTGTTCGAACATAACGAGAACCGACAAGGTTGTTCCATTAGTGTGGTTAAGACAAGTCTTTGCGTCTTTGCAGCATCAGGCTGCTTCCCCTGCAGCAGGCCTGCGCAACTCAGAAAGCTCCAAGGGCCAAATTGACCAACATAAATTTGCCAGGCCACAATCTATTTCATTTTGTTGAAGTGTAGTTTGAAAGAAATTCTGGAACGATAATTATCCGAAGTCGGGCTGTTGCAATATTTTCTGCAATTGCGAAAGCTCTCGCGAGTCGCATGCGGCCCGCGTATGTTGTTTAGGCCTACCCTGCACACAAGTTCTCTGCAGCATAAGGCTGTTTCTAATAAAGACATATGGTCTTCGCAGCACAAGGCTCCTTCCCATAATTTTCGTTAATCACGTTTTGGCGGCTTTTCCGAATTAAGTCGTTAAAGTGCATTAACTGAGTTTTATGGTTTGCTTGATGTGGACCTGAAGTTAGCACCAGGAAGCTTCATAGGAGCACATGCTGTCATTCCTCAAACATCTGAAAGATGCGCAACAGTTTCCCTAGCACGATTTTCAAAATGTGATTCGATTTGAACATCAATACAGATGTTACAACAATTAACAGACCACGTAAAGATACGTGTTAAAGATACATCTAAAGATGTCGAAACAAAAGCTGTTTCTTAATTTCAGATTCACCGCAACCATGCGATATCTTAAACTATTTCTTTTTCTGATTTGGGTAATTTTTCTCTCCCGTTTTGTCTCTTCCACGTTGAACCATTTTGTCTTTTACCTGGTCGAAATATTTTGTATCGTCCAAGTCTGCACATGACTCAGTGGTATCTAAAATTTTGCTTTGCATTTCCACACTCTCAATAATGGAACTGCTCTTCAGCATTAAATTACCAATTTCAGCAAAACATTTGATGCCGTGGTTGGAAATAATTTATATGCATTTCATCAAAGGTACACATTTTTGTCTACCATTATTATCCATTCACTTAACATATTTGACGCTGTTAACAAATCTTCATGTTTTACCCGCTATGTAACACTATTGTATGATGACGATTGATTTAAGTAGTCGAGGTGTACTGTTCTTGGGTTTATTCTTTTCAGTAGTTCCTGCACTCAAGCACGCCTCGTCTGTGCGGTGAAGTGAGCAAATGTTGGTTTCTTTTTTGTGTGCTACTACTAATCGCTGTGATTGCAACCTTGGGTCTGAGGTAAACGCATTGAAATGATATGAAACATGGAAATAAAAGCTTGAGTGGAGCTTGAAGTGCAACAAGCTCTTAAAAGGAAACAAACCAAACTTTCGAAAGTTCACTACTCTCTCTGAGACCAAACTTGATTAAACCCTGGTGAAAATAAATGTTAGTTTTTGAAAAGTTGTTTCGCTATTGTGTGACATTTTGTACATTTTTTGCAACAATGCCATAAAGATAACCGTTTCTGGTAAGGTGGGATGAGATAAGTTTTCTCTACAAAGTCGTGCCACTGACAGATATGAGAAATCGTTTGTTACTTTTATCGAACATATCAATATTTCATTCACCTTGTAAGAGATTGACTTTGTTTTATTGACTTTATGTTGGAACAATGCTCGATAGCCTTGCATTTATCTGTTTGTACCTTGTTCCAAACTGTTTACCGTATACCCGGTACGCTTTCGCACTGGCTATTGTGCAGTGCCCAGCATGGTTCTCTTTTGCAATTTCTAAGCATAATATTCCTTGCCTGCCGCCACTAGACTTGTTCAAGTTTTATTTCACTGTTTTAAGCGGTTTAGGCTTATAAGCGGGGTTTTAGGCTGATTCTTTACCCGTTTCCTTGCAGGTTCTCCACATTTTTGAAAAGTTCTAAACGCCACTGCTTGTGCTCTTTGATGACACATCAAAATTTATAAAATCTAGGATGGAAAAATAGTAACCTATATTTGAACATTTGACGAGAGATAGGGTATATTTGACTTATGTTTTGCTATTTGTAAGGTGCGACAGAAAGGCAGAGAAGAAGTATGTTGTGGAGTTAGCCATACTGAAAACAATCTAATACCCTATAGACATCACAGCCAGTAGAAAGGTGCTTAGAAGTGACGAATTTTTTTTACCAGGCATGAAGAAATGGGCAGAATAATTGCTTTATTTTTGGTAATGGCAACTAATAATGCCTAAGGCATTATTTGTCCTATGAACGCCACATTGCAGTTTTTCAGAGAAGGAAAAATCATCTTTGTTTTCGAAAACGTTGTAAAGGGACAAATGTTGGAATAGTTGTTCTTTTCGGATGTATTGATTCTAAAATTCCCTTACTTGCCATTGTCAACAATTGAGAGTAAAGTGATGTTTTTTCTTCACGCTAAATTAATTTGCCCATTTACCGTCCATTCAAATCGATAAGCTGTTTTGGTGGTATTTTAAGCAGGGTTGCGGAGTCGGAGTCGCAAGGAGTCGGCGTTTTTTGGGTGGAGTCGGATTCCTAAGAACACTAGGAGTCTGATTTTTTATCGACTCCGACTGCGGAAGTCCAACTGAATCATTTTTTACATCGCACTCCAAAGTTAGTAGTTCTTACCAGTTCCTGTTGAAATGGTACAATTTTTTTGCAACTTTTATCGAAACAGAGAATTCTTGCAATACACCAAACGATTCTGCGTACTCGGAAAACCAACAATAGCTGCAAACATACTCTCCGTAGGTATGTGATGCGAATCAATTTGTTGCTTTAGTCAGCAACACAATCCGAGCAGTAAGCAGTAGGTTTTATTAATATTATAAGCTAAAATAAATCTTAACAACATTTATGTTATGTTTTATATTCAGAAAATTTAAAAGTTATCAATATAGAATAGTTTTAAAGCTAGCTACTCGCTCTCGCTATATACCCCTTACAAAGGTTTCTTGAATGTAGTTCATTAGTTAATGTTGTTATTGTTTAATTCATTCACGTTGTAGTAGCTGCTCATAGTAAACAGAATGAATTTCTATGATTAGTAAATATTCTTTTAACTCATACATCTAGCGACAATAACAAAATGCTTATTTCTAAAATAATTTTAGCTCGCTTTATTGCCATTGTTGGCAGTCAAACTTCATTCACGTTATGTTAAGGAGTTGGACATCTTACCTCCAACTCCGCAACTCCGATTGGGAAATGACATTGTTTTGCTTATCTTGTGCATATTTTGATGGTGCAATAACTCGGAAATTCATTGCCATGGAGCAATGTGTATTGAAAATGGCGATTCTTTGTTGCCGTGTTAAATTATCTATACAGTGGAGTTGACTCCCATACTACTTGAAAGCTATAAGTACCAAAGCTGCAGCTGAGCTGAGAGCTGGATAGTGCTTCAAAAGAAGTTGTTTCTGCTGCTGTTGCTTCTTTAGAGCTCTCGAACGACATTTTAAGCCAACATCGTAATGTCGCGTCGGGCTACCTACATTTTAAAGTGGAGCACTTCTTGGGGGCGTTTGCTTTCATGAGCTTTACCTATTGGTCGATGGCCGATAGCAGACATGAAGTATCTTGCAATAGGCCTTCAAAATTTTCAACTGTTCCCTGCGGTTAAGGTTGTATCCACGGTTGTTATTCTAGTCAAACAAAACTGACGTCTGTTCCGCGCAAGGCATTTTACTGGTTTGTTACATTTGAATGAAGCCCTTGGATTTTGGACGTCTGTTTGCCTTCAAACACAGCTTCAACACTTTGGATAGTTTTATATTGTACTTTGTACAGTAGGTCTGTAATGCTGTGTTTGTGATGTTTGGGTTAGTCCTTGCAAAGTTCGGAAAAACAAACCCTTTCTTTGTCGAAATTCGTAACAAGCGAATGTTTAAAGGTGGCAGTGTCGGATTAAGGGGGTGGATGACCGGCCTACAGCCAGGGGCATTTAGGGGGCCCCCAAGCCCTAAGTCGGTAAAATTTGCAATATGTGAACAATACACAATATATATATACAAAGGGCCCCTTTCTGAGTTTCGCCAGGGGCCTCATACAACCATAATCCACCACTGAAAGGTGGTACTGTAGTGGCACAACTATATTTAACGGCCAATGGCTTACTTTCATTCAAAAACATCCGCAAAAGGAAACAAATCTCACCGACCTAAACTGTCGTATTTTGGTGTCGCAGTTAGGTTGTTCAGGTCGGCACAAACTTCTTCAACGACCAAACTGAAGATGTGAAAANATGGCAATGTGGACGTTCGGTCACACGGCTGTTGGACAACACTGTGACTCTGCAACACGTTCTTCAGTGACACTACCAATGTCAGGCGAGCTGTACAAATACGTGTGCAGTGCAGCTGCGTTGCCGAAATACCTTACCTTGTCATCGAACCGTCAAACAATCAACACCTTTTTTGTTAGGTAAAAAGTGTTGAAACCAATTTAAAGTTTTTGTACAGCTCAAGCAAGGTTTCATGAAAGCATTTTGCGCAAACGGCTCGTATTACTCTTTCAGTTTCCAGGCTTATTGTTCCAATTGGATCTATACTGATTGAGGCTTTAGGTTCTCTGAGAACCTAATGTCCGAAGACTAACCATGGTAGTCGAATGGTTTGTCATGAGTGGAAAAAGTTTGTAATCGCAGCGGCATGTTATCCTTGTGTAAGTACCGCTGTATGTGAGGAGCTGGTTGTATAGCATGATTCCAAGGACGTGACCTACTAGTTAAGGGGTCAACCTAGTTGTTGCAGAACCGCCGATCAGTCTCTCGACCAAGCCAACTGACGTCTTGAGGTTGCCAAGCATAAGCACGACGTCTTAAGTCCACAGCATTTTGTCCACTGATCACTCTGCAGAAATACTGTTAGGTTTGTGATTGCTTTCATTGATTATATTCAGTTATAGAACAAACTCTTCAATGCACGTGAACACAACCCAGAGCAACGTAGCATAAAACAGTCCAAAGTATCGAACAACGTCGAACAGCAGCTTTGAGCGTTCACGGGAACGACCGGAAATTGCGACCAATCGCGGTGGTGTAGGTTAGCAGGTTACATACCAACTGTTAAGCTCCTCACGAACAAGCACGTTACATTGAATCACGAACAGAAGATGACAAAAACACTCACTTCCAATGCAAAACATGTTAAAACACGAATATATCCACTATACTTCCGTTGTTCAATGAAAACGTGAATAGGTGATAAATTAAACAAACAAGCGTTGCAAGAGCTTTTTTAGCATTTCCAGTCAGATGCGGATGGCGCTCCACAAACGCTTAACTTTTTGATTAGAACATGTCCCCAGAGAAAATAATTTTGAGATAAACAAATTTTGGGCAGTGATTCAAGACGATAAAGAAACTTTGAAAGACTTAAGGAGTTTGTTTTCTCTAACATCTTTGAAACTTAATGAATTAAAGTGTCGCCAGCGAAGGCTCATTGTTCTTTCCGTTTATTTGATCTTCTTTGATTTGCGGCACATTATGCAGGTGTTTTGGAGAATTGCAATTCATTGCTCAATTAATGAGGTCAAGTTTTTGCGAAATTTGATGGAATAAACAAATCAAAGAGATTTAAGTTTTTTCCAGAAATCGTTGTTTAGAATCGTCAAATTTTGTTTTCTTTCATTGTGTAGAGCGGTTTGTTGGACATTCAGATAAAACAGGGTATATTACCAAAGTTCGAATCTATTTGCACCAATATCATAAAGTGTGTGATACAAGCAGTCGTCAGTCCAAATGAGTGGCTCACTTGTAATCCAAACAACTTGGGACGTGACAGGCAGGGCCGGTGCTAGGTGGTTTGGAGACCCCCAAGTTTAGACTTTGGGTCCCTCAATATACAATATATTGCGTTTAACATAATATTTATATTTAACAATAGACTGTTTTGCTGAATTCACGCCAGGAGAGCAAAAAATTTGATTGATCTAACCAACAGTTAGGCTACGATTTTCCCAACTAGCATAATAGCGGTGAAGCTTCTAGCACAAGACCACATAGACAAACACAACAATAAAAACAATACCACGCAAAGAATAAATTATTTTTCTTACTAACTCGAATACTGTATAAGTAAAGAGTCTTACCTCTCTATGGAATATCGTTGAAAAACAAGAAACTATTTAAACAAACACGCAATGTTATTTTTCACAATGTGAATAAAATTAGATAAAGGCTTTTAAACACTGCTATAAAACGATTGCTCATAAAATAACTGTACTGTCGTGAAATATACAGTGTTATTGGCTAAATAACTGGATTTCGCATTGATGTAAAGTGTTGAATTTTCATTGGATAGCTCTGATGCAAGATACACTGGATATTACCGGCGCGGGCTACGAATACGATTTTACCTGATTGCATACCTTGGAAACCGGCTATTCTATTCTTGTATAGTGAAAGGATATAACACAGGTTTACAACACAATTTTCATGAATAATTTCTTGCTAGACTCTACTATAACTGCTTACAGTCAACGCGGATTCCGCAACGTTACTTACACAACTGCCAACTTACCAAGGCACATGCTGACAATGAAGCTACCCATAATGCACTTCGCAATGATTGGCTTAGACAACAGGAAGCTATGGGTCGTGGCAAGATCAATTGCTTTGACGTATTTGATAAACATGAATGTTGAAAGGTGAAATGTGCGAAATCAGTTCATGGTGATTTCAGTTCTGGCGTGTCTGGATGCCCTAACAAAAGTCCTCAGTGAGATTTGGGGTACCCTTTTCACCAGGGGCCTTCCGGCTCTGGGGACAAGTTAACTTTTTCGATCAAAGGGCTATACTTCCGTCTGTAAGCTTCGAACTGCTTGCCATACATTTCAATATAGTGAGTCGAAAAGCTGGAATATTCAGCCGTAAGTAAGCATGGCGACTTCTCATACCATTACAGCATCTTTTAATTGAAACATAGTTTATTCCAATGCAAATTCTGATCTGTCAATATGTTATACATTTCATGGTTGCTGTAGTAAACATTTCCATTTATCTTACTCTCCTGGGAAAACTTTCAAGAAGATTTAATTTCCACGGAGTGGGAAGTAACAGCAAGCAACCAAGTCAACTCAAGTCAGGATTCAGATCATTGCGCTTTAACCAAGTCAAGTCAACTCAAGTCAGGATTCAGATCATTGCGCCAAGACTGAAAAATGATACATCTGGCGAAAATATAACTGAATCTCTGCAAACAAACCAAGTGCTAGATAAATAAATTGAATTCGGGTTTGTTGCAGGCCCGTAGCGACTGGAGGCATTCGGGAGCAATGCCCTCCCAAATTTTATTGTGCCCAGAAAAGTTTGTTTTAAACATATAATAAAAACAAAAATATCCCCTCCCCAAACGTTCAAACCTGGCTACGGGCCTGGTTTGTTGATAAGAGATCGAACAAGTTGGTCAGGAAAAGTTCCACTGTTTTAAAGAAGTATTTTCAAAATGCTATTTCATGTTTTTGAATGGCTAGTTTCAAATTCATCGTTGCAGTTTTCAATGTATGACGTGTAAGTTAACGTAAGTCATTAAAAAATACTCGAATCGTCATATTTATTTGGCAGTGTTGCTGTCATATTTATTTGGCAGTGTTGCTGCTGTCGGTATAAAATAGTGTGTATGGTTTCTTTTTTCCAACAACAACTTGGTTAACTGGTCACTTTGGGTGATTCACACTGACTATGTCTGTGCAGGAGCTCCGAGTTAACTACAACAGAAAGCACTATCTTGAGGTTTTCCTTGATGATGAAAAAGAGATATTGAAAAAAGCTCTTCAGGAGCCTTCGCTTTTTCAGCTTGTGAACAAGTGGCTAGAACGAACACCGGGTCTGGAGCGAAGTGGTTTCAATTTTTTTGAGAAATTCAAACACAGTGTTCAAGCAATGCTGGATGAAAATCTCGCTTTTGCACAGGTAATTGGTAGACGCCACTAGCCCTAACAGCTACACGAAATAATGGATGAGCTGCAACCCTATGAAGTTGAGGTATTGTTACAGTTTATTTGCAAAATAGGATTCCAAAAACTGTGCCTCAGCAATAAGCAGAGACATGCAAAGATTAATTTCAATTATATAAATTTTGTACCTTTGTGCTTATTAACGCTGAAATGTAATTGACACTCGTTTGTATATTTTATTGTTGTTGCTGTATTACAAGTTAATCTCGAAAAGAAGCAACTTCATGTTGCTGACTCTGCAAACAAAACACCTGTTGAAATTTGTGATTGCAATTTTAAAAAGAATGTTGATGTCTTTTTACCCGGTTTTTAGCCGCAATCATTTATTCACTTGCAAAGCAAAATGCAGGGTATTGATGCTTCGCCCAATACTTTCAATTCTACTTACACGAATTCAGAATGTTTATTTTCTGAAATGAAAAAATACCTGAGGTAGAAGGAAATTAAATGTTATTTCGCTGCACCATTAAACTTGCTGCCTTTAATGGAGTGAACCACAAATCCCGAATGAATACGTAGTATGGTGAGGTGGTTGACTGCGTCCGCTCATGTCCCGCTGATTGTGAAGCGCCGTTGTAATCAAAGCAGCTTCGGCCTCCGAACGCCGCTTTCTTGTTCAGTTGGTGCATTTGGCGCGTTCGCGCATTCGTGCTGGTTGTTGTCGACTGTGGTGTTACTAATCTTTCACCGAGAATAATAAGGTTACTTTGTTATGTTGCAACTCGGTAACATCGTACGTTAATAAAACCTTGATTCAGTTTTGTAATCCGTCGAAAGGGTTTTGACACGTAGATTTAAAAATTTTTAACATGAGGCCAAAACGTTTCTTCCAGTCTGACAAAGTGCCACTATCCATAATGAAGATAAAAACTTTTTGGTACTTCCATATAAATGAATTGAAGTTAAATCAGGTACAATCACATGCCCTCTAGTAAAAAATTGAAATGGATGCGGAATGAAATGTAGTTTTCTGCGATTAACGTGCATATACTGTAATCAGACAGGATCAGACAAAGTTCTACATATAAAGCAAAACGTTTGTTTTTCTATTCCCTTCCCATGCTCGTGTATGAGAATAGTGCAAACGTTTCGTGAAAGTTTGCACTAAAAAAATTCTACTTAACCGCAAAATGCGGCACGCGCTTGAAGTTATGCTTCAGTCTTTTATATTTGTTCTACAATACTATCTGTCTGCAAGATGCGATTGCCTTTGTTTGAAAAGAACTTACAGTATGCGATCGTATAACTCGCACTTTAGATTCTGAAGTAAAGTGCGATCTGAAGAGGGATGAGTTACTAATACTGTATGTCGACCTTAAAAGTTAGGATCTTGCTATTCTCCGCCATTTCGCTTTAAATACCTTCATTCGCCAGTGATCATTGAATTACGATCAAGCAAAACGATCTTTTATGCAAGAAGGATCCTTAAATTTAGCAGCCAAAAGCAAAGTTGGGTTCAGGGTGTGAGTGGAAGAAGAACAACACTCTAAAAATAATAACAATCTCCCTATTTAGACGTTTATGAATCTTATTTTACTCCTTTTGCTTTTGCTGTTATGGAAAGCTGATCAACACAATGAGTTATTCCTTTACTCCTTAAAATGCTGATGCACAATCTTCATATTAAACATCAAACTATGCTTTTTTGGCACTCTCGAATCTAAAAGACACCTGAATTGCTTACTCAGTGTTTTTTCCTCGGTAGCCGTGTCAGGTTTTGAGTACTTGGCGAAAAATCTCGGCGGGGTGATTGATGTCGACGTCCAATACGTTTACTGTGTCAAAATCAAGAGCGAACTGAATCGACTCTGGGAAAGGTGACTGATTTTTTCGCACCAAATGGCTGAGCCCAAATCAGAGTTGGTAGATACTTCATCAGCACAATGACCAAGCAAATTATTATAAATGGTCAAAACATCCTGCTTTAGGCCAAAGGTGCTTTTATTAGTTTTTATAAAAATATTATGCGTCGTTAACTATTTTCATTCTCTGGGTTTGGAAAGTTAAACTGGGTAATTTCAACTGTTAGGCAGGGAAGCGTGCTTGTGAGAGTACACATGGAGGCATTTTGATCTTTAAATGCTGGAATGTGGTACCACATGCAAATTAGACTAGAATTCGGCCAAATGTTCAAAAACATTCAAAAAAGGACATACGAAGTATTTGCGTCCAAACGACTTCTAAATGGTCAGACTTTCACAATTTGGCCAAAAAGTCCAAGTTCCCAACCCTGACCCCAATTAACATTTCACAACAGGTCTCCAACACCAAGGTTTTGCCCATTCGAAGTGTCTCTATTGCGAAGAATACTAGTTAAATTGAATTAGCACATTGTACTTAAGGTTTGCGAATATTCCCTGCTATGAAGGAGTTATTCAGTTTATTGTAACCGGCTAAATGGTTCAGTGATAAAACAGGCCGTTCTGGAGCTGGTAAATCCGGTTCGATTCCTGGTTGGGTCATAAAAGGATTTGATAACCGGTATAGATGCCGTCTTTCTAGCCTCGTTCTCGGTGGTGCAGGGAAAATTTCACGCGCAGTGCTGTCCAATGAGTCACCAAAGTATTTGCGTGAGCAGCATTGCGGAGTAAGCAGAGACAAGCGTTCGCCAATCACATGTGTCACCCTAAATGCAGGTAAAAGCGAGTACAGTAAAACTTTCATTCTCAGTTTATGGTTGTGGTATTTACGGGTCCCTAGACGAAGTACGAGCATGTGGATATTGACCACCTTTTGCCGTTTTTCACGGTCTCCGACATTACGACAATACCCATAAACACCGCTATTCCAACAATTGATAACAAAATTTTAGTTCTGGCTGTTTGATTCATAATTTTTGGACAAAATCTTACGGTTATGACTGGCTTTAATAAAATCGAGATTTTGTAGAAGGTGTTTATTGACAAAACAACATAAATCCCTTTAAAAATAAAAAACCGCTTTGCTAGCCGAACGTATTGCGTTTATTGACTGCAGGTGTTTATTATGTTTACTTTGATTGTCATTCACGGGTATTACACTGATTTATTCAGATACTTACGTCATATTTTCACCACGTGGTCTGTAAGTATAGTTCGGGGTATCTACCCAAATTTTACAATTGTTCTGAACATTCTATGCTCACATTCCTCGCGGCAAACCAGTCTTCATATCTGCTGCCAATAGCGACAACATACACGCGATGTTACCTTTAATGCTGCAATGAAAGACTGCTGTTGAATGGATCGAAATGTTGGCAAGAATTTAACGTTTTACATGTGCTCAAATTGGGTGATTGTTTTTAACGTTTAACTACATGTACTGTACATGTATTTCACATTTTTACTTACCTTGCTTCACCAATTGATGTTCTTTTCAAAACTTATTATTACGACAGCAAGTTGCTTATTTTTTCATTTGTATTGAAATGTTGGCAGCATCAGAACCTTTTTTAACCAATCAGATATAAAAAAAATCAAAGTTCTTGGAAGGAATCACATGGTTTTAGGGAGGTGGATTGCTAAATGCCAACATAAAAATACAAAAAGTTCGCAAATCAGGGAATTTGTGACAACTTTGCTGTGAAATTCTACACAATTTGTTGTACATCATGTATTGCGTAGGAAATGAAAAATTCTAATCTGAGAGACAAACGACTGGAGGAACATGCTTTAACTCTCAAAACTTTCAATTCAATTTTNGATGAAGAACAACACAACGCCTTGGTACAAAGAGGTGATCGGCGGTTTTCGCACAAAGCCATGCAGGTATAGAAATATATGCTAATTGCTTTGTACCTGAAGTCTTAATTTATATATTTTGCTTGATATATTTACGATGCGTATGTGGCGCAACTTTTGTAAATGATATCGTATTTATTCGATCGTTAGCCACCCTTGATTGTAAGCCGCACGAAATAGTGTTAAAAAATTAATGTAAGCCTCATTTGACCGTAAGCCGCACTTGGACATTGGTTAGCTAAGCCCCACTTTTGCGTATTGTAGCTCGTTTCGCGTTTAAATTGGCAACCCTGGTAATGATGCTTACACCACTACACCTGCCTTCTGTTCATCACAATCTCTCCTGTGACTGATGTGCACACGATGCTGAAGATAATAAAATGCGAAAAGAGACTTTGGTCGACAAAACATAGCCAAGGATAGACTGAACGTCATCTATACCAGTGCTTCTTAACCTTTTTCGGTTTCTTTCACCCCTGCCATCGATTGCTGCATTCCCATCCACCCTATTATGAATGTATGGCCGATGTGACAATAATAACCTAATAACGTATCTACTGTATATAAAATGTTATTGTTGAGTTTGATATTTGTACAAGATCAACTCATTTAAAGACAGACGAATCCGCATCAACTGTCAAGAAATGCGAAGCTACGAAAGCAACAAATGTAGTTATCTGATTATTTTAAGGAGCGATGGCACAGAACCTGAAAACTGAGGGGTTTAGTGAGAATCAAACACCCGACCTCTGCCACTGTAGACACGAGAATAAAACCACATAAAAACGATAGGAAACTATAGACATTTGCAACAGAAAGCCATTTGCTAATTACTGCACAGCTCCCGAACTTTAGTGATCAACTTGCCAAACTGCAGATGAATAAATTTTTTAATTTCTCCAATGCCCTCAGCAACAAGTCAGTGCATTTCAGGCCATTTCGCGTTTTTGTTTTCAGCTCGACCATGGGTGTCAGGATTTTTTCCGGGGCATGGGGCAACCATGATGAAGTTTCATTTGACCAACTCGAAACTAAGAGAAAAACACTTTATACTAAGAAAATGAATAGGAAAGTATCAAACATGAAACGCCAAGGGGGTCAAGGCCCTCCTGCCTCACTTCCGACGCCCATGAGCTCGAAAACCCTTTTTCTGACATGTACATGGTAGTCATGAGCACCAGTTGTTGCAAGGCTTTTAATGCAATTTGCTTGTATGTAGATTCAAACAAACCAACCCAAAAAAATAAATATGTTTTGAAACGCATTCTGGTACAATCTTACTTAAGGAAATCTATTATCTACTCCCTTTAAAAATCTGGTTCTTTTAACTGCGAAGGTGATGAATCTGACGTGTTCTAATCATGGGGTCTACAGTAGAGATGGCATGGGCCGCTAAAATGGCGGTTAACGGCAGGTTTTCATGGGCCAGTGAACCGCCCAAACACGTTTATTTTTTCTTGGGTATCGCTACAGTCCGCTCACTTTTTTGAAGCACTTACTTAGGTGTTGAAGAAACTTCTTTTCTGTGGCATCAGTTGTCGTTAGCATCGCCCTCTTGTGGTATTTGTGGCGGACCTTAGTTTTCGGAGCTCTGTGAGCGAACAAAGCATAATGTATGCTGTGTGTTGTTCGTTGTGTGCTCGTTCCGCTGTGGACTGAACGATCTGTGGCGGTCCAGTGTGGTAGTGTTCGTTTGTAGTGTGCGGAGAACAGGTCATACGCTTTTAGGAAGCTAGGTTCTTTGAAACAGAATCACTGAGAGTACAGCATATAGACCAGTTCGCATTACTGCATAATTCATCAATGGGTTGGGGTCGAGCCTATAAAACTGCTGTCCAACCACTACAAGTGGTGCAAAACCGACGAGACCCCGATTGTTTTTTAATGTGTTTTGTTGCCAAGTATGTCTTTACTTATTTTTACTTGCTACAGTCATTTGCTTGGTTACAGCACAAAAATATGTAAATGCTTAATTTCATGAAGATTCCTTAGGAAAAATTAGTAGCAAGTTTTGATGGAAAAGATATTTGTCTTGCTATATGTCTTCATTCGGACTTTGTAAATGATCCACTCCTTTGTGTACATTGGAGGCAAAATAGCTCCAGCAGCGTCTATTTTGACTTATGAGGACTGCCATTTTATGGGCGGGGCCGGATAGGGGCCAGAATTTAGGTAGGGATTACGGGTACGGGTTGGGTTATGGGTTTGTAGTGGTGGGTATGGGTCGGTCCGGGTCATAAAAATGTGAGGCTGTGACATCTCCAGTCCACAGCAGGGTTGCAGAGTCGGAGGTAAAATATCCGACTCCCGACTCCGGCTTTCCAAAATTTCCGACTCCGACCCCGACCTTTCAAAAATTTCCGACTCCGATCCCGACCTTTCAAA
>JGI24021J15306_10001772_pt1 | contig 22000 bp, 17 predicted proteins | sample Ectturendosymbi1_FD_15306 | JGI IMG/M metagenome (IMG submission 15306) | reverse complement strand
CGTAGCCAGGGGCGCCAAAGGGTCCATGCCCCCCAAATTTTTATAGTCATTTTGTGCTTTGAGAGGCGGTATCCCAAACAAAAGTGTTTTTCGCCTAGAATCACACATTTTGCCCCCCCACAACTTTTTTGGCCTTTCCCAAATTTTTGTTCTGGCTACGTTGCTGGCGGACAATGACTAGATTACGGAACTTTTGCACAGATGGAGCTGTATCCATATTCACAATACTGCTGCTGCTGTGATCTACAAGCAGCAGCTCAGCGCAATCAGCGGAAAATGACCATTAGGTGTGCAAGGAAGTTAAAAATCACTGGAAGTTGGTTTTAACTGCAGCGCCAGCGTTAATGGAAAAGATCTACTGATTTGAAGCATTTACTTCAGCTGTCTGACGAGTAACGATGTATATACTGTAATGTAGTGACGGCAAGCTAATTCCATGCGCAAAGATTCAGAGCACTGTAGCGCATGCGATTTTTGCTTTAACAGTCATGTTTATCGTTCAGGTATGCATCTTGTTTTGAGTAAAGTACGCAGGCCTGTCGACAAAGGGAATCCTGACCCTACATTATTTTTAGTGTTGGTCAACTAAATAACATATATCAGACTGTGACACCTGCAAAAAGTCTCCCATCGCCTATCTACATCCGAAAAAATCGTCGCTGGGATTTTATAGCTCACGATTGCAAAGGCTGCAATAGGTGTAAAATCCAATGAGTAAAACTGAATCGTAACAGAAAATAAAGTGTCCGCTTATTTCTTGTGAACCATAATCGAACCATTTTTTGCTTTTCGGAATTAACATCACCAGATGTTTGCCAGTTTTTTTATTAAACTGGACGGCCACCATATTTTCGTCACTCAATAGGTTGCATTTAATTGATATGAAATAAGTGAAGTACTAAAGATGAATTTGTAGGCTTATATTAGTTGAGCTTTAACGTGTTCTGGCACAATGTAGACCTAATGTAGCAAAAGGAATTTATCAGAAATTTACTTTTGATGAAAAAGCCAAGTTTCAATCCATATTTTCTGAGTTAATAATTGGTTTCCGGTTTTTGGTGCTACTTTCCGGATTGTGAGTTTTCAAATTGGCGAACGAAATTATTGTTTGTACGGAAAGTGCAAGCGCCCTGGCGTTGATTTAGCTATGCTGTGTGAGTAGATCAGAAATCAGAATCTCTATATTATGTTGATAGAGAGACTCTGGGCAAATGGTCTTATCAGCAATAATCTTGCGCTATGATATGACGCAACAAGTTTAAGACAATGATTCAAGAAATGATAAGCTCTTTGGAGAGTGCGGAATTGCGTTATAAACATTCTCATGCTGCACCCTTTCAGAGGCATGGAGCACCGCCGAAAATAATACCTCAAAGTGATATTTCGTTCCACAATACTGCGAATTGTGAATCCGTTGATTTACTGATACGTCAGTTTAACTCAGGGCTTGGGGGTCGGCAGAAAAATTTGATGACCCCGATTCCGACTCCGGAGTCGGCAAATTTCAGCTTACTGACTTTGACCCCTTTGCAGACTCCACCTTCTGTATCAGGGCTGTCAAACTTGTTTGCGTTGTACCAAATAATCAAGCATGAAAATATCCAGGCTGTTTTTCAAAACGTGGAAACAATTTTAATATTGTTCATATGTTTGATAGTCACAAACTGTTCCGGTGAATTTCTTGTAGAGATCACTTTGAAAGCTGAAAAGAATCAAAAGTCTGCTTCGTTCAACAATATCACAAGAATGGCTGTCTGATTTGAGTTTTCTTAGCGTAGAGAATGATAAACTGCGACTTATTGATTTTGATGACGCCATTGACGAATTCGCAACCAGGAAAGCTCGAAGGAAGATGTTTTGACAATAAATTACCTACCTACCGCAACTACATACTTGCTTACCGTAAATATGTAAAAAGCCTTAACAGGTTAACATGAAAGCATGACAATTTGATAATCTGATTGTTTTGCGTGAACAATAAGCTTATTGATCAATGATCTGTAAGCTATGATTTAAAAATATTTTCAACAAATGTTAAGATTTTGACAATTTTCAAACATTAAAATGCCACGTATTGTTCTGGATTACTCTGGACAAGCTGGATTGCCAGATTCAGTGACGTGATGCTGATTGTACTTTTAATAACAGTCTTGTCTGTTCTTTCATCATGCGATCAGCGTAAGACACTGCCAGGCGAATTTGTGCTGTGTATTAGCCCTAAAGGCTTTCAAGTTTATCGTAATTCGTAATGTCACGTCGTACTTACATTCCAAGACTTGAATTTAACCAAAAAACTTCGTAGGGCGAGCGCTGACAGTTCTGTATAGCAAAATCATTTCACATCCGTATATGAGGGGGAGTTGACCTGCTGGGTCATTCATAAATGGGAGTTTTTCACAAAAAGAGCGCTTATTTTCTCATGGCAAGATCAACCAGGGTTGACTGAACATGATGACGTCACATGGGGCCCAATGGTTAAACGAGCCCGGGCCCCCGCTTTTTTTACATCCGGCCCTGGTTGCAGCCCACAAAGCGCCTTTCTGATGCTTCGAGATGTGATGCCGATTTCTCTCAGTATAGAATTTAAAAGTGCCTGAGACTGAGATACAGTTGAAACTTGTGGCAAACAACCCAGGGTGACCATCCAATTCGTATCTCTGTAGCTACATCGTAGCCTGCTTCATTTCGTTACTTACATTCCTTCATTGCAAATCGTTACATTGTATAAATTGCGTTGCAACGAGAAATCTTGCAAGAGGCTATGTTGATTTGTTGAAATCCTGTTTTTTGAAGAATTCGCTGTATTGGACTTGAACATGAGAGGATTCTCAGAGGTGGTTCAAAGTTCCCACACCGATAGTTCATTGATCCCACATATGTAGGACCAAAAATTTTTTCACATGATATTTTCAGCCACTTCTTGAAATTAAATTCTACTGTTTTTTTGTATGTGGACAGAGAGAGAGATGATTGTTATTCATGTTAAATCTTAGAGATTTGCTAGCTAAACTTTACGACTTATGACCTGAAATGTAAAAAATGGCTCATTGTTCCCACATCTCCCCTAAATGAAGTGAGGAGTTGCACAATTGCATAGTTACATAGGTCATAATTCTTTGAGCTAATCGAGCACGCTCAATGCATTTTTGTCACATAGCGGCAGGTTGTTTGCTAACGTAAACATCTGTAGCTTTTTACACGCTGCATTATGGCTCAATCAACAGGGGCGTAATAATGGGGCAAGGGGGCGCAATTACCCGTTCGCCGAATCACTCTTGGGACGCTGAAATACTGTGGGGGCTCCAAAAAATCCCAACAATGTCACACGTATCTTCTTCAATACAGTACATTTGCTTCCGGAAGATCTCAGGTTCGAAAATGGGGGCGCCAAACTTGTGTCTTGCCCCGTGCGCCATCTAACCTCGTTACCCCCCTGTCAATCTGGAGATTAGTTCCGTCAAGAAACCCATCCACTCACTTTTATGTTGCAAAAATACGATGCAGACAAACTGCGGACTCACGAACTGCACTGGCAATTTGAGGCTTGTAAAATCTTGAGTCAGTAATAAGTGTTCCACATTGCATTCCTATTTTTACTGCTGCCTTTCCTTTTCCTTTCAAGGCGGTCATCAGGCTTTAAAGAATAAACTTGTAAAAAATCAGACCATTTTCATCCAGTACAGCAGCAAGTCGAGAACTGCGAACGTGACTGCGTTTATGAAGGCTGGGCGGTTCTCACGTGGCAAGAAATAACGAAACAGTGGAACAATAGCAAGAAATAACGAAACAGTGGAACAATAGTATCGTTCACGCTATTCGATAAGAGGTTGGGTAAAATTCGGCACGTAAACCCTCACGTTTAACTACGCGAAAAACATTGTTTATTTTAGAGCAGGGGTCACCAACCTTTTTGAAACTGCGAGTTACTTCTTGTGCGCCGATTAATTCGAAGGACTACTAGTTTGATACACACTTCTGTAATAAAAGTTTTGCTTAATTTAACTTCAATTATTTTAGTATTGATATTCGTTAATGTGAAGAGATTGATCATGCTAATGTTATTTTTAGAACAGGCCCGGGGGCGACCTACATGGTCCTTGCGGGCGGCCTGGTGCCCGCGGGCACCACGTTGGTGACCCCTGTTTTAGAGTATTTTCAAATCTGTTTCTACTTCCATGGGCACCAAAAAGAGGTGCATTTATGGCAAAGGGGCGCCATTCAAGGGGGCGCCACAGAGGTTTGGGAGGCAATTGCCCCAAACTGCCTCCCCCTGGATCTGCCACTGATCATAAGCAATTTCATGATTTACCAAGATCGACTTGAAACAAATTTATTGCAGCTATTCGCGCACACATAAATTTCAGAATGGTTTTCTATAAATACTATTAGGCCTCTTAGTTTTGAGGTCAACATTGTTGCTGAACATGTCAATGCGAAAAGAATGACGATTATGGGTGCGCTTTTGCACTGAAATCAAGCAAACAGTTTTGAACTCGTGGCATGTCAAAACCATGGGTGTCCGCAGGTGGGTCAAAACGGGCATTTGCCCCTCCCTGGAAATTGGGAATAAGAACCAAAAGTTTCTAGAAAACTTGGCGTCAGCAGCCCAATTGTGATTAATTGATTTATTTCTTGCAATAACAGTTTATTTACCGCTGACGCTCGCAATGCACACGAGCCAGCTTCACTGTTCTTTGTCATGCAGTGGTGAGCTTGCATTTCACTCATTTCAGATCCTTTGCCTGCAGAGGCAGGTTGCCAAACTAACAAGCGGATTGTTTTACTGTTGGTCTTCATTGTGTAACAATAATATGGCAACAACCCTTCTAATGTTCACTTCAAGTTACAATATTAGGCGTTTTTCCGCATGTGACTGTTGAAGGCAGACATCTTAGGAGGTAATGCAGCGAGACAGTGACTGCTGATAGCGGTAAGCAGGGACGCCGGAGAGCGAAGTCATTGCCCCCTGACCTTTTAAAAAGGGGCCAACGGGGGCGGAGTTGGCTTTTTCATAACAGCATCATCGGTGATTTTATGGTTTATCAAGATCGAATTGAAACAAATTTTTATATAGCTTTTTTGTTATTTTCGAGGTCAACATTGTTGTGGAACAGTAGCAAGCATTGGTAACGATTTCTTTGATTTTCATGAGTTTCCATTGTCCTCAACTTTTTGCTGCCCTCCCTGCCCTACAGATGTTCCAGCGTCCCTGAGTAATGTTAATTAATTCTTTGTCGTGATCGGGCCCGATGCTATGGACTTTTTTTAGTGCGTGTTGCGCTTGGTTTGATTGCTATGGTGGACTGCCATTCTGTGTTCGAACGGGTTCTGTGTATCGTTTTTGTGCTTTTTTTGTTAATACTATAGCCTCAGCGCCGGATTTAGGGGGGGGCAAGGGGCCCGGGCCCAGGGCCCCCACCATGTTCATGTGTTTAGCCATATGTGCGACATGTGCGTGCCACTTATTCATTTTTAACGAGAAAAGTTTTTTTGTAGACGCTTTTAGTTACATATCGGTCGGCCAAACAGTAGTATTTGACTTCAAGAATATCTGATATTGTGACGGAACAACTATTGCACTTATTGGTTTCCTAAAAGTCGGTCAGGTACCTGAATCTAGTGAATGCAAGGCCAAGCCACGTAGAACACGATAGCTTACGTCTCTACTCGTTTCTGGTAGATTTTGAGTCTGCTTTACTCAGATTTGCACAGGTCGTATATGAGCAGCATTGCTGGGTATGGCTATCATACGCGCTTTTTTTGAAGTACATGTCCGCTTTTTTCATGAGAAATGAAATATTCTCCGAGGACATTCAAAACTGTCTTACTTTTTGCATTCTTACAGTACCGTCCGAATTAATTGACTGAGCGAGATTTTTTAACCTCCCTAATGTTTGAAGACATAATTTCAATCTTAAACTTAACAACTAGATCACCTAAATGCTGCAGCGTTGCTGAATAGCATTGTAGTTCGGGTTCGATGAGGAAAAATTAAAATCAAGATGTAACAATTCTTGTTATGACGTCATAATTTCCTTACATTTGTCTAAAGGCAACTTGCTAAAATTCTTTATTTTGATTATCAGAAGGTAATTTTATTATGGCTGACACAACCCCCCAAAAACGTGAAAGTATTCTTACTCTATATAGGCACTGTCAGAAGACATCAAGGGAGATTGCAGGTATGGTTGGGGTGAGTCAGTCAACAGTTTGTAGAATTATTCGACGCTTCAAGGAAACTGGGACAACCTGTCCAAGACGCTAAGGGAAATGTTGCCGAAAGTGTAAAACGTCTGATAGGGATGATAAAATGCTACATCACTCAGTGTTGCTAATCCGAGGAAGACCAGTAGTGATTTACAAAGAGACATGATAGCTTATGGAATTCATTTAAGCAACACTTCAATAAAAAGACGTCTCATTAAAGCTGGAAGAGTTGCTCGAAGACCTCTGACAAAGCAGCTGCTAACTAAAAAAATGAAGATTAACAGACTTGTTTGGGCTAAAGAATACAAAAACTGGACTTTGGCTGATTGGAAAAAGGTAATGTTTTCAGATGAAACTCATTTTTTCGTCGGAGGCAAGCATTCTCGCTTTGAACAGGCAAAACATCCCCCAAAAAAATGTTTGGGGATGTTTTAGCTACAGAGTTGTTGGATCGCTCTTTCCTGTCCAGGGAATGATGAAAAGTGACCAGAATATCGAAGTTGTCCAACGAAGATTGATTCCAGATATGCAAAAGGATTTTTCTAGTGGTGAGGGTGTTTTTCAACAAAATTTAGCACCCTGTCATTGTTAAAAAAAATAAAGAAATTTTTATCTGACAATAACATTGCAGTGTTAAAATGGCCTGGTAACTCACCTGACCTAAATCCGATTGAGAACATGTGGCCTATAATAAAAAAAAGAACTACAGAAATATGACAGCACCGCTACAACCAAGCTGATTGGGGCTATAATTTCTATGTGGTACAGAGAGGGAGAAATCACCAAAACGTGTTAAAAATTGGTGGAATCTATGCCTACGTGAATTAGACAAGCCATCAAGAACAAGGGAAGCCATATCAACTACTAAGACTGTCTCCAAAGTTGTGCTATTGAAATAAAAATCATAAAAACTGAAAAATTGCTTGTTTTTTGTTTGAGTCAATTAATTGGGACGGTACTGTAATTTACATAGCTATAATAATCAGTGGCGTAACTAGAGCTTTGAGTCAGGGTGGAAAACTTAGCTAAAAGGGGCCCACTGGCCACTGCACAGGGCCCACTAGCCAACACTCGGGAAAGAACTTGAGAAATGATGGTGAATCCGGATGTGGATACCTATGCTAAAACCCTAAATCACCGGAAAATAATCCGACAAACGCAAAAAAACAACAAACTACTGAAAACCAAACGAATACCACAACCGAAATATCAGGTGGCGGCAAGCCCGTAGCCACGGAGGGGCATTCGGGGGCTGGGCCCCCCCAAATTTCTTTTCTGCCCTCCAAATTTTCTTGTTCTCAGAAAAATTTGTTTTAAAAATATAATTTAAAAAAATCGCGCCCCTGTAAAAATGTATTTTGCGCCTCCAAACCTCAAAACCTGGCTACGTGGCGGTCCTTTTTTCACATTTAGATTGCCAGGAGGGGCATTTCGCCCCTCTGCCTCCCGTCAGTTACGTCACTGGCTATGATATATTGTTTTTGCATACAGTAAGCTGTTCGTACTCTACTGCAACAAGATACGACATGATGGCGTAGCTTAGTTTATGGGATGGCCTGCGAGTTGTCTAATTAATCTATGTTTTGATTGAGTTAATTCCTGGGTGGAAAGGCAGGAATGCTTTCACATTCGTTACATAACAGTGGTAAATCCTTTTTCAGTGTGTCAGTGACCTTGGCATTAGGGTGTTGACTGCTGACTCCATCATAGGTACTGGACTAGCTTTGCTGATGAACCGTGATACGGCGATCAATATATTGTATAGTGTAGTAGTTTCTAGTAATTACTGCGAATCCAGGGGTGCAAAAATGCGGTCGCGCACTCGCGCCGCGTGATCAAAAACTAGGAGCGCGCAAACGTTTTTTGCATTTTACATTTTATGCAGATGATTGCTGTACGGCAAGCTTATAGGCGCTACTAAAAATTTCTTCGCTCTACTACCATTCACAGAAATTTTGCACCCCTGAACTACCAATGCTGAAAATTGAAAAAATATGACAGAAGCATCCCTTTTTCAAAAAAAAGGACTAAATTATTTTGAAGCTGAGTGAATTACGTATGGTTGCATTTGCGCAGTTCGCAAAGAAGAGTGAAAAGACTGTTGTGACTTTGTGGATATTGAGTACCAAACACTTATTTCTCGTAGCGTAACCAGGTGGCTACCACTTTATCGCAGCTTGCCAAGGATGCTTCAATTGTACCCAGCTTCAAATTCATACTTCATGTCCTCCATGAACACGCCAACTGTTGTTCAGAAACGTTTTTTAGAAATTCTTTGAGCGAATTCTGTTCACATTAAGACATTTACAATAATTTGTGGTTGCTTTTATTGAGCAAGTTCAGAATATTGAGAAGTCAAAAGCATCAGTTGTTGAGGTTGTATCGTGTTTCGCCACTGTGAAGGTAAGGATTCAAGAGAGACAATCAGATGTACATATCAAGCCAAGTTAAATGAGCACTAAGAAAACTCAGCGAAGGCAAGCATCATGACTGTGATTCACTCGTGTCAGATGTATTTGTATTGTACAACTCTTGCGTTTCACATTTGGCTAAATGGACCAGTTTACTGTATTTGCTGAATTTAAGTGCTTTGTCTAGATTCTTCCCTTTGCAAACAACTTATTGGGGAAAAGATGAAATATGTGAGTAGTGCCTGCTTGATAGAAAAGTTTCTATTGATGAAGCTGCAGCAAACTGTTTGACCAATACCAAAACTCGTTGGAGTTCCTGCAACGAGAGCATCAACCAAATACAATTTATTGTAAAATGATGGAACATGATAGATGGGCAAAATATTTTGCAACTTGCAATACCATTAAACGCTTCAAGAACTTATAAAGATTGCACAGTTTTACTTCAACGTTGTGGCTCTTTATGCTAATATGGAACGATTTTTTTCCTTGATGCAGCCACAAAACAAAAAGAAAGAGAAACCTTTCTGGTTGAACCAGTTTCTAGTCCAGCTATGTCCAACCCGGGAACCGCGGCCCAGTCGAAGGTTTTATGCGGCCCACTTTAAGTGTTCGCTGTGGTGAAAATATCTTACATACTGACAACCTGTCCTTATTTTCATAATCTTCAATTTGAAATTATAATGCTGGTGGTCCTGAGTGCCACTATATCACGTCTGTTACCACTGCAATCAGGATTTGAACGCTTTCGGTACATTAGCTCAAGCCCAATTTATTATGCTAAGATCAAAGTAAGCCATTAAACGTGCCGCCCTCATTAATATGTCATTCAATGTGTTGCCCTGGTCAAGACAGTGAGATGATTTTTGGCTCTGTAAACCATTTGGTTAGCTGTTCTAGTCAAAAGCTTGTGTACAATTTTAAATAGCTTTGATGCAAGCAGTTTCATAAAATTGTATAAGGCGATTTTACATTTTTAGGAAATTTAAGAAATCTGTCAAATATTCATGGGCTAAAGAGATTAAGTAAATAAGGATTTTGTTTTGTGTGTTTTGAATGAAACATTGTGTACACTGAACGTTTTACTTCAATGCTTAAAAACTAATCAATAGGACTATTTGTTATTTGACTTGCTAAGTGTAGATAATACACTCAAGTAAGTGACAGTCGTAAATTGTCCTCCCTTTTTGCGCTGAAAATATGGCAGTCCTATTGAGCCTATTAATAGATAAACATGGGCAGGAAAAAGGGGATCGTCCCTTTTACAAGTGTAGAGCTTACCCAAGTGATTCTAAAAAACATTAAAAAACAAAAGAGGAAAAAATTAGAGAGGAAGAAGTTGCAGCTAAGTCAAGAAACATTCAAGTTACTATTTTGCAGTGGCAGTGAAATCCAGCGGAGACATTTCTGAGGAACCGGTAAGGGGACAGAAAATCGAAGAACAAGTTGTTACAGACTTAGATGTACGTAACGATGACAATAGACCTAGCTTAACCAGCGTTGCAGCAGAAGAACGTCACGAAGTATCATCGACTAACACGATAGATGAGTTGTCTGACGCTACCACTGGAGGCAAAGATATCGGTCTCTGGATATCTAATATACCGGAAAAAATGCGGGAAAATTGGTTGAAAAACGAAAAGTTATTTTTGAAACATGATCTTCCACAACACAGAAAAGACAGAAACTCGTCACGGAAATGTACCACAAATCTTATTCGTCGCCAGAACCACAACGCTGAAGTCGTTGAAAGACACTGGCTTTGTTTTTCTCCTTCACAAACTTGTGTTTATTGTTTCACGTGTAGACTGATGTGCGCGGATACGACATAATGTCCGCATTTCCTTATTAGAAAAGGAATCTACGACTGGAAGCACGCTGAGGAGCCACGAGCAGTCGATGGAACATAAAGATGCCACGACTACGTTTAGTCGCAGATGTAATTAATCATTATGAAGAATTGATACAGAGCTAGCTAGTCAGGTCAATCAATGCCAACATTATTGGAAATTGCTTCTGCAACGTTTGGTTTCTGTCGTAAAATTTATTGGTGAGCGAGGACTGACGTTTAGAGGTGATGAAAACGTTGGATCGCTCAGAAACTTTTTCAAGCAAAATTCCAAAAAAAGGAAATGCGACGCTTCTGGTTACCGGTTTTGCAACAGTTTCACAAATCGTTAATCATTGTCAATTATCATGTTGCATCATAAAATTTTGTTACGCTTGAGTTAACAAATGTGACGTCACAAGATTACGTCATAAATAGTAATGATCCGTGGAAATACTAGTGATTTCATCGGCCATCACCTCCCTGAAGATTCTTATCCGATCCGCATATGGGGCCTCCCACCATGCCTGGACCCCGGGCTCCCTACCATCTAAATCCGGCGCTGAGTAGCCTACAAGAGAAAAAGCAAGAAACACTCAGAAAGGTGGTTGATATTTATACTGTAGCCTATAGTTTTTCACAGAAACATATTGTGCTGCCTGCTTCAACATTGCGGAAATACATCTCAAAGATGCAAAAAATGACCACGACGTCTTTAGTTTATGATTGGATTTGGCCGTTTCAACTTCTTTTGAACGAGATCTTCTAAAGGGGAAGACTGAAAAAGCTAAAAGCTCCCATTTTCAAACAGACAGCATTGAACGGAAAACAGGTGTAGTACAGTAGCAGGATATGTGTTGTTTCAGAAACAAACTTGTTTTCAACACTATTTACAACCAGGTAATTTCAAATCACCTGCTTAATAATTGTTTCCTTTACGATTCATCGCAACATAGTCCAAAAGCAATTAGACACACAGAACGCTCAATTTGGGACCAAATATGGAGTCCATTGTCGCTTAACAATGGACTTATGATCAGCATAACTTGTCTTTTGTAGCAATTTTGGCGGGTAGCCTACTACAGTACTGTACAACAGTGACAGGTCAGTAATACCTCATGTGTGTATTGCATTGAAATGAATATCCTTTTTCATAATGAACCACGTTATTTTGATAATGAGTTTTGACAGTTGCAACTAAACCTTAACAACGGTTATAATTGGTCGTAATTGTTGACGTTATTGACTTAACCGCTGTTTTTTTCACACCATCAGCTTCGAGCTTGGAAGCAGCGCGTGCTTTGATCAGAATGACTACTCAGCAAAATTTAAGGGCTGCTTCATGTGGAACAATTGTTGCATCAGTTCAACCTGGTGGGTTTGTTGATGTTGTTGCTGATACTGAGCACTAATTTTTTTAAGCTTTTTCAGTTGCTGGCAATAAAATCGAAATGGCACAATACAGTTGTATCCAGGTTTCAAGCAAATCTTGTGTGACAATGATATAATGCTACCCAAAAGTACTGAGGTGTTTTTATAGTGTCCGTGCAAAACAGACCTGTTCGTAACACCAAAAGACAACGCTCGTAACAGACCACATTCATAACAGATCTGTTATGAAGGCACCTGTCATCCAAGTCTCTTTTGAAAGGGAATCATAGAGTGGCACATAAAACTATTTCTTTCTTAAAGTCAAAAATAAAGTATTTTATAATTTAATGTGCTCCGTTACGCATGATTTTAAACAGCTGCAAGAAGTGTGTGGGGCACAACATAAAAACTATTGGGTTAAGATGTGCATGTTTGAAATGTTAACTTTTACTTAATTGGCTGGAAGTAAAGCAAAAAAAAATTACTGTTTTTATTTAAGCAACAGTTCACTGCAAAGCAGGTATAAATCACTGAATTCTACCTGTTGCATTTTAAAAATTAATATTTTGGACAGGAATAGGTTCCTGCATACAGTTGTTTTGTTTTATGCAAGAGTTTGCTTGGAGAAACCTGTGTTAATTGTAATGGCAGTGTGAAACTTTGGTATGAAGCATTTTGATCCTTTGTTGGCTGCTTGCATTTTCAGTAGATTATTTATATTGAACATTATTTTTTTGGTATTTATAGCGATTGTAACTAGATGACGATAATATGAATGAGTTTTTCATTATGTAGATTTCCAACTGTATGTAGTTTTGTTGATGCATATTAGATACTATGATTTATATGGTATGCTATGTCAATATATTTTTTTCATTTCGCAAGTAACTGGTCTGGATTAGTATTGGACTTAGGTTTGCTGTTCAAGTTTTGTCTACAAAGATAGAACAATTCCTGTTAAGAATGTTTCTATAATTTTCAGATTCTCCACTTTTCTGATAAAAGTCATGATTGCATTGCAGGTTTTGTCTTGGACACTCCACTGTTAAGAACTGGATGCACCATGGCTATTCTGTTGTTTGGGGTGCTTCTATGCTTGCCTGGAATCATCATGACTGCTACAGGATTTACTAGGGGGATGAGGGTAGCCGGTGGTATTTTTATTGCCATTGGTGTTGTTATACTTATAATTGGAACATGTTCATACTGTCAGGCAAGGAAGCTGGCAAGCAGTTTATCCTACCCACAAGTGGCAGTTCAGCGAACATCAATTCCTTGCACTCCAGTTACTACCCCTGCTTACCCATATCAATTGCCTGTAAATGTCCATCCTAAAGATACCATGTACCAGTATCCCCAGGCTCATTCTCCTCCACAAGTATATTTGGCTGCATCAAATATCCAGTCCCTACCAGCATACCCATCACAACCAGTTAGTGTGTACCCACCACTGGCCCCTTATCCTATCAATGTACCCCATCGAAATTTAATGCCTGCCTCATTACCTGCAGATCAAGTTGAAGCTACACTCCCACCATATAAAGACAGCATTGAAAAGTCATAGCAAATCAATTTTAAAATAAAACATTTGTGAAATAGTTTACTAAACTTTTGTGATACTTGTAAGGCCTTTAATTGCAATGTGCATGTGTACTATGTTGTGAAAAGTGGTCAACATTTTAAACAACTGTATTATGTCAAAGTCAAAACGTGTTAATAGCTAGCATCAACAGGAATATGACATTTCTAGTTTTGTTATTGTGAATTTGTTTCTCATTTTCAAATGTCTTTCCCTAAAAAAGAAAATTCTGATTTTTATCAGTTACAAAGCAATTTGTTGTTTTTAAGATGATGGTTAGCATGAAACATCACTGAGCAATTGTTTATTATAGTTCCAAATAGAGTACGATCCTTCATATGTCAAATTATTGGTTTAGAATATCATTAAATGTTATTGTTGTTATACAAGATTTAGACTGTGTTTATTTCATAAAAACGTGAAGATCCACTTAATATGGTATACTGGCGCAAGATTCATTTTTGCCTGTTGTGTGAGGTCGTTTGTATCACCAGTGCCGACTGCTTCAATGGTCACCCTGTATTTAGTTTGGCTTCGCTGATCAACTCGTCCCATGAGAGATCGATGTAGCAGACGCGTGCTGGATTGCATGAATGTACCTACTCAGATAAAATGTAGAAATTTCTGAGTTGTATGAATGTTGATAAGATTCCTCCAGACAACGTGGTTAAAACTGACAGTATATTTGACAGCTTTTATTTTAAAGTTTTATAAGAGGGCGGATGGTAGAATTAGACTTTGACCCCAATTGAGTTTGGGATAGAATAAGCAAAACAAAGATGCTGTAGATTAATGAGTTGTAAGCCAAATTTTTGTATAGATTGTATTGTGAAATGTTCAATTATGGATAACGTTCTACATGTTCCTGGACTTGAGTCTTCACCACCTAATTCATGCGAGGTCTCCAGCTTAGTTTGTTGTCTAGAAAGTCACTCAAATACTTTTAGTTGCTTTTGGTGTTGATGTCATTATTAATAGAAAGGAAGTGGGATCAGGTTTCAAAGAATTAATAGGATAAAATCAGTTTTATCATAATTTACACAGCGTTTGTTGGGTCTTACTCTTAGCCATCAGTGATTATAATTTTACATTGTTCAAGGTTGACGTGTGTTTGAAGAACAATAAAACATGGATTGGGCCCATTAAAATTAAAATTATCATCAAACGATGTAGTATAAAAAGAGGAAATTTGAGTGATTGATTGTGGTATAAAGTGAACAAAGTAGCATAAAACTAAATCTGCAAAACCGCGTCGAGAAATAATAGGAAGCTCAGTTGTGTTAGAGCAGTGTTTCTTAATCTATGGACCATGACCCGCAGGCAGGTCACAGCGCAGTTTTCGAGTGAGCCACGGAGTTAGGACAATGTTAGAATACAGTTATCTAGACCAGTGCTCTTCAACCTTTTTGTCGCCGTGGAACCCTTGATATACAGTACTTTCGCGTTTGTCATGGAACCTCCATTAACAAAAATTTGAAAAACACGAATTACTTGTAAGAAAATCAATTGTTTCGTTATTAGACACTTCAACGAATAAACAGTTATTACAGAAGTTAAAAAGCAAGAAATTTAATGACTCGGTTGTTCTTGCATTTCTGGAATGTATCTGCTACATTCAGAGTTTGGCAAAAAGAACTCATATCGCAAATATGTGTCGTCCGATTTTCTAACTTTGGCAGTTGAAATACATTTGGTGCGCTTCGGATTGGGTGACTCTTTTGCATTTGAACTACACTGCTCATTTTACCGTCCACGCCTTCGCTGTTGTTATTATTTCGCTTCACATAAGAAAATATGCTATTCTGCTTCATCTGGCTTGCCAAATAGCAAAAAGTTGAGTTTCACACTGTTTTTACTTTATCCCCACAATAGCTGAACAGCAGCTCTAATCCGTTGTGTACTCTCTACTACTCCGATATACAGTACTGCGTACTGTACATCGGCAACTTCGTATAACTATGATGCAACAATAACGCTCTTCTTAATTGCACAACAATGAAGAAGTGACGCAATAACTCTCAATATTTCTTGTTCCGCTATTTGCACTCAACCTCGTGTACAACCAGTGGCGATTCTAGAATGAAAAAACTGGGGGGGCACTGCGGGACCAAGGAAAAAAGCAGGGGAACCAACATAAATGTCTCTCCTGCGTGGTGATTTTGCGTTGTAATGAAGATATTTTGCTATGATTAACCCTATCAAACCCAACATAGGCATGTGAATATCGTTAGAACCGTCGCCAGAAAGTCTTCAAATCATTTTAAAATTTTGGTGGCTGAAAGTTATTTGCTGTATATGTCAATCAAACAAACTTGTACATGAAATTAAGAACAAAACTGAGGAGGCCAAGCAAGGTGCCAGCCAAAAGTCTGGGGGTATTTGGCTCCCCCTTAGAACCGCCACAGAAACATGAACGGTTTTAGGCCTAAAGCCATGGGTTAAAAATGTGCATAGTAATGCTGAGAAAGCCTACTGTGAGGTTTGTCGATGAATACTCAGACCTGATGAGCCATTATGCTCCTAAAAAACATCAGCGCAGGCTAATGCCGTTCCCAGTGTACCATGCGGTTAAACTTTGGTTTTCAAAAAAGTTCTGACAGCAGTAATCAGGTTTATCGTTTTGCATTTGAAAATAGTTTTATAAATGGCGGAGGCTATGGATGCATGTTACAACATGTACGTAAGGTTCGATAATATGCAAATGCAGTCACTGCCTTCGCAAATTGGTTTTGCAAAGATTGCATGGTCACTAAATGTGAAGAGAGTAATTTTACAGTCCAATGCTTTGTAAACATTAATTATTTCATGCAAATAAACTTAAAAACTTCGCTTTTTAGTGACTTCATGTTTTTAATTGTTTTTCAGAATTGGCTACTTTTGGTTGTAGATATTTGCCAATTTTGGCTAATTTTTTTGTGAAATTTGGCCATAAAACTTTTTGAAATCTGGAAACACCGATATCATCACTGCAGAGTAGATACTTTTACAGAAAAGTGTCACTGCAGAAGATTTTAGGTTTTGGTTGAGTAGCCTACAACAAATGAGCCAATTGAACAGCTAAACTGTTTCTCTAACAATGTGATGTTTTCTAATCCAAAAGCGCTCAGCCTGGTGATAATTCATATGGGGCAATGCCTTGTGTTAAACATGTTGGTTTTGTGTGCATGAGTGGAAAGTACATGGTCAAGGACCAGGTATTTGTTTAAGCAGTGGCAGAAATTCAACTAACAAGCTTTTAATTGGATGTTGGCAAAGTAAGATGTTCAAATCTTACTTATTTGTGATGTTTTGAATGTTGTCGTGTACTTTTATACATTTGATTTGACTTTCGTTATCTCATGATGCTCATTCTGCATTTTATTTCTGTTTGCCATTGTAGAAAAGTGTGATGTTGAGTTCTATACTTTGTTCATCAGGGCTTTTGTCGCTTATCACACGATACTGTTCTTGTTATTGAAGAAGAGCGATCCACAGAGCAACGGAAAGTAAAAAATAAAAGTTCATGAATTTCCTGTATCTAATGATGGGCATGATTGACATGGCGACAATACTTACCTGACCCATTATGTCCAACACTGCATGTTCGCCATGATTTGTGGGGCTGTAATGAAACTCCTGCCTTACATTTTGTTATTTGTGTAGTAATGTCTCTTACGTTTTTCATAAATCTTCCAAAACGTGAGGTCACAGGCAGTGGCGCAACCAAGAATTTTGTTCAGGAGGGACCAGCCACCTGACGTACATTGGACTTTCGTTAATTTTCAAACAGTTGAAGTTGATATAAAGCACCAGAGAAAAATCGTAGCACGTTGGTTTCAGGGAGGGCCATGGCGGCCTCTTCAGCCTCATTCTGGCTGCGCTACTGGTCACAGGACACTATTCTCTTCTTAGTTGTTGTAGTTTGCCAAGAAAATACGTGTAATTAAATCTGTTGCGATGGGGTAGCGATTGATCAGTGGTAGAATGTCCGCCTCTCAATTGGAAGGTTGGACGTTCGATCCACGGCCACTGAGTGAATCGCCAAAGCGCTCCTTGGGCAAGAGCGCTCATTTTAACCGCCCAGGCAAGAAGTAAATTTCAGGCTTCGGCTTGCCGCCAATTGCCGTCACCAAAAATCACATAAAAAGTTTTTTGTGCTTCAGGGTTTGCGCCCTTAAAGCAGTAGTTGTTGCGAAGCTGACTTCGAGTCTAACACTTTGAAAATTTGCACACGCCTGAAATACTGTACTTTTCCTTATTTCGAAAGGTTCTGCACAAGTTGGTTCACAGCAATACTCCTCGTCTCGCACTGAAAGCAAACATGTAAAACATTGCGGGTGCAACGGCCGGCAACTTGTTTGGCATCAAACCGAGCAATTCGGTGATCGTCGCTACAGCCGTAGAGGAACTATTTTAAGTCTGACGCCTGGAGATCAAAACACATATGCAAGTGTGCTGGGAGAAATTTTTCGCGTTTCTTCAAACAAAATCACCTTCAATGTGTTTGTAAAACAAGCGTGTTATTCAGCGTGTTTTCTTTACATTGTCACTTGTGGATGTTTCTTTGTGTCACTTCTGCGCCGGATGCTCGATAAAAAGCGATTATGAGCGGTAAGGCAGCGTCGTATTACTTCGGACTCATACATCTGAGCAGTGGTGGGTTGGGGGGCCTGAGGCAAGACTAAAAAGGGGGCCCTTCTGATGACGTCATCATACTCAGCCAACTGTGATGAAGTACCTTTGATCAAGCCTAAGATACGGCCACCGAAGGATAGGCCCACGTTCCTGAGACTAAGGCGTGACTAACATAGCAGAAAAAAATGCAAGAGTGTTCACGATACAAAATTTTGACAACACTGAAAAATGGAAAGACAAGGCTGGCAACACATAAAAGTTAGGCAATAGCAAGTTGGCATCGCCTCCACTTCTTTATTTTCACGCCGCATTTCCCTGCATTGACCATCAATAAACTACAACGTTTACCCCATTGAAAGTTTCCCACTTTCCCCCTTTGATAAATGCTTGGTATTTGGTATCCTGAACTTCTTCACGTTCATGTCTTTATGCGAATAAATGAATCCATGAACAACAACCAAGAAGATTCAAAACACTAAATTTGTTTCAAATTTCATCCTTTTATGTACAAGAACATAGCATACAAAAACATCCAACCTGAGACTTGTTTTGGAAAGCTTTCAGGCTAGATGAGTCAAGTCTGCCCTCAACTTGCATTGAGACTAGTCGTTTGAAAAATGTGGAAAAGTAGGAAATACTACACAATAATTAAATATGTGCTAAGAAAAAACACTTCAAGTTATACCGGCTTAGAGCTGGCCAAAAAACTTTAACATCACCTAGCAAGTCTACCTCAAACCAAAAACTTACTGCTGTAGTTTAGTCAAGCTTCAAATAACCTGTGACTTCAAGCATGGGCTAAATTCAAACCACATAAAATATCTGTAGAAAAAATGCTCGAAAAATGCCATTTCTGCTACTTGGTTTGAAGCATGAATGTAGTCTTTTTTATTAGCAGTCTTTGCAACACAACAGCAATAATACAAAATTACTTTGTAAACTAAACAGAAAATGTTCTTCAAATTAAACGATGTAGTATGGCCACTGCTATAACAATTGCAAGTTGTCTTATTTTCTGATGCAAATCTTTACTGAGGTACAACACAGGCCCGTTAACAGGGGGGACGAATCCCACCTAGAAAATTCCCCCCCCAGGAAAAATGTGTTGGACATAATTTAAAAATATTGGATATAGTTCAAAAATTTTGGGCCCCTCTCGGAAAACTCTCCGCCCCTCCTGGTGTCCCAAACTGGTTAAGGGCCTGGTACAACATCACAAGAAATGAGAAATTTGTCTAACCTTTTCAATACAGAGACATAAAAAAGAAAGCCTTTGATAAAAATATGAAAGCAGTGGTGGGTTTAGGGTTGGGGGGGCCCGAGGCAAGACTAAAAATGGGCCCTCTGATGACGTCATCATACTCGACCAACCGTGATAAGTTGGTTGAAGTTTTTCTTTATTTGTTCATTGGAGATGGTGGTGGGGTCGCTTTGAAAGGACAGTACTTGCACATTGCAGTTGCTGTTAGGGGCCCCTTTGAAAGCATAGCACTTGCACATTACAATAGCTGTTTGGGTCCCCTTGTAAGCATATTACTTGCACATTGCAGTTGCTGCTGGGGCCACTTTGAAAGCAAGGTACTGACTCATCACAATTGTTGTTTGTGGCCCCTTTGAAAGCAAGGTGCTTACACATTACAATTGCTGTTGGGGCCTCTTTGAAAGCATGGAATTTACATTATAATTGCTGTTGGGGGGCCCTTTGAAAGCAAGGTGCTTACACATTACAGTTTCTGCTGGGGACCCCTTTGCAAGCAGAGTACTTACACATTACACTTTCTTAGGCCCCTTCAATGAAGTTTAAAAGCAGAGTACTTACACATTTCAGTGACTGTTGGGGGCCCCTTTTGAAGCATATTACCTTCAAGTTGCAGTTGTTGTTGAGGCCCCTTTGGAAGTAAAGTACCTCCACATTACAGTTTCTGTAGGGGCCCCTTTGAAAGTAGAGTACTTACTTATGATCTGCTTTGTAGTACATTATATGAGTGAATAAGACGTTTTTCATTAAAAATAATGAAAATTTACGCACGTGACACCTCAAAGGGGGGGAGGCAAAAAGGGTGGGCCCAAGGCAAGTGCCTCGCTTGCCTCCCCTTAAACACACCACTGTATGAATGATCTAAAGCATGTATTTATCAATCTCATTTCGACAAAACTTGAGTTTTTGGGTATGGCACGTATGATTATGCACTAGGTAGACATAGCTACTATTAACAACTTGGGTACTTGAACCCGCACTCTCCTCTGTAGGCTCACCAGTACCACTCGCTTCAACAACAAATCTGTCCAGGAGAACTTTACATTTTTCATCAGCCTTTATGCTTTCTTTTTCCTTGTTTTTTTCTGCTCCACTTGGATATTTTCTGTTGAACTTTGGCATTTTCAAAAAATTATCAATAGGCTAAACTAAACACTCCAATCTCTAAAAATCATCATTTGGTATAAAAAGTTATCATTTGGTAGAAATTTTTGCTCTTGTTCGATAGGGTCTTTTCAGAACTTTTAGGAAGAAAGTTTAACACACAATTTTTTAGGTATAGAAGTTGATTTGAAGCTTTTCCTCATTTGCACATTGGAGATGGTTGTGAAGTCCCTTTGGAAGTATACAGTAGTACTTCAACATTACAGTTGCTGTTGATGGCCCCTGTGAAAGCAAGGCACTTACACATTACAAACCGTTGTGGCCCCTTTGAGAGCAAGGTACTTACACATTACAAGCCGTTGTGGCCCCTTTGAGAGCAAGGTACTTACACATTACAATTACTGTTGTGGGCCCCTTTGAAAGCATATAGTACTTGCACATTATAATTGCTACTGGCAGGCTCTTTCAAAGCAAGGAATTTTACATTGCAGTTACTGTTGGGGGCCCCTTTGAAAGCATAGTACTTACACATAGAAATTGCTGCTGGGACCTTTTGAGAGCAGATTACCTTCAAGTTGCAATTGCTGTTGCGGTCCCCTGCACGTTACAGTTTCTGTAGCGGGGGCCTTTGCAAGTGGAGTACATGCTTATGATCTACTTTGTAGCACATTATATGAGTGAATAATAAATTTTTCACCAAAAATAAGGAAAATTTATGTGCGTAACACCTCAAGGGGGTCCCCAAAAAGGAGGGCCCGAGGCAAGTGCCTTGCTCGCCTCCTGTTAAACACACCACTGGTTGTACAGTGTTGTTACAAACTTACGTGAAAATCTTTGGATATTTCACGGATGACTGAGCACAAATCCGTGACGCGAATGGCAATGAGTCAAGGCCAGTGGTGTACAGGATCCGGATTTTGGAGTCCAATCCGGCTGGATATTGGGATTTTTTGGAATTGGTTTGGTTTGGATATCTTTTCCATTCAACCGGATCGGAATCGGATTATCCAAATGAAGTAAATTGTGGCCATGCAAAAAAAATGTATACGGAATCATATCAGGAAAAATTATGATTTTTCGAAATCATTTTAGCCACAATCTTTTCCTGTTTCTCACGGTAGAATGCAATGTTATCTGAAGCTCGGGATCCTAACTTTCAGACTGAGGACATCTCAGTTCCCAAGCAACTTATGTTTTGGAACTGTGTGAAGATTAACATGATTCTGTTGATTTAATACGAGGAAGCCCATCGCTTTTCTGATGAAACATGTCACATTTTTTAAATATATTTACTAGTAGAAGTATATCATAGTGAAATGTTGGTGCCTAATATGTTTTGAATTAGATCATTGTAAAATGTAAGTAATTACCAAAGAGTTTTTTCAGCATTGAACGAAGTACACGAGTTCCTGTCTCAACAGCGCAACTCACAGTCACTAATCTGAGTAGAAGAGACCTTTACCTAAAAATTAAGTTGTAGTAATAAGCAGGGCTGTGGAGTCGGGGTCGGAGTCGGAGTCGAGGAGTCGGAGTCCGAAGGATTTTCAACCTGAGGAGTCGGAGTCGCAGAAAATTTTAACGACTCCGACTCCGGGCAGACCATTTGCTCACCAATTGTGACTGTTTGT
>JGI24021J15306_10001769_pt1 | contig 22010 bp, 13 predicted proteins | sample Ectturendosymbi1_FD_15306 | JGI IMG/M metagenome (IMG submission 15306) | reverse complement strand
AACTTCCTGCTCAGAGAACGAAAATCGATGGACGTTTTGAAGCTGATCACGAGGATATCATCAACGTCCATCGAAAAAGAACGAAGAGCTCAATTTTTGAAATACGAATCGTGGTCTTCAGACAATTCTGAAAAGACGATTTGCTGGCTGTTTCTGATGATGGCATAATTAGCTTCATGAACTGTCACCAACATGCGGTTTAGGCGATCAGTGGCTGGTTGCCTCGTTCTTTGCTCGTGGCGCAAGAGTAATCAACATAAATTTTCCCCCAAAAGGTAGTAGTAAAAGTTTCATTATCTGGATAGATCATGCAGCGGTTTACTCGTCACGATTCGAACAAAGCGAAATGCAGCAAGTGAGCTGTTTCGAACGGCAGTCGAAGCGCACAGAGATTTCGGCAACGTTGTAACGGCTTCATTTGATACACAAGCGATTGGTAATAATGAATCTCAAAACAAATATGCAGCAAATCCATCTAAGGCTGGATGAATGTGTCTGGTCTTTTGTTGCGTAATTCTGTTAAAACGGATAGCCGATTCCAGATTCCGGTTCTTGCATAAAACCGTTAATGCTTCAAAGCAAATTCACATTTGCAAGTGTTTTGTTGCATTAAAATTGTAATGAGAAGCTCCTTCATTTACTGAGAAGCTCAGTCCTAGCATAGCGGCTGTCCACACAAAGCTTTCATGCTTGTGTTAGTGAAGTCTGAAGTCCCCCTCAACGCCCCTTTTGGCAATCGCTCAAACTAAAGTACAAAGTGGTAGCGGCAAACAAAGAAATAGCAAAAACCTGACCGCCAGNAACGAAGCGTTTTTTCTTCCTTATACTCTGTCACTTTTTACTGGTAATCTGCGCACGTAATAATTCTCGTGAATAACAGTGCATGCCGATTAATTTGAAATAGTTTTTCTGCGTCAGGTTTTGTTAAACAGAAAAACACCGGCAGTTATTCACTTCCTCAAACTGATGCTTTGGTTGATTCTGTTGTTTACACTGATCGAGCCGTGATATAGACAACTATTTCTTTTTCAGGGGGAAGCTGACCTCAAACCGAATCAGATGTTTATCGGAACTAAAACTAGACTCAGTATTTTGCGAAGTGGAAATGTGATTGCAACCTCATGTTTTTCAACTGCATCGTCATTCGAGAAGTAAATCCAATGTAAAGAACATGCTTTGAGCTCCAGGTGTGTCCACCCAACCGTGACATCCCTTCGCAAGTTCCTGTTGCTATCAACACATCCCAACACACTGGGTCGCAAATACAGTTCGTGACAAGTAACAACAAACTCAAACATCGCATTGCTGCAGGTGTATCGACAACAGTGTGATTCATACTACAAAAGTTTTGTTTCAGGCTGCTACAACAAATAGCCGAAATGTTACTCATACCCATCAGGAGTATGAAACTGGGAGAATTGTGACAAGCAGCCCCGTCATGTCTGCGCCTTTCGTCAATGTCCAGTGAAATATAAAATTAGAATGGCTTGGTACGGCTGACTCTGCCTGATCCAAGAAGACAAAATTACTTTGCACGGCACTTTAATTGAAAACAGATCAGGTTTTCACTAACGATAACTAATGGAGAGCGTTTGCCTGCCTGGCGCCAGATAGGCCCGGCGATCTGTGCGAAGACACCGAACAGTGGCAGATGAACGCCACCAAGCAAGAAAACATGAACACAGAAAATTATTTTTGACACGCAATTTCTGCGCGACGTGGTGAGCCGTCGTTGGTTGCCTTTGTCAAGCAAAGGGTTACCCAATAAAGCGTAAGGGAAAAGTAACTTCAGTGATAAAAGAAAAGGTGTCCAGCTTCTCTTACCTGCGAGCATTCAGAAACTGGCGAGCAGACCATATAGTAGACACCGGTGGTACTGTTGCTGGGCATCTTGCAAACACAGTTTCTGGCGCAGTTCCAAACAGTCACGACGGGAATGACGAAAATGACAATCGGTACAAGCCACGTTAAAGCAATTCCGAACCTGATGAACCTGCACAGAGATGCAAAACGGACAGCTGAAGTTTACTTGTGCGTCCTGTGGTGCTGGTACAACGTTTTTCGGGATTATCCTTGTAGCTGAAAAGCGTATTTGCGAGATTTCCATTGTCGGCGTCTCAGATATGTGGAAAGTCCACGCATTGTCAGGTCAGGGAACCCGACCAACATCACAGTTTTTCACAGCACCAATTTCTTTGACCGTGCTTAAGAAGAAAGGAAACCAACCAACTGGACTGTCCTTTAAAAACGCAAAATTTGATTTTTATACGTTTGTAGACAAGAACCGCGCACCTGTTATGTGAAGCGGTAGCGTGGATTTTAACAGAATTGCGTCGCGGAGATGTAAGCAAACGGGTGGTTTTGTCTTTACACGTCACTCATCGCGGTCCTAATAAGCGGCTCCCTGTCAATCATGGGCTTCTTAGAAAATAAGCGTTGATTGAATGTTTATGTGCCGAGGTGCTGCCAGGCGCCAGCGTGCGACAACGGTTTGGGAAACGAAATATTAAGCTACATCAAAACAAACCGCACAGAGAGCCGAGCAGAGACAGACGAGCCATTGGTTTGACACTGCGGGTTACTGCGGGGTCGGCTTGGTTTGAGTCATGACCTGCTTTCATGTGCGAATGGAAATCCACCACGGCGTTTCGCTTTAAAGGGATGGGGCGGGAAATTAAAACAGAACTCCCAGAGAGCCTGCTTAAAGTAAAGCCCGCGGCGTTTGGAAATCATCGGAACAAACCATAAAAGTGAGCTATTAATTTTTACGGCAAATGAAAAACCCAACTGCCGGCACGAACAAAGCGCAGAAACCGACTTATGAGATTCGCTTTATATTGCAATTGCAAACATGGACAACATAAGTTTTCAATGACAGAAAACAGAAAAAACAACAGAACAGATTTTCACGGGAGAGACCTAAGAATGGCAACAACTCCAATAAAACCTCTTAAAGTCGCACTGCAGCCGGTAGTTCATTGGTATTGGCGTCGCATCTGGCATAGTTCATTCAAAATCTTGAGAGCAAGCAACCGTACTCATCGCAACTCGTTCTTTGGGTGGGGTTGAATATATTCAAGTACAAACTACGGAAAGCTCAAGAACCAAAACTGGTCTTTCATCATAAACTGGACTTTTATCCTATATGTCAACATTTTTGGAGGTCCGTTGTAAGGTATCAACCCGCAAAATAACACATCAACAATTAGGCGATTGTTGCTCAGTGTATTGTTACTTTCAAACCGTAAAACAGTTTTGTTTTCAAATCGTGCAAGGAAAATAGCATCCTTACGTTCAAGCATAAAACGCACTCAAAAATACTCAAACACGCTTTGGTGAAAGTATTCACTGCTTGAGCTCTAACACTTTTGCTGGCATCGCGGGCCACTTGAAACAGCTTTGCGCAGAGACGAGCGGACTGTCATATTTTGCTATCCAGATCCAGTCCCGATTTTTTAAAGCTCAGTCCAAGTCCAAACACAGTCCAAATATTTTTTCAAATGTAAAGTCCAAGTCCAAATGTAGTCCAAAATATTTGGAAAATGCAGCCTAAGTCCAAATCCGGTCCGGATCCTAAATTTTGAAGAGTTTCCAAATTCAACAAAATTTGCAATAGTCCGGATCAGTCCAATCTAAGTCCGGTCCGGTGGTCATCTCTGCTTTGCGGTTTAATCGTTCGAGGAACACGGGCGCGGACATTACAGTTATCGCCCTCCCATTGGCGCAACCATTTGCAACTTGCGCCAAATGACCTGTTGCCTTCGGTCAGTGCCTCCAGTGGCCAATACCGCAAATGGAAAACCTTCAAAAACGTTTGTTTTATTGCCTTGCAAACTTACGACGCCCTTTATGCATGTTTTAAAAATCAACGGCTGTGAAATTGCTTACGAAGTATTTGGCTTTTAAGTAACTGCTCTTCAGCTGGTAACACAGAGCCTACGAAGTACAACAAAGTTTTATAAATGAGCACCATCAACGTTTTCGTCCATGTTGTTAATGCCAGAACGACCAGTGACATCACGAATTCGTTATTTCGTTTTGTGCGTTCAAGTTGAAGTCTCGAGTTATGCCGCCACTACCAGACAGGCTCAATCCAGCTGGTGAGTCTCGTTTCACGTTCGTTATTTTAACGAGAGGCCTAACACCAATTGAGTCAGTCGGCGGCTCCTTCGCGGTGATGGATCAAATTTCGTGCATCGGGGTCATTTCCTAGAAACATGTTGGTTAATTCGTTAATGACTCTTCACAGCAAGACTCTACTCTGACGCCGCACCTGATGTTCGCGCAATTTTGCTGCCTCTGTGCGAAAACATGACGCACCACAACAAAACGTTCTCGATATTAGAAAGGGAGCAACAGGGGGCTGTGATGGACGTCATTTGAAGAACTTAACGAATGTTCGACAGGTCGCTTTTTAAGCCCCCTGAGGCAGTGACGCTTTGTTCTCGTTCAGGCAAGCCGCAGCAAACCCTTGCACTCGCCTGTTGCGGTGGGATCCAAACGTTTTTGCCTGCGTGGCACTTACTTTATGCCAACCGAAAACCTTATCATTCGAGTGTCAGCAAAATGCGGGTAATCATTTCATAACTTACATTGCAACAGCCTTTTAAACCGGCGCACTTGCAGTTTGAGGGTGTGATTGTTTTCTTGTACTCAGCTCAATCTTATGCTTTATTCACCGGCACATCCCTGCTTTGCTGGTCACTCTTTGTTAAATTATGTCAGTTTCTGTGCCCTTAGTAGTTCAATAACAGCAGCGGATGGCTGGTGTCTGTCAATAGGTTTTGCGAGGTCGGCTTCATTTATTATCTCAAACTGAAGATATTTAAACAGTTTCTCAGCAAGTGTACCAAACGCTTCGTTTGACCTCAGTTTAAACAAAGAAAATAATTTGCAAAAGCAGTATGTTTCACTTATTAAATTAATGTATATAGTTGGAACAAAATGCAAACAAAGCGTAATAAATAACCACGAACGAAAGCAGCTTCAAGAGTCGCTGTTCAAATTTGCTCTAAATTTCAATCATCAACATAAGGCAAAACATTCACTTGAGTCGATCGTTGCCTTGGAAAGCTAGTTTTAGGAAAGTAGCGCGTTTAGCCCATATTTTCATCACATTGTATAGAAAAATGAAGTTAATACAAGGGTATCTTCGCAATGATTGCAAATAACTTGAAAAATCTTAATAGCTTACTAACTCAGAAGTCAACTGGTATATTGACGTGGTCATTATCTCGTGGTTGTGGGCTGCGTGAGCGGCTTGATGTTATGTCTATGAGCATTTTGCAATTACCTCAAGCAAGAAACGTAGTGATGCCAAGTCGGTTTTTATTTTCAAGTCTTGCAAAATAATGTTTTGACAAGCAAAAACGTTAACTACCACAGTTCATCGTGCAAAATGTTTTGCGGTGAAACTTGATTAGGAACAACCAATCCAGTTCTGCTTCGTACAACTATGGCTTCGTTTTTCTTAAACTGGGGAAGGTACCCTTTGACAAAATGGTCAGTAGGCAACTATTGGTGGGGCTGGTAACTGACAGGTGGGTAAAGGTGTGGTCGAGTCCTTTTATGGGGCAAACCCTGGCAAAAAAACATCGGCATCTGCATTCTAGCTCAAATTTCTACCGCACCGTTGCAAACGTCATCATTACGTCACCAGTTTTGGCTTACCTCTTTCTTTTGTTGCTCCCCCACCGAGACCGATGGCTGTACGTCACACGCGCTGAACCACCTTCGCCGCGAGCGCTCTTGGTGACGCAACAGTAGCGGTCAACGGCGATCACGAGTTGACTTAGCATGGACGACCACACGGTCACAGTCCACAAACTTTTCTGGAAAAGTTCTGTTTCCGGCGTTCGAAGTGGCAGCACGACCTGTCGATGTAGCAGCAATACTGTGTTGGGGTTTTCCAAGGAAATAACACCCGATCAGATATTATCAAACAGTGGCAAGGATTTTTTCATATTGGGTTTGAATAGCGTTTCCGAGACTTACGTTTAACAAAAAACAGTCGCAAGAACATTGGAATGTCACAGCAAGGTCATGCTTTCAAAAAAATACCAGGAACTTTAAGCTTGCTCAGGTAACCCGGGCCGGACCGGCCCGACCGCTTTCTTTTTTTGTAGATTTTATATTCTTAGATAAATGTTAGAAACCTGTGCTTCCATGACTTTTCCTGATTTTCAGAGACTAATGGAATGGTGCCAGAGTTATTTTGCAAAAATGTCCCTGAAACCCTATGAGGGTGTATATGGGTGCCAGACCACCCATGGTTACCTGATTGTTACCTGATATGTATCAAATTTACTAAGTTTAACATGTCAGTGATTAACAATGGACATTTGGAAGTAAAAAATAGTTTGGTATGGAAATAGCGGATGTCACGTGTCCCAGGACAACGTAACCAAATTTCGGGTTGCGTTAGACCCAGGGTTACCTGGTGTATTAAGTATTTTTAAGGTTACCTGAGCAGGGTTTTAAAAAGTTTGTGACTTTCTAGAAATTTTCTAAAATTCTCGGTCCTTGGGATCTTTTTACCATTTTTACCTCATTTTTCGCCGCGTTGAAGCGTCCACGCTCTACGTTGGAACGTACCCTGCAGTCGAAGGTTGGGAAGTGATTCATTTAAAAATAAATGCAGTGCGATTGGAATATTGTCATTTTGCGTCACACTTTCTATTTCTTGTTACAGACATTTATAAAGCGAGTGCTGCCAACTGGCGGTGTTTGTGGATGAAGAAAGCAAGCATTTCCAACACTGGAAAGACAGTGCTTTGCCGCAGGATTTTCTCAGGCGAAACAAATGTAATCAAAAGTATGCGGCCATGACACACCTGGCCAGCGACACTTTAGGTACTACTTCTCGAAATCTGTCCGCAAATGTTCGACAAATTTGTTTAGTTGCGGACTAAGTGTTGCGTAGCAACACAATCTTCCTGCTTCTAATCTTACAAGTTTCTTTCTCATCATCGCTTTACACGTTGTTTTCGATGTGGATTTCTGATATTGCGACGGTGTTCAAATTGTTATGCCTGCGAAAAAGCACCAAAGGCAACGACTGGTCGCAATTTGGCAAAAAAGACCCCCTGACTTTGCGCTGGCAAACCGTTAAACAGAAAAATTAAAGAGAAATTAAAGAAAAGGTTTCGATAAGAAATATTTTCAAAAAGATTGAGTTGCGTCCGTTTTGTCAAAACTTTCTTTTCGTTCTCCTAACTCCAGTCCAGGAAACGCGCCTGTTCCCAGGAAAAGCAGTTACGCAAGAGTTTCTTCAGAAGTCGGTCAATATCTTGTTTGACCTCGACATCACTCGCAGGGCAGTTTGCTCGGCGGTGGCGATTTGCTGCTAAACAGGCTTCACCCGCATGGGACGCGCGCTGCGTAATTTCCTCTTTGCATTCGCATTGCCATTGTAAATACAGGTGGCAACGCAAGGTCAAGACACAAAACCGTTTTTAAATGTGGTCTCGCTTACATTTGCAACAGCCTGCGTCAAAACAATTAAGATCCTTTGAGGAAAAACCGTCGAAACTGCGTCAGTAATGCTTTGCGTCAGTAAGCTCGCCAAATTTATTTTTATGACTCGATTCTTGATTGTCGTATTAATGAAATGATCTGTTGGGTATCAACATTTTGATAAACAAAGATTTACGCTGATCTGTATTCTTCACTAGAAACACTTGCCAAAACACTTACCTATGCAACAGGAATCAAAAACATTTTTGCAAAACTCACTTACGCCATTTCTAAAAAATAATACGGTAATTTGAAAATTCTTCTTGCCGTTTAATTTGGGCACTACAGTAAGAATGAACGTACGGTAAGTATTTGCTAAACCTGTAGATTTTAGAGACTACTTTATGTCATTCCATTCAAATAAGATTGCAGGATTGAGTTTGCGTAGTGTTCCGTGAAATCGATTTCCTTTAAAATGATTTGCTAATTGATTCAACTTCGTCGTTTTTTTTTAGACAAGTTACTTGAAAACAGATACGTACACGTCTGAATCACCGCAAGGTCATGAAACCAGAGCCCAGTCGGCTGATTCCTCGAAAGCTTACAGCAAAGCAAGAGCTTGTAATTGTACTTTGTGTCAGTCGATCTTGCATTTCAAATTTGTTAAAACCTTTCACTCTTCCCCATATTCAAAAACACTTTCAGTCTATTTTCCTAACTTGGGTGTATCATCTTACGCCACTCAGTTAGCAGATGGCATAAGGAGAGAAATGCATCAAGGTCGACAAGGTGATAAGAATAAAAGTTTTAAAAATTAAAGTAATGCAAACCATATGCAATACAAACGTGTAATTCAGCATATGAAATGCTTTTACCAAATAATCCAAAATGGATTGTTTTGTTAATTTTAACAACACAAAAAAGTTTGGTTTAAATCATAAAATGATGTGATGATAACAACAATTGTCTTCGAAGCGCCCAATGTAAAAGGACAATAAACATAAAAAAGTTAAAATACAATGCCATTAAAACACATACCAGCTGTAAATAGCTGCCCACAAAAAATCTTTCATGCACAGAACATGTTCTGGTGTAACTGTCTGTTCGAGGCGGTTAAATGTTCACTGAGCACTTGCACGTGGAAGGTGATTTTGCCAAAAAAAACAAATATTTTGGCTTCAGTCAGTGCAATTCGCCCAGGTTGAAGCTTCTCAGCTTCTCAAGAAACCCCGACTTTTTTTTATCCACGTGAGCTACCATCAACGGCTAGACTGCTTTGACATGAAACTTCCGAAACGCCGAAAACGCACCACCCGCCCACATACATTCTAGCTGCCAAGTTGTTTAGTGAAGCTTTATTTACAAGTCTACCTTGGCTCTGCCTTTGGTTGCGAAGGCTTATGAAAAAGTACTAAATTTGTGTACTACTTTACTGCAGTTAAAAATTAAAAGTTTGATTAAAATTTCAAACAAAATAAAAGTATTGAATTTATGTGGTATTAAATCCAAGAACTTGTCAGTGCGTTTTTAATTAGTCAGTAACTCGACTTACCTTTTCCGAATCAGGTCGTGATAAGTACATGGCTTAGCGAAACGGTCAGTGACTTTTCCCACTCAACCCTCAATAACCAATCGTCATTGATTTTGTTGTGTAGACCAATTTGACAATACCTCACGTTGGATCATTGTCACATTAACGCAATATTGCAAAGCAGCCCTACTGTATGTCCCGCATCGTCAGGTATCTCTTTATTGTATAATTTTCGCAAGCAAGAGGTGTTTACGTAGTTCAAACAGTGACCTACTGCAGACCAGAAGCAGATTACGCAGATTTTTTGGTTTGTTTGTGGAATTGTTAGTTCTTCTGTCGGGGCTGAGTTGGAGTTACTTGTGTAGTCAAAATTTGTTACGCCCAAATGATCAACAGAAAATTTTTCCGCTGTATAAATCAAGCTGAACCAAAACTTTAAATAAACCTACGTCCTTAGTCCCGGAGTTGAAACAATTTTTGGTGAGATGTCATTTGCGCTGACGTTTTCAATTCACAACGTAAAAAGGCGTTTGTTACCACACAGTGCTTAAACAACTGCCTTTGTTACGTTAAAAAATCAACAGCATGCGAAAGCCCCTTACCCTTTGGACGACAAAGATCCACAGAAGCAATATGCCAGCCAGCAGATCGGCGACCGCCAAATTGCAAATGCAGAAAAACGTTGCTTTGCGCAGGTGCCGTCCGCCAAACAGGATCACGATGATCACAACGAAATTCGTCAAACTTATCGCTGCGCCAATGACGGAGGCAAAAACCTCAAAGTAGCCTTGACCCACGTCATCCTGCTTGCAGTTGACATCGACGTAAGACATCTGACCGTTATTGTCAGCTGGCAATACGGGGATCGTTGGCACTGTTGTACACCATTGATAAGGAGGGTTAATTCGGACAAAAATCATTCAATGCAGACTGCAGTCGAACAGCTATTTAAAGCCGTAAAATACCCCAAACGCCTTGCAATTACAAGCTTGAAAAATATTATTTTAACTCAGAACACACGCTTTGGCAACAACTTCCCAGCTTGTCGTCATAGAACAGTGGCTTTGAAGAATAAACCTCGCCAGGCAAAACGCACATGCAACTACACTTCTGATGCTTTTATCATCCGGTCGGGAGTTTTAAGATAAATTTCTGATATCTGATGTTTCGGCGACAAATCTGATGTTGACTGGGCTGTTTTTTTGTTTACCACATTTTAGTATAAAAATAAGCTCTGTTTCGAATTCAAAGAGGTCCATCGCGGATTGTTAGGTATTGGCGATAGAAGCATTTAGCTTCTATTGAACTGTAACGTAGAAATCTGATGTTATCTGATGTTCAAAAGGGCAACAATCTGAGGTTAACAACACAGACCCCAGTAAAAACACTGCACGCAACAGTTGGATTGAACGCTTTCCACAAGTAAAGAATCGAAACGTTACCTGGAAATACAGCTGCTCTTCCTGCTGGAAGAGATACAGACGCCATTATGATCGATTCTTCTGCCTTTCAAAGACGACTTGTCTACAATGTGAACCTTGATCTACGCTTTGCAGTACAACACCCTGCAGCAGCCTAGTACGTTGCAACACAAATCATAATACACCCTCCTGAAAGACAATACAGTCATTTCCGGCGCGTTGCAATCAAAACAGGTCTCAACGTGAGCCAGAGCAAAATATCCGGTGAAGGAGATGAAATTTTTCCACGTTCATAATTTATGACAAAGCACAGCACAACAGGAAATAGAGAAAATCCTACAGACAACCTCGCGCTCGAACTACGTCTACAACTGTGCGCTTCTGTCCGCGTTGGAGGGTTTCTCAGCGCGGCGTGACGTAAGTGACTGCCTGACCTGGTCAGAACCGCTGACACACCTGCACATTCGATCACCCATGATGTCGCTGTGAGGTCATCAATGATAAAGCAGTACAGGTCACAGTTGTCAAGCCGTGCTAAGAATGCGACAAATAAAGAATTAGTGGTATGCGATGAATGAAAACGAAACGAAAACAAAAATGGTGAAGTTATGAAAGAACGCGCATCGGATTCGAACCTAACTATAAAGCAGGAAAAAGCTTTTGAAAAAACCTAAATCAACCGATAAAGCAGTCTAAAAATGGACCCTATACTTTGACAGATTGTGGAGAAAAAAGTTCGCTTTGCTGACATTTGAATTCTAACTCACACGAACATACAGCAAACCTTCCCGAAGCTAAGCAAGTTGATTGCACCTGGGCTGTTCAATAGCACATTTTTACCACTGGATCGGTGATAAATTTTACCAATGCATTTTAGCAGCTCAGCGCCCTCATAGATTTATATTTATTAAGTGAAGTTGACCCGCTGGTGGGCATCCAACCAAGATCCAACAGCTTGTTCAAGGTCGCTAACGACGACGTTTGATCGCGACCGCTTGGCAAGCAAAGGCCTGTTGGGTGTTGACCCGATGACCTGTTATCAGAGTTCATCAGACAATGCGCATTGTCTGACGAACTTTGTGCAAGGTAACTGTGTACTTCAACTTGGCAGCTTGACACGGGCAACAAGCTGCTTTAAAGTTTGCTGCGTCTGCGCACGCCGTGAAATCCTGATAAGCCAAATTTATTTGTTTTTAGCCGTTAGGCGTCACTTGCTAACCTAACAGGTCACAATCATGAGGAAATACCTGAAAAGCAATTTTAGAAAATTAAGGTCGTCCCCCACAAATGTAACTTTCAAGAAGCGAACACAGTGCATTTCACGCAAACCTGACGTCACTGAAGAACTGACAAATTATTTTTTGCATCATTTTAAGTCTTCAAAATCAGTGGTACAAAAACCGTTTGAACATCCGCAGTTAATCGTCAGTATCACATATTCGGCGAATATGTTTTTCACTACAAATTGGAACTTGGTTTTTCTGTTGTAGACATAAACCTCATGTTGGCAAATGCTTAGCTGAAAGTATCGACAATAAGCACACAAATGTTGAAATAAACAAGTTGTATGTTTACTCGCTGATGATGTTTTGCAAATCCTTTCACGCCATTCGTACTAACTCGACGACACCGTTCTAGGAGTTTCTTAGCTTCTGTTGCTGACAATACCGCTCGAGCTTTGCTTACTTAAAACAACAACAGAAAAAAAACCCTGACCTGAATGAATTCTGGAAGTATTGAAAATACTATTATAAAAGAAACAAAACTTATTAAAATTTTTTCCAGCGATAACAGCGGTTGTTTTTGGAACGTGTAACACGACTTGATTTACATCTGTTGTTTTGCTTTTTTGTTTCCTATCTTACCCCAGGGGCAACCTGCTATAGTTGGCGCCATCGAAGATAACCGTGGTGCGATTGCAGGAAGAAGTAATACAGTTCGATGTCATGTCAGAATACCGGGAGCTATCTCTCTGGTTTCGCTTCTGCACGATTGCACAGGCTGCTTGAGCTTTGGTCTCCACCACACAAGGCAAGCACACCTTATCTCAACGAATTTAAGAAACACTCGCATTTCCTGCGTGGGCATTACGCCTGAGTTCCACGGGAGGGCTATCACGAAGTCTGCCATGCTTTCAATGTTTTCCAGTTAGTTTCTGGCGCACTGGCACTGCTGCAACCTTTCTCTTTAGCAAATAACACATCAGTGGCTTGTCCTGCCGCTTCGCTGGCGGCGCTGTTTCCCACACATTTGACCTTATGCAGTACAAGTACAATTCGATTAGTCCTGCACTCGCGCCGCGGTGTGAACTCTTGATCGAGCACGGTCGTCTCTTAAAAATGCAACACGTGCCGTCAGGTTCTTTGTCAAATGACCGGAAAAACGCGCTGTTTTCGAGCTAATCAACACGCTACTGTGTGTGCTGCATCACTGATGTGACGCGCTTCTGGCGCGTACAAGCGTTTTTACCTGAACACGCGCTCAACCGCCTGCGCTTAGCGTCATGCCGAGCAATGAAGACGCGTCTTCAGCAGAAGGCACAACGTGGGGTTGTTAGTCATTCAGAGCCTGAAACGGCAATCGAACTTGCTGCTCGCACTTACGACATGACACTGCGCTTGTTAACACTATCACCGGACGAGCTGCTTCTTCGCAAAGCAGCAATTGATGGATTCTATTCTTTGTCGGACGCAACAAGCAGCAGAAGCTAGAGTTGCTGACGTGACGGCACGGGAAGTTTTTAGGGAAATGCATAGACTTTAAAGCACCGTCGGGTTTTGTCTAGCTGCAGCTTCCTGGGCTCTCTGCGTGTGACTGGCGCACACCGTCGTCTGTCGCTGTAGCCGCACGCAAGCCTTACTTGCCGCGCGACAATCTTGCGCCTGCGTTGCGTGCGGGACGAGAGCATCTCACGAATTGCAAGTGCTTGCTGAAGCGATTCCCGAGTGTTCAAATCAACAGCGCGCAATTATTTAAACACGAATGATTGTATACGAACAAACAATTGTGCCGAACGTCGGCGAAACGAAACGGAAATTGTTGTGGTTTGACTGAAATATTGCTTTCGCTTGGCTCGAAGGGCGCTGGCTGGAAGCGTGTACGCGTCCTGTAGTATTTTTCAAACCCTTTGATGATTCACTCGGACACTCGTTTATGTAAAACCCTGGCTTGCTATTTCGTTGTTTGCAGTCATTATCTCCTGCTGCAGGGCGACTGTGAAGCGACGTGACGACGGCGCGTTCAAAGTGATGACTGGTGATGGTCAAATGTTCGGCAGTTCAGGCCACAAGCGGTTTGGTAAAGTTTAGATAATTTGCTGCTCTCTGGAACTGAAAAAAAGAACGATAAACGTAAGTTTCACTGAAAAAAACGATGAGAATTTTCCTACATTTCTTATCACGATTTTTGGTAAAAGTAGATTATAAACATAAGAAAACACCAATTCGCCAAACGCTGGCAGTGCATCCAAACGAATATGGCAAATATGAAAGAGTTCAAAGAGTTTTGACAAATTTTGGATGGCCGTCTTCAAAACATCCATGAAAACGAATCCGCGTAGTCATCAGCTCAAAGATGGAAGACGCTGAGGTTCCAGTCTGATCACAACGCGTGACAGCTGCAAAGCGGGCATGTAACGCCTTTTTCTCAAAAAAAAGTCGAAAAAACTTACTCAAACGTAAATAACTTGAAATCTGCGACAATAGGCGACTAATCAGTTCGCTCTTTGTTTTTTCTGTATTTACAAGCAGATGTGTCCATAACAGATAACAGCATATGTTGGGAAAGACTTCGCTAACTTTACTGAAATTTACTGAAGTAAACAAAGGCGCTCACGAGGACGAAAACTCTCCGAAACTCCCAAAATTCTTTCGAAAAGTATTGTTACACGGTTGTGTAAATTAAACTGAAAAGAAGTTTTCGGACTTTGATGACATCAACTACTTTTCAAGAAAACAATCTTGCGTGTACTTGAACTAACAGTCGGGAACAAAGAAAAACTTTACTACCGATAATTTTAGAGCTTTCAGACAATTCTGAGCATCTTTCATGAAATCCTACTCTGTAAAACCTAAAATGGGATGTTTAGTGCTTCCCGGTGTTGTTTATGCTGACTACGAAAACCATTTTATTCGAGTTCGAGCAAATCAAGTCTCTTCTCTGGCGATTACTTTTGTTTCGTTTATTTGCCAGCGTTTCACCCACCTATTCAGGTAGGTTTCCGCAGTTCAATTTTCCATGACGAAGGGTACCTGAATAGCTTGGTGAAACGTCGGTAAATAAACGAAATAAAAGTACTCACCAGAAGAGACAAGTGTACTAGGGTATTTGAGGCATCTGCCTGCTATGCTGTGCTTTCATAACTCTACGAGGATTTTGGCTGCACGTATCAGCATTTTAAGTGACGAAGTACCACGAGGAGAGACTTGATTTTCTTATTGTTGAACTTGGTGGCAACTGCTTTGATAAACATGAGTAGCAGAAAGAATAGCATTGTATTCAGCTTAACCGCAGGTATAAAACGTCACACTGTACATCAGGGGTTCCCAACCTGTGATACGCGAAGGTCTTCCAGGTGGTACGCGAGTAACTTCCATCTTTTTTCACAAAAACCTGGATTAACAGCTTTCTAGTTTACGTATCGGGCTTTGTTTTTAAATAAATAAATTTTCCTGTAGCCTGCTATTCCTATTGTTTCGTAACATTATGACTTTCGATGCGCTGTTAGCAAATTTTCGCCACGCATCGACCAATTGGTGGAAGGTAAGCAAAAACAAAAATCTCATTTAATTTAATTAATTTATTTGTTTATGAGCAGGCACGAAGTCCATAGTATGAACACACACACTCTGCAGAACGCAGGTCGATAAAAACAGACATTAAATTTATTTGCGGTCTTTTATTGTTATTTTAATTTATATTATTCTTCTGACTAAACTAAAACCCGATTAAAATTAGTTGTTCTGGAAGAAGGGGTACGCGTTGACAATACGGGGTGCCCGAGTGGTACGAGATCGTAAAAAGGTTGAGAACCCCTGCTGCGCATGCGCAGGAACATCAACAAAACCAAACGTGGGTCTGGGACACCGAAAAACGCGAAGGTTATCTTGTCAAGGTGTCCCTAAAGTTGTGTAAAGCATGTTTCGTTTTATTTATTTTGCTAATTCTTTGGTTCCTGTTTTTTTCATGTATGTCACGTGGAGTTCGTTTCAGCAACATCAGCCAATGGTGATCAGCCGCAGCTTGTGAGCGGGAGAAGTAACAAGCAAGCTGATTCTTCTCAGTATAACAGAGATTTGAACACAATTACAATAGACAAAAAAGTCAGCATCCGTTCGGTATTATCTAATGTTTTCCTGAAAATAACGAAAAATAAACCGAATGATCGACAAAATCTGCTCAACTGGCTGTTTTTGCTTGTTTACAGCAATCCAATTGTTAAGAGCAGGTTGAGTTTGTTTGCATTCCTGTTTGTTTTTGTGATTAAATCCAGTTTGTTTTTAACGAAAATACAAAGAAAAGCGATCGTCAACATGTAATCCTTCACGTCAGATTTTCTTCAAACCCGCCACGCGCTGTTAATCATCCAATAACGTCCGGACCGCAAGTTTCAGGTGATGCTGACCAGGAAAGATGAGGAAAAGCAGGAATGGCGATTGATTTTGCCGAATGCCGTACACTTTCGTCTATGACCAAACAAAAGATGAAAACGCGGTGTTCAAAACATGCCGCGCAACTAGTGTTTTTCCAGGTGTTCTTCTCATTGGCGTACGTGTAAAGGCTTGTGTGTTTAGTGTTAACCAATAATTACAAGCTCACCAGCAAATTAATACCTCTGTTGCATTACTGCGTGCAGTAGCAAAAATTTGCGTCACCGGAATTTAAAGAGAATGGCTCGTTTGAAACTTTCTCTATTACGTGCATCAGTAAATGAACTGCCGACTGCTTCTACCACAGCAAGATCCTGACGTTGAGCCGAACGGGTCATCCAGATCCAGAAGTGAAGACCACAAGTAGGTCAGTAGTTCTTACTGTTGTTGGAGCTACGGAGCCCCGCGCCCAAGGGCGTAACAAGGGGTACAAGAGGGCATAACGCTCCGGGCGTCGAATCACTAGTGGGGGCGCCGAAAAGTCCCAACAATGTCGCAAGCACTTTCTTCAATCAGTGCATTTATTTCCAAAAGACCGTAGGTTCGAACATGGGGGTCCGAACTTGTGTCTTGTCCCGGGCCACGCCCCTGCCCGTGCCTTTTTCATCCGTGCATCCACTGAATCCATCGTAATAAGAAAAATAGTACGATTTCTTCAAATCATTGATACCTTTTCTTAGAAAAAAATGAGCCATGCATCGGACCTCCGCTCCGGGGAACCCCCGGGGCTAACTCACCGAAGCAGTGGGGTTCGTTTAAACCCCAGCCCCAGTTAAGAACCACTGGGGTAAGTGTTAGGAAGTGCAAGCGTACGAGACTAGATATGGAGGGTAACAAACCCCAGGGGCGTGGCAAACACCAACGTTAGGGTGCTGGCGGTTAGTGTTTCGGTAAACGGTTGGTTCCAATGAATCTAACCCATAGACTTAAGTGTGATCAAACTAAGACAGATTAGTTACATGATGTAACCAGGTTAAAGCGAATGTGAAAAGAGACACTACTGATTTTTCTCTGTATGCTGAAAATAAAGTTAAAAGTAAAAACGAACAAGTGATGATCGCACTGAAGTGGGGAAATAATAAAAAATAACGGTTGACGAAAGAAGTCAGGGTAAGCCACTGAAACAACTTTATCATATATCTGAAGTGAAATCCAACCAAAACCAGTTTATAAGAAAAAACTAAAGCGACCACATTCACTTAAGTTCCCATGCAAATTGCTGCGTGAACAGTAATGACATGTAGAATTTTTGAACCCAGAAATAATACGTTACGTCTAGGGCGTACGTTACTAACGTGACATGTCAAACTGATGAAAATGGAATTACTGGGCAAACAAACGAGCGACATTCTGTATTCGAACAGTTTCGGAGACTTTGTCAAGGGCCCATACGTTTCGACCTCTCCGTGGAACTATTACAATACACCGATAGGAAGTAATCATTTTGTGTATTAGGAAAAGATGTTTTCGTACCAATTCTGTGGCATCAATTCAAATGGTGTCGAGGAAATCCATGTGCCATTGCGCCGCGAAGCTGATAGAAATTTTCTTCTTGCTTGCATCCAACAGTCACACCATGTAAATACTATCGCAAAACCCTAGTTGACATGGCAGTCAGCATTTTTACTCAAAATGTCAATTTACAGCAAGCATTTTTGAAGCAGAAAAATGATGATACTCATTTTCCTTGCGTTTGTAACAGGTGGAGTCAGGGGCTGATCCAGCCAGTAAGTTCAGGGGGAGCGATTTCAATAATATTTGGCAGTCAAGTCTCATTACAAGTTCACTGCTGCAAGAGACATGAAGTATTCTTCAAAACACTGCTGTAACAAAAAAGTGGACGTCAAAATGGCCTTATATCGCGAATGCTGTTTTCCGAATTGTACAAAATTATGGTGAAAAAAGTTACTTTCGTAGGTTTTCGGGGGGTGATCGCCCCAATTGCCCCCCATCTGGATCCGACCCTGGATGGAGTGCGATGACCCAGGTATCTTCAAAAGTCTACATCTAATATTTTACTGATGTTATATGTTTCTGGTTATTTAGATCCATAGCTGATGCAGCCATTCTTTTGTTTCGAGTGCCCTTCACCTAAGCACGAGTGCTGTTTCTTCGTGATGAAAACGTTTTCTGTGTTTGGTATTACAAATTTACGAGGTGACAGCTGCTGTCAAGCGGAAGAAAATGAAAACGTGCAAAAACTCCTCAAAGGTAGTTTCGAATGGTCCTACTGCATGTATATGATTACTTTGGCTGCAACTTATGGAAAAGAAACAAACATGCATCTTGAAATGTCACGCCTAAGCAGTAAAACGCAAAAAAGGATGCAGCAATAAATAAGGGAGGACCTCTGCATGGCCAGGAAGAACAGAGAAAGAGCAGAATCGGTAATTAGCAAGGCGATGTATAAGGTGCTGCTTAATGTCACGCGTTTTGTCACATAAATGGTTTGTGACATAACACAACTGTTGTTGCAGGGATGGGAGATGCTGACGACAACAACAACTTTTACTCAGAGTTGCATGGCCGTCCAGTTCGCACTGAAATGCGGTGCAGTAGCTATATATTGCAACTCAGTGATTGGGAAGGAAATTTTTGCTTCACATCAAAACGTTAACTCTTATTGTGCTCACACATCGAGGCATTCTACCTCCACTGCGTTGGTCACAGCGGGCCCAAAAATACTTCAAACCAGCTTTTTTCTACCTGGGATGGAGAAGTCGCAAAGATTTTCGTAAAATCACATGTTCAACTTTTCTTTTTTGTCCTTAACTCTGAGACCAGATCTGAACAACTGATCTCGCATTGAGTTTGATTGGTTCTTGAAAAATTTCGTTGTTACGTTTCGTAACGTACCAAGCTTTCGTAATTATACAGTATAAGATTTCGTTACGTAACGTGTTAAACGTAACGTGTTAACGTTACGTAACGTGTTAAAGATTTCGTTGTGACATAAATACCTCGCTGTGCAATATATCTTACCCCATACACCACCTCTCAGTTTGAATCGCACAGTAAGGTACAAAGGGCACTTGTCACTGTACGCATCCTAAGCCGCAACCTACATTAGTTTGAAAGTATTTGAAATTTGTCTTTAACGTATTTGAAATTCATCTCAAATTTATCTTTCCTTTGAAGGCCAGTCATGGCCACTGAGCAATCAGTCACAGCGTGTTTTCGTTCAAATGCTGTTCTCAGGGCTGGTTCTGTGAAAGTTTTACCTCCGCAGTTGAAACGGCATTCACAGACAAGCGTTCTAATCATGTCACACAAGGTCCAAAGCTTTCCGATGCCATGAGACTGGTTTGTATATAACGTGATAGACTTAGTCATACAGGAGGTTTCCGTCAAGAACATGCTGCATTAATACCGGAATCATGTGAAATCGAGCTAAAACTTGCGAAATAATAAAAAATTCTTGCGTTGAGAGAAATGTTTGCGAAACTGTTGAAAACAGTAAAAGTACTTCATTGAGAAGCTATAGTGAGGCGAAAGTGAGACAAACATCCCTTTCCATCAATACTATGTCGGAAGTTGTGGTGGAACAGATCCGCCACTTCAAATGGTGGATCTACGTATGCCACTTCATGTTCTCAGTTACTTGTTTTTGTGAGATATATTCATTCATTAGGCATCAAAAATGTTATTGCTTTTAAGTGAATTTCAAACGACAAACCAAGGTAGATATTCTGAAGAACAAAATTATTTTGATTCTACAAAAGTGCAAAGAAAAATGTATTGTGGGATCTGTAGTGATAGCACTCTTGTATCGTAGCCCATTTGCGTCATGTAAAAATTTTGTTATATTAAAAGCAAATAACTACAAAAATTTTTGGAAAAATAATTGCATTTTTGAAATGAAATAGAAAGATTTTTTTGGCACAAAAAATTTTTTTTGGAAAAAATTATTTTAATTGCAAATTCCGATAGGGCATGCTATTTTTTAAGGCAGTTATTCATCTAACAAATCATCGCTAACCTTGTTCCATCTACGGTATGTTGCTTTGAATTCGCTCAACCAACTCTAGAATAATGCCTGTTATAATAATCTACTAACCTAAGCATAACCTATCAAGTACTGGAAAATAGGAATCAATCCTTCTTTTACTCATGTCAGAGTTATCCAGTGCTACAACTAACACATTTGTAGCTTAACCGATTCTAAGAACAACCATTATTCAAATGCAAGTTAAGAAGTCTGCAGAACTGGACAACAGTGTCTGCTCCAAACGTTAATGCAAAAACGCACGATGACCTTCACCAATGCTTGTGGTCTAGCATTCCACCCTCCATCCACTGCACTTACACTAACCGTAAGGTGGGAAATGCAGATCCATCTCGCGTAATATGTCAATCCCTAACATGCATTGTGTAATTTCCACTTATCATAACAACAGCCAGAATTTCATGTTAACTTCACCAAAGATTAATATAAAAATCATTAGACTTTGTTGTGAGAATGCAAGACAACATACAAAAAGATCGATGATATCGTAGATAAAAAACTGCCGTATAAAACCAATATACAACATCTGAATTTACAACACGATTCATTCAAAAATTTCGATGGAGAAACACTTCGTAGGCTCAGTTGGGCTCAGCAATGAAAAATAATTCGTCAAGAAATTTCTCTTGATTTTTTTTAAAGAATTCTTTAAGTTTCAAAGAATTTGTCAATTAAAATAAAATTTTCAAAAATAAAATTTTTTTGGAAAAAACTTTTTGGAGTGATTAATTCTTTTCATGTAAGCTTTCACATGGCGTAAACGAACCACCATAGTCTTGAAATCCTGAGACTACTTTCAGGCATACAAAAATTGATTAAACCTCCCTGTTATATTTCTTTAGATTTTCTCAAAAAATTTGCCAATTTCATTGACTTTAGAAACCTTATATAACAGTATAACAGTATTTTCTGTGAAACGCCTCAAAGAAGTAAATTCTAGACACGCACCTCTTTCATTCCACTCGTCTGTTACTATGTCGTGGTTATCCAAAGAAAAATAATTTGTGAACGTGCTTTTTTCAATTGAACGACAAAATCATGTTATTCTGTGCCCAACCCTGGTTTAGTGCAGTCAAGTTTCATTCTTGTAATATCAATGTTTTCAAATACTTTTTGTTAAGTGCTAAGTTGCTTTCATTGCAACCGCATTTCGACCACTCTGCAGAAAGCGCTCTTTGCTGCTTTCAAAGTCTTTTACTTCAGGTTGCCCGAAATCATCTTGAACATTTTTCACGTGCACTTAAGTGGATCTCCTACGCCCTGTAGTGGTTATTACAAGCATTGCGGTCAAACATAATTAAAGCAATGCCGCACCTTTTGTGGATAGAGTTTCAAAGTGTGCAATATTGCTTCCATTTCCCTTTCAAACAAATTTTCTTTTTGCCGCGTAATGGGGATGATATTCGTCACTGGCATTTGAATAGAAAAAGTGAAATTACTTGCCAACAACCTTTGCCAGCATGCCAAGTTCAAACTAGAACTTTCATTCTAACATTTTATTTTTTCAACTGCCCATGATAATTGCAATGATCTGTGGATTATCATGTATTGAACCTCGAATATCTATGCTTTCTAACAACAAATAGGCTCAGCCTTCGCACTGACTGTAGCGCACGTTGTGTTATTAAAAATTGTTAGTTGTTTTTATTTCTACTCTGCACATCTGCAACAGTTGTCGCATTGCAAAGGTTGTACAGTCGGTGGACCATGGAACCTCGGTTTGTTCATTAATTGGACTACATGCTTGAAAAGGTTGAGAACCTTGGTGTAGACTAAAGCAGACAGTACTTAAAGATCCAAACGTTAACTTTTCACTGCCAATAAAGCAGTTATAGGAAAAAAGTTTTAGACCAGGGGTGCCAAACTCGTTTCAGTTCCAGGGCCACTTCAGGCATATTTAATCTGAAGCGGGCCGGACCAGTGAAATCATTGCATAACATCCTGTTATA
>JGI24021J15306_10001768_pt1 | contig 22011 bp, 13 predicted proteins | sample Ectturendosymbi1_FD_15306 | JGI IMG/M metagenome (IMG submission 15306) | reverse complement strand
TCTTGTATCGCTTCTGAATCACGGAATTTTTCAAACGAGTATTTTATTTGAAACAAATAAATTTCATCACGGGGGGCCCCCTTCCAGCGGGGGGCCCAGGGCAATTGCCCCCGTTGCCCCCCCCTTAATCCGGCCCTGCGTAGAGGAGAGGTGTAGTTCATTCAAAACAAAAGATTTGCCGACTACTTTCACAAAACTAACATCTGTTGGCGATTTCAGTGCAGGAAGACGTTTAGCATCTGACTCCTGCGGTGCGACAGTTTACTCAAAATATATTATTAAGTTTTTAGCATTTTGATCGAAATGCTTTGGTATAGGCTCAACTGAGCGAAACTAAGTTGTCGTATTAGAACGATGCTCAACATCGACGAATTGCTGCGAAAATTTTAAAATGCCGATGTGCTGAATAATGAGGTTGTCGTTCTGTTTCAAAAAATAGTCAAAGTTGTCATTGTTCTGTAATAACATGGCAAAAATTTTTAATCGTTATAGATGGTGCTTTTAGTTGAGCAAGACTGCAAGATGGTTAAAGAAGCAAACGAACCAACATGGCTAAACAACTCAACATTACTCAGGATAGCAGATAGTGTTGTATGTCATTTGATGCTCTATAAATCTTTTCAGAAAAGACATAAAACACCGGAAATGAAGGAAAGCATGCTGACTTTTAGGATAGTTTATTTCCACCTTGGAAAACGTTTCATGAAAACACATGCACTGTTGATTTAGTCTTTGAACTTCTCTTCATTTGATTTTCTAATACCCTAAGTTTCCGGCTTGATCCTCTTGAGACTGTAAATTTGCAAACAAACTATTAGGATATTGAATTTATTTATCCCAAAATATCTACATATCAGTCAAATTGACCTCCTGTCCTAAAAAGGATTAGTGCGTAGTTATAGAACTCTAAGACTCCGTTTGCGACGAAAGTCCAATGTAAGCAAAGGATTTTCTAGTTGTGTGAAGAGTTACCAAATTTTGCAGCGCTGTGGCGGGACTGATGTTCTCCCAAAACTTTGTATGAATACTGAAAACATGCAAGGTCAGTGGTTGAACTGTTTCCTTTGACAAAAAGCTTTCCACAAAAATGTAATGTCCATTTAAATCACTTGAAGACACTTAACTTTTTACAGAAGGAACACATCTTTTTTTGAGAACGTAAGTTTTTACGTTTGATTGTGGCTGACGGCCACTGAAACTTGCTTCCTGCCACAGCGGTGGAGGTGAACGCTCTTGCCCATGAAGCGCTTCGGCAACCCACTCAGTGGCCGTGGATCGAATAACCAACCCTTTCAGTTTAGAGGCGGACGTTCAACCACGGAGCTGTCACCGGCCTACGTTTTCCAACAAATAATTATTTGCTCAAGCCGGTTGTACTGCGCAACGAATGCAAGCATATGAAGCATATATCTTCTTCGAGAAAACAAAAATTTCAATGCAAAATTTATCGCTTCACTTTGGCTTATCACTCCCATTACTCTCCAACAGGCATTTTGAAATTCTGCCAAAAAAGTGGAAATAAGAATGCCAGCGTTTCTTTTTGTAAGGCTCACAGATGCGCTCACTCAGAGCGAAAATTCCTGATCACCAAAAGCACCAAGATTGTTTTTACGAAGGCTTGTGCAGAACGCCTGTTACCATTGAAACGGCTCATCGATGGACGATTAATGTGTACAAACGATTCGCGACACCGGGTGATCGATCGCCGATCCACCACACCCCTCGCAAAACCACCGGGTTAATGTGAACTTGCGAACGGCAACCACCACTTAAAGCTCGAAGTAAACCGCAAAAAACTCGTACTGGCGATGAGAGCGTGCGCTGGTAGATGCATTGCCCTATTAGGAAGCCTTNCGGACCAGTTCAGAAGCAGCGGATAAGCTGCAAAGCTGGTAATCTTGGTACCACTCCAATGTTGGGTCCGTATCTATGCATGAAGCGTTGGTTGGCGCCTGTTTTTCGCCGCTATCATAGCAAGACGTAAAGCGCGATCAGCCCAGTGCAAAATGATGCTGGAGTTCTGCGCATTGCCTTGACGGAGGCAAAGAACGCCGTTTCCTGAGCAAACACTTACGATATCTCGAGTGGTTGATAAGATCCGCACTCGAAATGGTCGGGGCTTCCGCTGAAACACTTTGCGCCAGCCCGTTACCAACATACACGAGATCATGACCCAAACGCAAAGACCAACATGCCAATTTGCCGGCAAGCCGCCGGCTAGGAATTTCCGCTGCATCTTGTCGGTGGCGATGAAAGCCGCAATGTTTGCATTAAACACTCCCTGCTTTATGAGCGAGGGCTTCATCGAGCCACGGGTATGCACGGCAATGCATGCCAAAAGCTTGCCTTTTAAATGAAGCGCCCCACACTGCGGACAATCCGCGCGGACCGAAGCGTTCTATTCGTTGCCTGAGCGAAACGGCCACGCTTCACTGCGCAGCGTCATGGTGGCACGAAGTAAATTGAGAGCCAGTCAGACACCGAGACGATGGCTATTCATACTGAATATTCGACGTAGCAGGTGCGCTACAATTCAAAAGCCATAAATTGAAGCCGGAAGGGAGGGCACCACGGGCTACCGGTAATCTTCGCTCTATTCACGTGTCGCTGCCGATGATGGATGTGACGAACACATTACGTTCTTCTATGTCGCAGCTAAAGCTCCTCGCGTGGATTGGTGATGGAGACCCCGACTTTGCAAGCATTACTGGCTTTTTGAGAACGCAAGTTCCTTCAAGTTTTTTAGCATATAAAACGGTTTTGGTGCACACTGTGGTAACTGCCCAAATGCTGCTTGTTATAAAACAAGGCAATATCTTAGTCACGTGTACAGTGATTTTTTTATTCAAAGATAAACTGGTTTTCTCACTGCACTGCCAAGGGTTGCGTAGATATCACAACGGCCAGCGCTGAAACTGTGGTGAGTTGCGTTGTTTTATCACGTTTCACGCAGTTTGGCAGAAATGTTGAGCCTTCTGCAGTATAAACAGAGCTAGTCTCAAGAGCAGTCGTGAGACACCAGGGTCGGATATGTCGTCGTCTATAATTTGATTTTTTTTTGTTCGCGGAAATTGAATTTGGTGAATCGACCGCCGGTTCGAGTTACGCGGGCGATGCGCGAGCGCAAAAGAAAACAAGAGGCAATTGGTCCTTTTCTGAACTGGACAGTTCGTCGGTTGCCGGGCACGAATAGAGGTTCGAACGAACGAACTTCCCGTATTACCGCCCGGTACAAAGCATGCGCCCAGTGCGTCCCGCGTTGTTTACACGGCAGATGTGAAATTGAAAAGCGTTCCGATGACAGGGGGAAGGATAATAGCGAAAGTATTGAAAAAACATCCTGTTAAAAGCAGGAAGTGGATCAGGTTGATTTTGCGATAATGTTTTATTCATATCCACCAGTTATCACACGATACTTGCTTTACTTCCACGCTAAACGCACCGCGGGGACAACTGCGTTTAAACCGGTATCACACTATTCTTTTTCCTGCGGTTGTTGGACTGATGCAGAAGCATCTCCGAATTGCTGAAGCTGGACGCTCGTGTCACTTCATGTTTGGGCCGAACTCGTCACTTTATTGTGTATTAGGTAAAATTAATCTGAAAAGCATAGCAAGGACGAGAGGAAGAAACAAATATTCGTTTATGCTATTTCAGCCATCATTCGTTTTTTTGATGCAAAATTTTCAGTTGTTGACGCTTCATCAAAAAAGGTAAACGTTTCTTTACTTGTTATTTCTACAAAAAAGGAAACGGAGAGCGGAACATTGGAACAAGCCCCTGCACCTTTAACAAGCCCGAAAAATGCCGAAATGATGTTCCACTGCGCCCGAACGCTTGTCACAACATATGAAGAGCTAGTGATGGGAAATGTTTAAGCCAATGATCTGCTATTACGTTGGCTTAATAAACAGAACGGCAGCCACAGAGTCGAGGTAGAGGAAGCACAACTAGCGGAAAGAGAATGTAATCTTTCGCAATAACAAACACAATGAGGGTTAGATTGCAACCGCAACGACCCTCGCTCCGCTTGAAATGATCGGAGCCGTTCCAAAATGGTGCACTTCGATAATTTACGGCTTTGCACCGGAAATAGCCTCCAAGACGCTCGTTTCTGAAACGTATGCGCAGTCACTGCGACGAAAAAACGATGGCTTCGCGTCGCCACGCAACGTTCAAGGGCACGTTGCTACGCATGAGCCAACCGCTTCAAAGACTGGCTTGGCGATTCAGCTTTCATTCGCACATGGTCATGTTTGCGCAAACTGCTATTGCCTTGTGAGATGTTGTAAACAGGAAACTGCCACATATTCGTTGCCTATGTCGGATGTAGTAAAGCAGAACGGGCGGCAGGTAGGACATTGCGCAGGTATGCGATTGCGCCAGTGCTGCCCCACGACCACGAGTGTCGCTGCCACGGCGCGTCCCCGCATTCTTGCTCAGCCTGCTTTTACTCCCGGCTGCCAAACGAGGTTCGAAACAACCAAGAGTGGGTCTTATCCTCCCAAGCAAGAGTTTTTATCACCAAAATACGTTTCTTCACGTACTACCAAGTCAGCCTTAATGGAATAGCTTCGATATAGCGAAACTTCGTTCAGTCTCGTTACAAACCTCGTCTGTTTCAAATGGAAAATGAAGACAAATCAAGTAAGACTCGCGCAACTCGTCGTCCTGACTACATCTTATGGAACAATTTATATTTTTGCTTAGATCATTCGTCCACAGGTCATCTGGTATAACTCAGTTCATATCACTGTGAGGATGCGCTGTGAGCAGAACAAGTTTTGGGCAACATCAAGTACGTGAGAGAATATGTTATGTGTCGTTACTGTTTAACAAAGCCGTTGTAAAACTATTCCTTGCTCCAATGAGATTATCTAACCGAATACCACTTGATGTATTTGTAGAACCGATAGTGCAATTGCACAGCAATAAGCGTTTGCAAAACTCTTAATCATTTTCGCCTCTTAATCATTTCTTAATCAGTCTTAATCATTTTCCAATACGACGCATTGGAAAGAGCAGAGAAAAATATTTTTTCACAGACAAGAGTAATGCTATAGTTTATTGCCCAATAGAAATCACAATTCGCAACTCTTGATATGTAGAAGATTTTGAGCTCAGTTGGTTAAAATCGTTTCATATGAGCTACGAATGTGCTGTGTATACGAGCGTGCAGGTGTCCATAACTGATAGGACTGTCTAATGTTGTAAGTTCCCTTAAAAGGACTCACACTGCTCCATAACTACACCACCTTTTAGTTATTCCAGCCCGGTACCTGCCTCCATAGAGCCCAGCTTTGGATTACTAAACACTTCTGGCTGGTTAGATACCATTACTGTTAAAAGGTATTTCAATGCACTGAAATTCAACCTAAAAACATTAAAATTACTTATTTTTTTGTGAACGACCTCCGTTCATCCTCCCCATATGCAGTCACGAAATCGCAGCGTTAGTGTTGATAAGTATTTAATAAGTAGCCTACTTAGGCGCCCTTTCCAGCAGAAGTTTGAAACAGTCAGCAGTGGAGTTAACGCTACCTGTATTGCCGATATTTCCTTTGACTCTTTGCGGAGTTGCCCGTAGATCAATGTGATTGGAAACCAAATCTTTCACATTAAAACCGTACCTCTTTTTAACTAAAAAGATTAATTCCTACAATAATTTTTTCATACTTACCAAAGCATTTTCAATTCACACCATGGCCTCTAAGCGTCGAGTAAGAATATACTGAAATTGACATTTTACGAGAAAAATTCAAATTGCGTTAGGCAGAAACGCACCATTTTCTTCAAAACCTTAAAATTCCAAGAAATCATTACGCACTATTCGATAATCGGAACGTCTATTGAAGGAAAACAAAATTTTTGCAAAAAACGTAAACACCACGTTGTGTAACGCGCGCTTGCGACAGAAGTCAATGTTGTCATTTCGTGCTCTGCTTGGAAACAACAAGCAGGTTTGCTGAATTGACACAAACAGTGTGTGAAGCTTAAGAGACAGATACTCCGCTTTGGAACGAATTACTTCGCAATAGAAAACCGAATTTCTTTAAGGTCCGTTTACCATCGAATGTTGCATTTCGATGCCAGCTTAGAACTCTTTTTGTCCAAAAGCCCCAAGGGCTTACCTTGTTCTAATAACAATAAGTCCTGTTTTTAGTACGGTATATAAAATCAACTTGGTTTAATGCATATGCTACTTCTTATGACAACTTTTTGCACGCGCTTGGGGGATGAAAAGTGGATTACGCGTTCTTTACAATCAAAACTTTGCAACATCTGCGGGAAAAATCCTCGAGGCACTCGCGATAGACATCAATTTGCTGAGGAAAAAACGTTTACAGCAAAGGTGCAGCTTTGACCTTGCATTGCCTTGTGCTGTCGCAGATACGCTGCGTGAAAAAACAAAACGATTAAAAAATAGAGGCAGGTTTCCTTTCAGGAAGTGAATTGGGCGAAAAAAATCGGCATACCAGGCTGTGGGCGCCAAGCCATTTAACATTTTCATAACTGTTATTTGGCAGATCGGTTCAGGGTGCACTTCGCGGTGGTCTTGAAATAGCAGAGGATGAGTGCGGCTGCCGACGTTGATTTTGCCGGAAACTCAAACACGATGAGCCTCATCTTCGATTTCCTCTGCTGCGCCGACCCCACGCGGCTATTTGCTCGTCTGATCGGAACCTTTCGAGGTGTCAGTCCAGTGAGGGTCGCCTTGCTTCTCCAGCAAGCACTTCGAAAAACGTCTTATTGAAACGCATATTCCGGTTAAATGGTTTGAAACAATCCTATGCGGCCCAATATTTTCTCGTAAACTCTGAATTGTGTAAAAAGGCAACCTAAGTGTAACTTTCCGTGTAAGTATAGAGCTGATAGCAACAATCACGTGATAGTTTATGCAACGCCAATGCGCTTAGACTGTGACTTTCCAAAACTAGCACCTGAGGCGTATGCACCATAAAATGCGTTTTTGGTACATTATCTGAAAGACACACACCTTTTGCAAGAGCACCTTCAACAGCGAGATGCTAAGTTGCGGAAATACCGAAACGTTGGCAAAATCATGAAACAACGCACAACCACCTGCCAAAAAAATCACCGGCAATAATGAACGGAAGAAGCAAGATGCAAGCAATTAAAATCGATGACAGGTCGCTAGCATGTCGTTCTGCTGCGGGCTGCAGACGTCAACGGTTTCCGCTTTCGCCGTCAGCGTTCGCGATAGCTTGCCGAAGTTTTTAATTGGGTTTGCACGACGAAAGGTCCGCGTCTGTTTCTGGTAAAGGTGCAGAAGTTCACGCGCCAGGGCGAAGCGGCGCCGTTGCAATTCGATACGGAACAGTCACCGGGTGCTGGTGTGGAGTGGCACGAAATTTGAAGACACTGCACTGTCGCGAGTCCTGGGTCGACCGCTCGTTGCTTAAACAGATCACTGCTTTGTATTTTGCCAAGAGACCGCGCGAGTCAGCCGCTGCTGATAGCACATCGCAATGAAGTGCAAACGTAAATCTAGAAGTGGCAACCTCACCCTTTATTGCGGCGGTGAACAAGAATGGCATCAAACACTGCCCTATGCCAAATACTTCTGCATATTTGCTGTGGTAGATTTACTGTGGTGTGAATTTTTCCACATAAATAGGAATGTCTCAGGACCAAAAGACAGAAAAATCCTTGTTCGATATTTCTTTCTGGATAAACGGTCACTTTTAACAACAATGCAATTTGCTAGTTTTACCGTTAAAAAGTGTTTTTAAAATCACATTGAAATCGAAATAAATCCCAGTTTTGGTGCAAATATTTTTCATTATTTCTTTTACAGTTAATTAATTAAACGGTTGTGACAGCTTACGTTTACATTTAACGTAACAACTTACGTTTAAAAATAATCTGAAGTGTCCATACTATCGTTCCTAAGCAGTTGCATCTGTTACGTATTTTAAACACGAAAGCAAAAATTTAACCAAATAAATTGTGCAAAGCTGAATATAAGGTAGGAAGAAACAATTGAAGGAATGCGGTTTCTAGGATTTTTACTCCAGTAATGGTCGCTTGTTTTGCATTTGCAGTAAAGAAGGCCATTAAAATTTTTCTAAAAATAAGCTTTTAATAAAAAGGTTCAGACGATCAAAAGTATCCTAGGTTGAAAGTATTTACGTTTCACTTCACCATGCCGAGTGATTAAATTCTCACAGCTCAATATCGTCGGCAAATAAAATAATTTAGTAATTTTTAAACTCAGAAGTAAAAAATTACTGATGTTGCAATGCCTTTGGAGTTTGTAACTTCGTTTGCGTAATTTCCAATTTTCCCTACTCTTTTCCCGTCCGACTTCGTCTTTCTTCTCTCTTTTCTTCCTTGGTTCCTACCCTTCCTCGTTTTACTTCACTCTTCCTACCTCTTTCCAATCCACAATAATGAAATTCCTTGACGTTACGGCGGGGAGAAGCTGAAATTTGCCTTACCACCAGTCGCCGCAAGCACCCTTGACACTACTGTGCTCGTCTAGAGCAAGATTAGTCCTGCAGTAATGCAGAGAACATTAGCAGCACACCATGTTTTTGTTCCGTTGCAATACTTACAAATTCTTTCAGCCATGTTTTTACTTCGTCTCTCTATGGAGAGCTATCTTATCTTGGTACTCTGATTTCTTTCAACGCAACGTCTTATAGCATACTGGCTGACAGCATGCTATGCAAAAAATTGATATGCGTGTTAGTCTAGTCAACTGCGGCGCGCTATCCAAATAGTATTATCAACAATATAAAAATGCTGGTAACGATTTACCTTACTGTCTGTTTCTTTTTGCTTGTTTTTCTGTCAGAGCAGAGCTCGACATTATTAGCTGTTGCCATGGCTGCGCGGTAGGAATCCTAGCAATTCCAATTGAAAGAATCCGTTATAGCTATAATTGCCCGCTACTCTCAAAGGAAATGCAGTAACCGTTCCGAAACAGGAAGAGCAAGGCCGCATAAGGAGGATACATTCCACCGATCATGTTACGGTTTTGAGCTTCTGGAGAACTGTCACGGTTACACAAAATCCAAAACGAATTGCTTTGTGGTGACAGCGTCGTTTTCACAAACAAGACGAAGCAGCCCACGTTAAACTTAAATTGCGCTACCGATCAAGCATGTAATTCTGTGCACGTCCGAGTCGCTTTACATTTGGACATCCGCTGGATCTCTTGGGAATTTACGAAAGCTCCAACCACTTCGACTGCCGTCCCAAGGGAAAGCATCGCTTGGTGATGGAACAGAGATGGAGCTAATGATCCAGGGCACAGCGTTTCTACTGTGTTTGTCAGTTCCTTTGGCTGTGGAGTCATTACCTGAATACATTTGGCCAATGCGTGCCCATCAACTGCCGCTACCAGGAGTCTAAAGCAATTACCACTTTGCTGAAAAACCCATACCGCAGTATTCAAGCCCATGACGTCAGCTTCGAACAGCGGGCTTCGTTCCAAACTGAAGCATCGAGCGTTGACAGAGAAAACCAGTGGACCAAGACAAATCGCCAATTAGCTGAGGCGCAGGCGCGAAACAACAACACAGGTGGTATCGTTTTTCTCTGAGCACCAGAGATCCAACCCATTAGACTCTTGGAGTAAAGCCGTGACGAGGGGTGAGTCTACTTCGCGACGCGCTTGATTTTTACAGACTGGATTTGGACACTACCTCCGCACTGTAGGTACAAACTTATTTTTTTAATGTACCACGCCCGCTTAATGACGTTTACAACGTGAAGTGCTTACTTTGTTAAGGTTAGCATTTTTACACTGGTGTTTGCAACGTTTTCTGTTTTTTTGTTCAGCACGTTTTGTCATTCCCAGTCTACTCAAAGCTTTCAACAAAATTAGTTTGTTTAACAAAGGAAATTGACGACCTAGAAGTCGCTGTGCCGGTTTTATTACATTTTAAAATAAAATGGAAGCAAGAAAGAACATCTTGGGCACACAACACATAGGCAGAAATAGGAAATGCACACAGTATTGCGCTACTTTGATTAGAGATACACACCAGTGATAACACAGTTTTCAGATCGGTAGCTAAATGTCCTCTGATGCAATTGCGGCAAAGCATGATCATTGAAATGTCATACCGGAATTGCGGAAAGCTGTATCGTTGGAGTGCTTGAGAGCAGAACGTCACACATATTTGTCGGAACCAATTTGTGATGGTTTAAGTGATACCATCGCTTCGTGCAATGATCCTTTTACCAAATACTCAATATGAAATATATTAGTAAAGGTCTGATTAGCGCATTTTTGTACAAGCTCATGGCAGAAATTTAAGAGCACAACCTGGTTTGAACAGATAAGAGCAGATACGTTGCTATAACAACAAAACATGCTGCGGTAAAAGCAAGGCCTCCTGTTTAGGAGGCATCATGCAAAAGAGTATCATGCAAAAATGCCCGCTTTGTGTCCTGCCTGCTTCGTTAACCAAATGATAACATTATAGCAAGCCTGTCCTTGGAAAGCAAGTGAAATCCACGCCATTTTTGATACGGACCCAACATTGCACGCACCAGCGCAAGCTAAGATGTCTTCTTTCCAATCAGCTGCCTCAGTGAGTATCTGACTGTTGGAACTGCTTTTGCGTGAAACGAATGAACGGCATCCGCTGCACAAGAGGAGTTCGTCGTCCAGCTTACATAACGTAACAAAACGTCTCTACCTTAAGGGTTGATGGGGTGCATACGTTTTAGCAGGAAGTAACAACTACTCAGGTGGTCAAAAGAAGGAAAGGTGTAACTTTAGACCGCTTGGGCGAAACGTTTAAGCTTCGTACAATTACGCGAGATAGGTCACTCTTTATTTCTCAGAGCCGAGAACGCTTCGGCACACACTAGCAAAACAAAGCTGGAACAAACGTGAGCCCGGCAACCCGTAAAGTGTCAAGCTATTCTTGTTAGCGCCAAACAACAAATCGCTCCCTTCCGTGGTCGCATTGCGATTAACAGTTGGTTTGTACAAAGTTCAGGCGAATCCGCTTGTAATGTGATAATAGAACAAATCACGTGGCTTTTCCTGGGGTGGTCTTGGCGGGAAAACCGTCCTACAGCTTGTGGCGTGTAAACGTGTGTCTTTGCGACTAATGTAAGCTTCTGAAAATTAACTTGTAAATGTTTTCTGTCTTCCCTGCAATTTGAACATAAAGAACCGAAAAGAACTTAAACAGGACTAAGTGTGTTTAAGTATGGAAAAACCACGCGGCTTTCCAAAATTATTTGTTCGCAATGAAAGAGATGTACATTGAAGCAAACCTTTTGTGGTCTACAGTGTATTATTATCCAATCAATAAACTAAGAAATACATCTCCAATCAACAACTAACCTCCAAAAATTTTAACCAAGTCGGTTTACTAGCAGTTATTCACCCCATAAAGCAGCGGTTCTCAAACTTTTTGTCGCTGCGGACCTTTTCTCTGCACCCAAAGCCGCTGCGAACCCCTTCGTTTTGCCAATGGTTTTTCGATTACTGAGAAATTAGGTTTGATCGCTTCTTTGCGTGATCATCTCAACCGAAAGAAACAAATTCCAGGCTTCGGTCTGCCGCCAGTTGCCATCACCGGAAGTACTGCAAATGAAAAAGGTCAGTCGACGTGCAGCATGAACATGTCAGACTACAATTGCGGCGCTGTTACGCTGAATAATGGCCAAATGGGCGGATAAAAAAGTAGCGGATTTTCTTGATTGGATTTTGCTATACGGACCCCCTAAAATACATTCACGGTCCCCAGGATAAGAACCCCTCTCATAAAAGAACGTTTCAGATATAGGGAAGAATTCGGAAATGACTCCAAAATATCCAAAAACGTTTTTAAAGCCAATTAAAAGTTAGACATAAGTTGATAAAATTAAGAAACGGGTTGCACTGATCCTTTAAAATGAAATTTGATGGCACCTTTTTCTGAAAAAAGAAGAAAAAACGCTTCGCGTTACAGCACTGGCTACGTTAATAATTAAAATAATTTAAAATCATTTTAGTTTACGAAAAAGACTACGAATGACAGTGGAAAATCTATGCATTTTTGCTGGTGGCATGCGCAATGCGACGCAACGTCACGTTTTTTGTGGCCCAGAGCGAGAAAGACATTTTAAAAAGCACTAAGCTACAGACTCCGATTCAAGGAACAGGCAAAAAATGGAAAAGTCAATTTACAATTTTATCTGACCGAAATAATTTTTACCTTTGCGTTAGAAACTCTCGTGAATGTTACATCTCATGAAATTTTTTGTTTTACAAGAAGCGCCTGAGTTGAACTGAAACTTTCGTTACTCAGCTCGAAGGATGTACAGACACCAAGGACCTTATGTTTTCGGATCTTTGTGACCATCCAACATACAGTGCTTCGATATAAGCGGTGCGCATTAGCATTTAACATTGTAAATAGGACTTTTAGATAAGCAATTGCCTTTGATACGTTGTAGTAGCTCTACCCAAGTTTAGATGAATTGCATGCTTTTCCCTTGGTGCAGTGTCGGGAAGAAAAAATGGACTTACGTTTAACGTGACTTCGTTTACGCAGCCATTTGCCTTCCCCAATCAACGTTACTTTGCGTGGCAAACTGCCTTGCATGCTGTAGATCATTTATTGCAGTGTACAGCACTGGAGAACGGTCGTATGGCGAAACTATATCGCAAAGTTCATTTTCAGAAGTTGAGAAGCGGCAAGAAAAATTAATGGTCAAGTTTCAAATGAGATTCTTTGCGATGTTAACACGCATTTATGTCCAAACTTTTGTTCCAACGTCGACCAAGCGAGCTGTGCTTTTCTGACGCATGGAAGTGGATTTTCTTAAAAACCTAAATGTAGTAAACTTTTTTGTCGCCAAGCTAGGCGTGGGCGAGCTTATGACTCCACCATAAAAAATGTAACAAATTGTCTGAAAAAGTGAACAGAGTTAATCAAGATGTCCAACGCAAAAATGAAGGACCTAAAAGTACAATTCTCTTTTTTTCTGAAAAATCGCCAGTGAAGGACATGAAACACTCGACAGTCATTGAATTATAATGTCCATGTATACTTTGAAATGACCCCGACAGTAGAAAATACATGACGTTGCTTCTTAGATTCAGTAATAACATTTATACAAGAAAACAGAGCTGTCTGACGTCGTTTACACTTAAAAATGACCCAAGGTAGAACGAAAATCTTTTTTCAGGTCTACGTCTTTTTACTTCTATATTATAATGTATTCGCGAGCAATCTGCTTGACGCAAAAATTATGAACATTCTCCGCCATAAACATGCATCAACAAGCGCACAAAGATTTTCACAACCGCAAAGCTGGAGATGAAAGACGCGGATTTGTTGATAGAAAATTTTCGCGTTGTGTCCGGAGGTCCTTGCAATCTAACACCGGTGACGTTTGAATTTTTGCAGGGCACCAGCACAGGACTTTGTCGTCAACCAATATTATAAAGCAAAATCTCTCCTTCAAACGAAGTTGTATTTCAATTCATTAGCGCTTGTCTCTAGTAAGTCTTACCAGTTATTCATTGAAATCAAAGAAATGTTCTAAACTATACATGATATTCTTCACCTCCCCTTAAAACAAAACTATCTTGGTTTGAAAGCCTTCAAAATTTATTTTGTGTTCTTGTTGCGTACTTTCATCAAAAACACGTGCCCGCAAACACATAGCAGTCTGTTACCCAACTATTTCAAAACAATTTCCTTAAACTCTGCCACAAACACCTCATGCATCAAGAAACCAACCTAAGCTGGACAGGCTATCTTTTGAACTCTTAACATCATTTGCCAATGACGACACGTCCTACACGAAATGCGATTTCGTATTGTCAACATTGCTTGTTTGTTGATTCGCTGCTCTACATTTTGTTCCCAACGCACCGATGGCTGTGGCGGTGAGCAAACATCTTGAGTTGAATCAACAAAGCCTTATCAAGTCTTTCCGGTATAACAAGGCTCTCGTTTTGTTTCAGCCAAATCGTCGAATTTACTTTAGTTTCAACACTAAATCGTTCATGTGCACAAGCATTGCACATCAACAAGCCGTTGACGCACGCAGCTTGACCGCTGTTTCATTAAGGCATCAGTTAAAATCTCAGCAAAACAAGAACGCATCTTCCACATTATCATTCTTTTAATTCCCCTGCTAATAAAAGCTTCTGACTCACAATAACTTTCTGTTGGTTCGATGCAACTGTTTGTCTTCGCAAGCCCGTAGATCTAACAAACGCTAAAACAGCACATTTCACAGTAGCGTGGCTTGCAGAAACGCGTCATTTCGTTATCACGGCTGCGTGATTTCCGTCCACCAACCAAAGACCTCGTGAGCAATAGATTACGATTGCGTGACGACGACTTGTGCACGATTTCGCTTTGGACAGTCAGCCGTTGAATGTAGTTAGCGCGTGTTTGGGTCTTCGTGCGTCTTTCAGCAGGTTCTCAATCATTAAAACCAAGTCGCCGGCAAAGAGCGCTGGTCGCGTTGTAAACATGGTTGAACATGGCATAGAAATAGGAAACAAACGTGCGTGTGTGCGCGGCGCACGGAGCGCATTGTGCTTAAACAAACACTTGAAACTTGAGTTGTTCAGCACGGAACGTTGCTCCGCTGGTCGCGAAAAATAGTAGGTGTGCCTCAGCGTTTCGCGGAGCACTTGGCGCTTAAGTAAATTCTTTAATTTTTACGAAACGAAAATAGATCGTGGCGCAAAGCAAATCAGTCTCACCCAAGATGTTGCCGTACAAACGGGAAACGAAAAAAGTCGCCGCAACATTTCTGGCTTCAATACTGACGTGCATGAAAAATTAGCTTAAAAAATTATAGGTGTTAGAAAATTTGGCATGTTGAGATGTCCAGAAAATTTTTATATTGGAGTCTCGCTTACGGAATATATTTCGAAAACTGGAATCGCGCTGTACGTCTGCTACTGTAGTTATGAGGGGTCTCCACGGATTGCCTTTGATTTTGTTATAGATGCAGCTCCTCCGCTATGTCGTCTTTCACCTGCTACGTGCTACGTTCGTGTCGCCCTTGATGGTTTGGCAGTTGTCATGTAATTGCAAATCAAGCAATTTCCTTTTCAAAGTTACAAAAGAGGCGCTTTGCAGAGCGTTCTTTTCAATGCCGCCACTCGTGCATTAATTCATCGGCTACCGCTGATATTTGCTGTCGTGAAGGTGGAAAGGTGGAAGCTGCAGTGGTGAAGGTGTACTGGCCACCCATGCAATGCTGCAAAACATGCCCGGTTGCAGTCCATCGTCAGTATATTCAAATCACCAAACGTTGGGTTCTGCCTAAGAATTTCGCTTGTGTGCGTCCATGCAGTTCACTACGACGCAGTATAACGAAACGTTGATCGAAGCTAGTAGCTGCATGATACTGCTGAATGAAACAGCTTTTTGCACTTCGCTGCGCTGATCGGTGCTTTTTATTTCACACTTGGTGCAAGACAAGCCGCCCACGAAAATGTGGTCTTCTTTGTCGTTTTTTAGATGGAGCACAAAAATTTTTCGAGAAAAGAACCTATTAGAACTGTCACGTAAGTACTTAAAAATGTCAGCTCACGAGGCAATCGTGCGGCAGTGTTCTTTCAACAAAGGTGCTTTCTTAGCAAAGCACTCAANACCGACAGGCTCGGCGGCATCTCGAAATCAGAGCGCTATTCTGGCTTGGCCACACGCGTAGCGTTATGCCAATTTCGCATATTTCCGTTTTCGTTCGCCTACAAAGATTTAACACGAAGATTTCTTCTGGAGAAAGTATCATCGCACTCATCCGACGAAGCGATGGCTTGCAAGAACGTGGAAAAACGTCAAAAAGAAGATGATATGCGACATGAAACTGATAGCTTCCCTTCCACTACATCAACGGGATGAACGTATCTAACATTCGAATATTGTTTGCACAAACGTTTCCGAATAACAGTAAATCTCTGAGTAGCGAGCGGCTCCCTCGTCATCACAACACCCAAGCACCGTTTGTGTTGACAGGCTTTCTCTAGGAACGTACGGATGAACAGTTGCGTCGCTGAAGCGGAACATCAAGCAACCATTAAAAAGTTTTTGTCAAGCATAAATTCGGTGCAACCATACTAGCACGCTTTGTGTCGACTCTTCTGTAACACCAGCTTAATAGAGAATAATTTGAAGGTTAAGATGTGCAACTATCAAAAACCTTCATCGGTCAGCTGAATTTCTAAATGTTAAGCAGACAAAGTTTGCTTAAATGCTATTAGGTTTGCTGAAAAGGTCGTACTTTTTTTAACAAAGCTCCTATGACTCACATTATAACATTAACATTATATGAAGTACAACATAAATTCTGGGTGTTTCGAACAAAATACTGAGACAGCGCCCCTGGCCTAAGCTCTCATTTTTTGCCTCAGGTTACCTGAGCAGGTAAGCACACTGCGCAAAGCTCCAAAGAACTTATAGACCGGGAATTGGAGCTGCTTCATAGCAATTTTCCCACCTTCACAAGTTATACTTTTAATACTTTGCGTTGAAAAACCTGTAACAACTCAAGGCGGCGCCTCAAAATAATTATTTTGCTTTGCAGTAATACGGCAAAAGCGAAAAACTACAGCACAAGGCGCAGTGTGTGAAATCGTACCGCAAAAATTGTGGATACCAGCCCAGTTTTTTAATTCGCAATTCAACCTTTTCTTTCCATATTAAACATATATTTCACTTGATTGATAGAAACTTCCCCTAAAAATCTAACATGGTAAGTTTTTGCGTGATATAGCCTAAAAGTTCCAGAAAAGCAAATGAAATATTTTCCGAACTCCTTTCAAACATGGAACCACCATTCATTAATTTTTCCACACCAAGCGGAGAAATATACTTCACGTACTTATTTATCTTTCACCAGAGAGTTAAGTCAGTATCTGCAAGATGAGAATTTTCAATTTTGATGCGGAGGTATTTCCTTCGACTTTCTTAAGGTGTTCGCTTAGACTTTTTTTCTTTCCTCAGAAACTCTAACTCGCTCAGTTTTTCCGTTGCATAATGTCCCTCAAAGCTTGCCAGAGACCTATAATAATTTTCAAGCACGATATAATTGCAAACATCATTTGACTCGTGCCTTGATTCGTCTTTGAATAAAATCAATAGACATTTGTAGAAATGATTGGTTGAATTAATATGAAAAAAGTTTCAATGTCAACTATAAGGAAAACATTGTGTCTGTTTTGCCAAAGCTTCAGCTGACTGCAACGTCCAGTACACCTCATGCAACTATATACGGGTGTACAACGTCTACAACAAACCAGATAAAACTACGGTAACGTCAAAAAACACTCTAATTTGTTTCAATAGGCTAAAGATTTCAGCTGACAGTAAATATTCTTTGAAGCTTACAGCATTAAAAACGACTTTTGAATCGCTAGGAAGTATTTCATAAATCAGCCATTTATATTATCATACGCGAAGGGGCAGAACGTAGCGGAGCCGTAATCACTGCTGTATTTCACGAATATGGCTTTAACTTAGCTACCGTTCATAAAAAGTTTTTAAAAAGTCAAGAATAGACTAAGCATAAAGATTTTATGCTCGGAATATCTTTCCAGATTCAAACTCTGATGAATTGCAAAGTCGTTAGAAACAACAACGCAACAATCAATGATTTAAATGAAATTACGTTGGAGATTTCGAAAAACAACTATTTTCATCATTAGCAAACAAAGATGAAGCCCGAAAACGTTCAACGTGACTTCATTTACTGTAGATCATTGGTTGTTGTTTTGTCGTTTCTGGTAGTATTCCACATGCGATGAATATGACGATAGCACGGAGTGATTATTATACATATCTGGAAAATGTTCCAGTTAACCAGCGTTGAAAAGTGGCGGACAAGAATCTCTTACGCATTTTTCGTGTTATTTTAAGGTAGTGTTGCCAGATGCGTTTTGTAAAAATACCGGCAATTTTTTCGACAGTGACAGATCCAAGATGGGTCGTAATTCGTAAGTGCATATTTAATGGCACGGGATTCTCGAATAACATTTTAGAGACAATGCATTTATTTTTCTTGTTATATTCTTTTCAATTTCATGAAGCTCCCACAACGCTTGTTTTGAAAATTTTTGTGTGAAAGTATGCTTTTTGAGCAGAGTCTGTAGTCCTATGTTGAGCATTAGCAAATTAACCTACTTTGAATAAAAAATAACTGCAGTGCTCAGTGTGAACGGAGGCGTTTTCCTAAACTCTCAAAAATGATGCACTTTGTACTAACCCAATTTTACATGTTGTATATCAATTTCTTAAGTGAGAATATCTTTCCGTACAATTTCGTAGTATTTGCTTTTCTACGGTAGTATTGCCTGCATGAACANCATAACGCAAGTAAAAAGTTCTTGCGTGGAACATTAACTTCAGTCTACAACAAACATTTTCTAGCACAAGCTCGCCAAACGATTTCACACTACTTTCTGGACCACTAAAACTGGCTGAGAGATGACCTCCCGGTTGATTCGTTGGCACTTGATTTAGTTATAATCCGTTGACGAAATAATGTGTCTGTTCAATGCAACTAGCATGATTGTGAAATTAAAATATTTGCTTTTATTTTTAATTGCTTAATATTCCCTATCACAACTGCAAACGACAAAAATCTTACTATCATCGCAAAAATCAAAGTAAGATAAGGAGTATGCCACGTTGCCTTATCACTGAACACTGCGCATTTAAACACAACTGATGCCATAGCTTTGGCATTGGCGATAGTAACAATGGTTGAGTTAAAAACTTTCCCTGAGAGAAAAATCCTTGCACATTCATGATGAAAACTGCTTTATGCCAAAAGAAATTTAAGCAAACAGTTAAACAACGAACATTACTCCACACATCACAATCAGAAGCGGAGGCTGAGTATTACGGAACAAGTACAGATCATGGTATATGAGAATTTAAGCACTGATTTTCAATGGAATAGGGGTAAAAGAATCAACGAGGGTCTCATAAAAAAAGAAAAAATTTGCCAGAAAATTCTGGACAGAAATTCTTGCGTTACCACCTTCAATCGGTAATTCGGTATAATCAAAATCCTTATCACACAAACCACTGAAAGTTTGTCATTTCTAATTTCATTTAATTGGCCATAGATTGATATGGAGGAATCTGCATAAACAAGACTGTCGAGTTTGCTGCCACAGTCTGATGCGTTTTAACGGCGGTGATGCTTGATGGCGTGCAATGTTTTCATCATCTCATCAGCTGATATTCGACTTCAGACGAAGATATTTTCGGAGCAAAAAATTTACCGATCGAACTGGAAGTCTCATACACGTTACACCCTAATAGCCTTTTTCTGTCTTTCACTTTTAGCATGTTGATTTAATGTATCTTTTCCATCATACCTCACGACATATGACTTGCGGCACAACACACAGCAAGCTTGACCAGGGTCCTCATCCTGAGCGAGCCCTTCTTTGTGTGTATCCATCTCAAGCCAAGACTTACAATTTCTCAATCTCTGTTTTTTATGCGGTGGAGTAGAAGGTTTACTTGTCTCTATATTGTCACTCAGATCCTCCTGTCCATTTCTGTGATTTCCCTGCACTCTGCCTGCAACAGTTCAGACAACCCCGCCTACGCCGGTTCCACGATTAATTTTCAAAAGAAATACTCATATACAGATCACGTCAGGATGACGGACGATGGTAAGTATGACTAAACAAAGCAGCAGAGAAAACGAAGAGGCTATGAGTATTGTTAAGCCCAAGTAATAATTTGCCCTTATTTTGGTCTCAAATGAACTTCGCTGAAGGAACTGTCCTGACAAGGTTTACTATCTACTACGAGAGTCATTATAATTTGAGAAGTCCTGCATTGTTTCTTTCATGCAGTTTACTGTAAATCATTTATTTTCAAAATACCAGCTTCAGGCACTGATATTAAAAAAACGGCCTCTGCTAAATTTGCAGTAAAATACTGGCCAGGCCGGTGGAAATACCGGCCTTCTGGCAACCTTATTTTAAAGGCGCATTGTCCACATGCTTTTGTGTCAACAAATATTGGTTTTCTAATCAACTGCTTAGGTCTGCGAAGTAGACTTTATTTGTGATTCGTGTTGCAGTTTTACTCTTCTACAACGCGATGAACTAAATTCGTGAACGGAAATTCTCTATCAGACGAAGTCGACTATTGCTGTCGTTACCTATTATTTTTGAAATCTGAGCAGGTTACAGCAAATTTCGTTAGCTTGTGGTATTTAATCGAGAACTTGTTTTTTGTAATACACTATATTGATGACACCTTTGTTCTGCTCCTATAGTGCAGTGTAACATTCAGGATTTTTCTTGCTGGAACTTGCCTGAAATATCTACGTTTTTAAACATGACATCTAAGAAAGAGATATACTTTCAGGGCTTCCGCTTGTGATATGCCATTGTTACATCTGTTCAAATTGTTGATTGTAATGACGAGTTGAACCACGGTTTCAAAGAATAAAACAGAATTCAAGACCACCGAGCAAAGACGATCACACATTTTCTATAAAGCTAAAGAATTCTTTAGCTTTATAGAAAATTGATTAACATCAAGCTCTGCCTTCATGCCGAAAATTTTAATTTAGTCTGATGAAAACGTAAAATGGTGATGTACTCGTTGATGTGCTTTCCGAAGACACCCATCACTGCCATCAGCAAACATTTTCAATACCTGCGTCAGCTAATATGCTTCCTGCAACCGCAACACTTTCATGATGATCCCGTATCGTAGTCTAACGGTTGGAGACGTTTTATTTATTGATGACGCGCTTTTGTTTAACTAAAAGCATTTCTTCAAGATTAGAAGGCGGCTTAGAAATGCATGCTGGTTTAACTATTTATGTGCCACTTAAAAGCTGATGCTAGTTTGTTGTGGTGACCGCTAACTTGTTATAAATGATATAGACTTTCACAAACGGTTGCATCAACGTATCTTCTGCCTTTGGTTCACGGTGGATGAAAGGTTTTTCCATGAAATGTGTGTCAATCAAACATCAGCTTAACCGCAGTTGAAACCAACTTTCGTCAACATCAGGGGCGGATCCAGCCAGTAAGGCTGGGGGGGGAACGATTTCAGTGATATTTGNTNGTCNAGTCCCATTATGGGTTCACTACTGTGAAAGAGATGAAGTATANTTCACAACACTGCTTTGACAAAACNATGGACTTTGGTGAATAAAGTTACTTTCGCAGGTTTTGGGGAGGCGATCGTCTCCCATGGTCAACATATGCTTCGTTCAAAGGAGTTTTTCCCCACTTTCTCGTTGAAAACAACTGACATGGTACGGCTAATATCTTTCGAATTAGCAAAAGTGATAGCGGTCGACACGACAATCTTATTTTAGAGGTTAATAGCATAGTGTTCCAGCCAGTCAGTAAGAACGTTTCGGAGTAAGAAAGTAGAGATTACTTTACTACGTCTGTCAAATTTCCCTCCTATACTTGTCTCAGAACCGCAAAAATATGTGATCAAGGATATCTGAAACAAAAACTTTTTGCCTCTGAAATAAAGTCAGGATTATTAAGATTTTTGAAACTAAAGGATTCATACAATATTTTTGTTAATTTTATAAATGTTTACATGCAGGCACTCTCCAACCAATATGTAGCGCATTTTGCTTATTAAGAACTGTTGTTTCACTGCACTGAGACAAAAAAACAAAACACGAGAGACATACTTTATACCCGATCTACAATTATCTTGTTTCAAACATACATTTTTTTCGCCAGCCAATCTTTACCAAACGCGTCTTTGAACCCTAAAATGGTTGTCCCCAGCTAGATTGTTTCACTAAAGTAAATTTTTTGTCCGGTTTCGATTGTACAGTAGAATTTGCCTAATTCGTCACCTCAAGGGGATTAGAAAAAAGTGACGAATTACGAAAACAGGTGAAACCTCTGTCATAGAAGCTCGTATACTTTATCAAGGTAACTCGTATGCATACACAGTGCTCTTATTTGCAGTAAAATACAAGTTTATGACGTTATGGTTGAATACAACAATTAATTCCTCTGCTCTATCTGGACTCCTCCATTCAATCAAG
>JGI24021J15306_10001766_pt1 | contig 22016 bp, 9 predicted proteins | sample Ectturendosymbi1_FD_15306 | JGI IMG/M metagenome (IMG submission 15306) | reverse complement strand
ATTTCCGCCAAAAGCAGTTCATTTCCTGCAGTATCGTCATAGGTGGCGGAAGCGAGGGGGGGGGCGCATGGGGCTAGGCCCCAACTTTTTTCCTAAATATCGTAGGTGTATGTAACACAATTAGTATTGGATCCAGTGATAAACTAAATCGTTTGATGAACTAAACGCTGCAGAATTTTGGCAGTATTTTTTCGATATTTTTTCTGACATATTATTTGTAATTTGTAAGTGAATTTGGCAGGATTTCGTTCTTATTTGGCAGAATACAACGTGCAGTCTGTCACCCTGCTATGGATTGCTTAGCGCATTGGTGCTGTTGAACAGTGTTGCAAGATAGCGTAATACAACACAATTTTTCACAAAAATGGTGTCTACACGGTTCTGTGCATGGCCGTCGGAAGGAATTTTTACAGGGGGAGGCACAAGTAGATTTTTCAAAACGTTTTTCTACGGGAGGCCAAAAGTGAAGAAATTTGTTTTTACCACTCGAAATTAAGAAAACGGCATTTTTGCTGAAAATTTGAAATTCTCACCCCTTTTCCGACATCCATATGCTTGTGTGTAGGAAACGTTCGTGCCACACCATTAAAAAATTAGTGTAATTTCAAGCGTTTTAAAACCATTCGAAATAGTGAAATTTTACTGAATCCTTTACGCAAAAACTGAGTTTTTGCTTTTGTATTAGCAACGCTAAATAGCTGTATTTTATTTCTGCATTGGCAACACAATTGGCATCCTTACGGACAACTTGTTAGTTGCTACGTACGTTTTGTCTTGTCTTTGTATTCCGGTTTCTAATGCAGTTGCAGAATGAGTATTCAGTCACGGTACTTTTGTGTTCTAGATGAAGAAAAATGGTGATTTTGAATGTGTTTAAGACAAGTATCAATGCTGTGTCCCTTTTGCCTGTTTTTTTAGCTGCGTTCATGGTGTTTTAACAGCCCAGTGGCTATTCCGGCGTACGGGTTCCTCGGGCTTCGCCCGAGTTTTCGATTACGATTTGTATCGGAGAACGCAGGTTTGCTTGCTTTGTATGTTTGTTCCACCACCCAAGGTCCTACTTCACTAAGTTGTTAACTCGGGCTCTTTCCTTTGGGCCTTGTCACTCTTCATATATTTTCGTTCCATGTCTGGCCTTTCGCGTTCCTGTTACAGGTGACCTGAATAAAACAATATCGTTCGTAGTAGGCGTTCTCACGACTTCGTTCGCTCGCGCTTTACTCGGGCTCATTCATTGGAGTCCGAGCTGTCCTATGCAGCTAAGCATTTTTTGAAACATAATTCATATCGGCATGAATGTTTTTTTGAAGCTATGGATTTGTATAGAACATTGGATTTGAGATTCAATCCAATGGACTGCTCCCATTTCGAGAGTAATTTCAAACGAACGATAAATTGTCCAGCAACTCGGGCAAATGTGAGTGAGCCCAGTAAGCGGATGACTTACTGGCGCTACAGTGGCGATTCTAGAATGACAAAAGTGGGCTGCACTGAGGGGCCAAGGAAACAAGTAAGGGGGTCAACATAAGTGTCACTCCTGCATGGTGATTTTCCACTGTAATGAAGATTGATTTGCTATGATTAAACCCATCAAACCCAACATAGGCTTGTGAATATCGCCAGAACCGTCGCCAGAAAGTCTTCAAATCGTTTAAAATTTTGCTGGCTGAAAGTTATCTGCTGTATATGTCAATCAAACGAAATAGAACGTGAAATTAATTAAAAAACTGGGGGGCAAGAAGGGGGCCAGCCAAAATCTGGGAAGGGCCATGGTCCACCCAGGTCCCCCCTCAGCACCGCCACTGTGGCGTTATCATTGCTCTATGACGTACGTTACTCGACAATGGATAAGTTGTAATGAGAATTAGAATTTCTCATTTAATGTTACATAACATAACGTCACAGGGTAACGATAATGCCAACTAGAATGAAAGCATATGAAAATTTCAGTCACGAAAGCGTCGAACGGTTTTATTCAGTCAGTCAGAATAAATCGTATGACTAGCCCGAGTGACGCTAATGACCTGGGTCCCCCTGTGACAGCCTATTTGAATTTCAGGTGGTTCACCGATACGTTTTCATAGTGGTGTAGTTTTGTCTAAAATGGTGTAATTTAGACCTTCATATGGTGTATATGTAATGACGTCATATTTCAATGCTTGTGACGTCACAGTTTCCAACTCCAACCACAAATTTGCTATAATTTCTTTTCAACGTGCACTTGTGCCCCCCCACTTTGAAAAAGGTTCCGCCACCCATGAGTATCGTCATTTTGGAAAATGAAACCACTTTAATGAAAGCGACGTGACGTTCAGGAACGCAATTGACCCAACACACCCCAGTATTCGTCACTGTGTTTTTGCTACCACCGAATAAAAGCTGCTGCGTGCAACACGTCGACAAAACGTAGAATCTAATTCTCGCTTATGTCGTGTACCCGGAAAAATACTTGATTACTGTTGCAGAACGTATAGCCGCTTCTGCATAAACACGTTTTGCTTTGATGATGAAAACTGAAGTTGTCGAAATAAGAAAAATTTTGTACAAATTTTCTAAGAATATAAGTCGTGCCTTCTCGCTTTCTCAACATTGTTAGAAACAGAAAAAGGGACCAAAATGTACCGCTTTGTGTGGTGGTATTGGAGTAAACCACTTTAGAGTCCCTCCCATTAATTTGCTGAATGCAGTTTTTGTTTTCACACAATACAATTAAACAAGCAATCACCGGAACCGTTGAAATACCGAGACTCGGGAGAAATTTTATATTGGGCGAAAAACATTGAGGCGAGCAGAAGGTTTTAACATTTTCGTTCAGGGTCCACCCGAACACGCTATTTGTCTAAAAAGTCCTCAGTTTTAGGTGGTGTTTAATCAGCTTAAACATAGTGCCTATTTCATTCTGTTATTGTTATTGCAGCACGGTGCCTCGAGTAAATGGAAGCAAATGGCCGCGAGTAGGAGGTTGGTGTGATCCTAAAAGTCCTGCACCTTGTTGCAGCGACTATCTTGATGGAACGTGCGTTGGAGTTACTGAGAATGCAATGTGCAAATGCCCAAAGTGAGTATTACCAATGTGCGGGAGCACACACTGGCTCTTCAGTGTTCCAAAGCTTGTGTTTGAAATTCATTCATTCAAATATACTGGATATGAGTAAACTAAAAAAATGTCTTATCCTTCAACCAAACATTTTGGAGATGCCGTTGTCCACGCCTCTCTACCAAATGAGAAAAGGAAACAAATCCAGAACTCGAATGTCCGGTTAGTTCTTTCACTTTTAGTTGAGAACACTGGCTCGACGAAAGCAATATATCAGATGTATTGAAAGTTTTAATGTCAGGCCTTCCGGGTAGACCAGAGGTTCTCAACCAGAGGTCGGCAGGTCCCTGGTGCAGGAGCGTTCAGAAGTCTGGCGATGCCCGGGGTAATTACTTGGTTGTTTGCTCCTCTAGTAAATTATGTAGTTTTATTAAGGAATGCAAGATGTGCAAGCATTTGAAATACGTGAAAATTATATTGACAAAAACATGTTTTGAAAAATTGAATGAAAAATATTTCAAAAGGGTAATTTTGTTTTTAATGTCTTAGTTTTTAATGATTTGTTTATTCTTTGGTCCTGAGGCATACGTTTATAAGCAAAATTCTTCAAGTGATGGGCATGCACTGAGGAACTAGATATTAAATTTATTCATGCAAGTAAGTATCAGATAGACCCACCAAAAATGACAGCACATGTGAGGCATGATAGAAGATAGAGTTATCTGTTTTTCTGTTATAAATAGTTTCTGAAATAATTGTACAACCGGGTATTTTGATGTAATGTTGCCTTTTATGTTTTTCTGAGCTGTGAACAAATTTATATGGAAAATGTTTAGTGGAAACAGATGAAGGAGTAACTTTTTGTTGTCTTCGATCTGTGGAGGTAATCCCCGCCACTACTGCTTTCCATAAATATTGATATTTGCTGAAAGAACTATGAGACAAGAAAAAAAAGAACTGACGAACTCCCCACCAACAACAAAGTTGTGTTTGGCACAAGGAATAACTAGAAATTGGCTTCATTGTACGCTATCAATTTATTATTTGTTTGTTTCTAAAACAGTATACCAATTTAAAAAAAAATTTCAGTAAATCAAATTGTTTTATTTCACTAAAATCAGACACTGACGAATTTTCTAGTTTTCGGAATACGTTGAAACGCTCGGCCTTTCTTGTTCTTTCGTGAACCGTTACGCTCTCTTTAACTGAACGGTTTGACTCTAGCACTTGTGATCGCGCAAGTGTGTTACCTCTAAAAGAAGCTCAAGTGCATTTTTAAGGCCACTATCAAACGCAGGTTTTCTTAGCAGTGGCTGGTTTATGAGGCTCTAGGAAAGTCAGCGTTTTAACTTCGCAAATTTTGGTACTGTCATCATAACTACCCACAGTTCGTGTTTCCTGCTTTACCTGCTTTCTAGTGCCAACATTTTGCCTGTAAGTTTTGTCTCACGGTTTCACAAGACTGAAGATGCGTTGGTAAGCGCGAAACAATTTTCGCTGTTAATAAACTGTGATTGATTTACTTGCCGCCATCTTTGTGCCTTATAACTATGGAAAAAAAGATATGCTTACAAGTTTTAATCATCGCAGAAAAATGAAAGCAGAAAGCAGGCAAACTCCTCAAAAGCTTCCCGTCAGGCTAAAGTTTGTTTGTTGGCTTTTTTATTCAACTAGTACATATGAACAATCCAGTTACACAACTATACTTATCAATTTCATTCTCCCAAATGTGTTGTCCTATCGGAAAATATTTGCACTACTTGATTTTTTGCATCGACTGAAACGAATTCTCTTTCAACGCTGCTTAAAAGTCAAGATCTTTTTTAAAACAATTCAAAGTGAAAAATCTAGCGCCAAATCGTCATGCATGATACGATACAGTCCTGTGACACAATTCGCATTGTCACCAAAAATGAAACCAAGCAAATATGGTGACACCATCATAACATGAAGCGTTTTTTGCTCATAAATCCAACGTTACACTAGCAAGTCTAAGACGTCTTGTTTTGATCCACTGAATTGCAATTTCAACCTTTCATGTCCCAGTTTAGGAACCCAGGCTCTGCGAAGCGAGAGATATTTCTAAGATTAATAATAGATTAGCAAGAATTGGCCACCCTGCGGACGGGGAAGAGAGATAACATAATGATGGCAGTGCTTCATTTTTCTCTCGGGTCAGTTAACATGCGTTTGCCTACGTCCCTCAGGCAAATCCCCATCAAATCCATGCAACATCTGTTAGTAGTCTTAAAATACAAAGGAGCATCAGTTATGGTATTTTAATAAAATGTATTTTCTGCATTCTCGCTCTTTGAATGCCTTGGACCGTTGCCCATATCCCCCTGCCTGGAGGTCATCGATCGTTTTCTGCAGGTCCGCGGGAACCTTTGATTTTGAAGTTTCATATTGCTGCGTGCAAAAGTTATACTTTACCGTATATCTTTACTCACCTTCACTGGACAGACAATATATCTGAAACTCTTGTTTGGCGGGAACTGATACAGTCTTTCAGTACTTTCCTCGTTACTTGAACATTGCATGTGGGTTTTTCTATATTTACAAAATTACGCATTTCAAACTGTCCATTTCGTATGCAGCAGCAAAAGCTTTCGTTAAAGTTAAGTTTTTTTTTCAATCTCAGTGTTGGTTTTAGTTTTCTTATGTAATCGTTTGCCAATCAAACTAAATGTGCTTTATTACAGTACATTTGTGATGATACGTCTTTTTCTTGCTTGTTAGTGCAGCTTTCATTTATACTAAAACTACTGCTCTCAAGTTGCACCTTTAACGCAGTGTGAGACAATAGTAAGGAAATGTCACAGAGCAGTTTATGTTACTGGTACATATAAAGGTTTTTTTGTCAATAAAAAGATAAATATTTGCAGTTAAAGGCGAGTTTCTGTGCTTTATGACCATTGCAGGTTGTTATTCATCAGAAGCCTACACCTCTTTCAGAAAAAAGTTGTCGTTTCGATTGAGAACTATTCTAAGGGAGAATCATTGAAAAGTAGCTTTTAACTGAATTCGTTTTTTAAAGGGTAGCTCGGAATAGACCCTGCAAATCTACAAATGGCATGCTAAGCAATGGCTTTTTCAACTTTTTTAAGCGATTATAAAAACGTTTCGTCGTCTCACTTTCATGTAGTAAGAACAAAAAATAATTACTGCAAAAATATGCACCAAGTGACAAAGGTACAAAACCTGTTCAATCATTTACGTCATAAATCTGTGCTCACAGGTTTATGATTTCAGGTTTGTGATTACAATTAAAGAAAGAAGTCACATTATTTCCAGTATCATCTTCCCGATTGGAATGCATCTACTAGTAAATGTATTCTTTGCTTTTCCAAGGGAACTCCAATTAAGATGTGACAACGAGCAATCCTTTCACTGCATTGTTTCAGCAAGACTTTTCTTATTATCTTTCTTGTTAGCTTACTCGTATATTGATGCAATTTTCACAAGGAGATATATTTGAATCTTGTTTTACAGCTGTGTAGACACACGAGATTACAAGCATGCTGAACTCAGCAAGTGGCATACAAAAGACGAACGGTGCACTTGGACAATGTTTAACCCCAGTGAAGCTTGTCAGGTCGTGAAAAATTCACTGTTCAATGACATTTATTTCGTGGGCGACTCGTTCATTCGAAATATGTTTTTGTCATTTCTGATCACGGTGTCGGGCGACATGGAGCGAGGGTCTTGGGGAAAAGACATGTCTCAGATTCAGAAAGAGCTTTGCGTCGGGGAAACTCTTCTGTTTTATGATGAGTGCCGAACAATCATCAAAAACATGAACGACGTATTACACCCAGAAACGTTTTGCGGTGGAGCTCCTCGTGATTTCAATGCAAGCTTCTTTTTTTACCCGGATTTCAACAAAGCCTCAATGTTTGCTCAGCTGATGAAAAGCTTGTCCGGGAAAAGGNGGTCTCTCGTTTTGTTGAGTGTTGGGTATTGGGACGGCTCCAACGCACNAAAGACAATCTTAAAATACATTAATCCTGGTCTTAAAGTTGTTACTGACCANTACAAGCAAAACAGCTTGAATAATGAAGCAATACACTGGCCACAGCTGTTCTACTTTCTCCCCATGACTCAAGGCCTTCTAAAATCTCCTGATCATTTTTTTCTGCAAGATAATCCAAAAATACATAAAATTTCAGAGCAAATGCTAATATTTGGTGAACAAAACAATATAACTGTGTTTGATTTTCGTCAACTTGTAAAACATATTCACAGCTTTGATGGCACCCATTATAACGTAGCTGTAAACATTATGAAAAATCAAATATTTTTACATTATTTGCAGTCTTTAAAGTAAGTTGGCTTATCGTTCCAGCGGGGCGTGGAAATGATCAATTTACTGGCGCAATAATTTTAACTAAATCTACTGTACTCTAAACTTTGATCTTTTTCAATACGCCAACGCAGTTACATTTTCCCAAAATTGTCGTATATACAGAGGACAGTGAAGATATGGCAAAAGTAAAGATGTTTCAGCGTATAATGTACAGTGCGAACACTTTTCGAAAGATTTGCAACATTGATTCGTAATTGGAATGATTTGGATACAATGCTCAATGTCATGCAAGACATTGATTTCTATTTGAATAAAATCTGAGAATGCTTACGTAGTAGGCGAAATGTATATTCTGTAATGTCTAATTCTTAGCTGTTAAAGGATTCCTTTCGATAGACAATTACTCAGTGTCATATACTTTTTGTTTTGCATTATCCTTCCATGCTAGTTGGGCAGAAAATTGATATGACATAGGCAGTGGCGTAACTACAGGTTTGAGCCAGGGGGCGTAATTTAGATAAAGGGGGCACACTGGCCACCGAAGGGGGGCACTTGCCAGCATCCAGAAAAAAAGTTTAGAAATGATAGTGAATCCCGATGTGGATGCCTAACTAGATAAAAAACACGAAAACGTCCAGAGAAACGCAAAAAAAATCAAGAGCATACTTGAAACCAAACGAATACTAATTATCAAAATATAAGATAAGGGGGCCGTTTTTTTACATTTAGTTCGCCGGGTGAGGCGTCTGGCCCCCCTGCTCCCCGTCAGTTACGCCACTGGATTGGGGTTTTGACCTAAGTATTAAGTTTCCTGCATTTCCAGCAATCTTGATCAGAATAAAAACTGTGGTGTTTTGTACTAATCATCGTTCGTGCATAGCAATCAGTGCTTGCAAAATAATCGTCCCCATGCGCCCTCAGGGAAACCAGTGCACCGTTAGCATGTGTGACAGTGAGTGTCAGTTGTTTTGTGCGTGCTTATCGAAGGGACTTGTTGTATATGCTGAACGCTACCGAACACGACATGGTGTCAGAAGTGGGATATGAACCCACGCCTCCATTCGGAGACCAGAACTTGGTTTTAAAGAAACAAATTATTGTAAAACTATCACTTTAAAAATAGGACGAAATTTGTTTCATGTGGTTCTACTACCGCTCATTCTTGTTGCAATTTCAACGAAAGCTGCGAAATGTTTTGGTGTTTTTTTTCGAGAGGGTAAACTATGCAAATTCGCTGTAGGCAAAACAATGAGGTAAACGATTTTACTCCAACAATTTCGGAATCTTTATTCCTCTGGTTTTCGCACCAATAATGATAATCACCACTGATCTGGATGCAAGTAAACAAATTAACGGTCAATTTTAAAAGGACCAATTTTATTCTCCTCGGAGATAAATGGCAAAGACAGTATGAATATATTCTGTTCTCATCACACAACCTCCCACGTAGATTCTGTTAAATACTTGGGAATCCTTATTGACTCTAAACTAACATGGGCTTCCCAGTTAGAACATGTATGAAAAAAAAGCGCTAGTGGAGTCAGCGTTTTAGTTCAATCTTTTGATGATGTGCATTTGTTACCAATAGGTTATTTTTCTATGGTCTACTGCAATCTAAATTACGGTATTTTGAATTGGGCTGCAGCCAGTCGGTCAAGTATTGCTGATCTAGTAAAGTTAAACAATAGAGCTGTATTCAACTCAGAGACCTTTTTTATTCAGCATGGATACTACAGATCAAGGACATTTACAATTATGAATTAGCAAAATATACGTACAAGATTTATCACAATATCTTTCCTAATTATATCATAAACGGTTTCAACGTTTCTGCTACTACCAAAATCAGAGATACTAGACAAACTTCCAAATTAAAATATGGAATACCCTAGCTAAGACTCTTAATGAACGACGTCACACACCTTTTCGAGGACCCACAATATGGAATGATTTTCCCAAAGATTTCAAACTAGTCAATTATTTTTCACTGTGTCGGTTACACAAAAACTCTTTAATTGAACATTCTCACATATTATAAAAATCTAATTATTCCTCTTGCCTGTAATTGTGTGGTAGCGCGTCTTGTTTGTGCTAATGTTCTGTTTGTTTTGTGCTTATATCTTGTGGTTATGTCTGCACCGTCTCTTCAGTTACATGTCAAGAATTCTGTTGATTATGACTCTTATTCTGCGCTGTTCGACTTGTATTTCGCGGGGGAGGATGACTCGAAGAACTTGCTGTCATTCTCCTCCTCTTGATATCTGATTTGTTCAGATATTAAATAAAAATGTCTGTCTCTCTGATCCTTTGGAATTTACACATATCAATTTCAGATGATGCTTTGTCTTAATTATAATTAGTGTGGAAAGTCTGGCTAGTTTGTTGCACCCAGACGAGTTCTCTCTGTTCCATTTCACTGTATCTACTGTATTTTTATCGTCTCTTGTATGAGGTAGCATCATGTAGGATAATCAAAGTTTGTTTAATCATTGATTGAGAGGACCCAGCAAAGTGCTTAGGCTCACAAAACTTTCTTGAGTTTTTAGCGACTAACAGCCGTTTATTTTTTCCTTTTGCCTTCTTGATCCTAATCACACCTAGCAAGTCACGCTTTGCACATGTTCATGTTTCTTTATTCTACAAAATTTTTACTCATCCTTTCACAGGAATTGAGGGATGAACAATCGCGTAAGAAATTTGATTTTATCTCACAGGCATTTGGCGCTGTATAACTATGCAACAGCTTTTGAATTTCATGTTGCACTCGCTAAAATGTGTTTCATCAAGAAAGTGAATACAGTTTTCTATTTAGCATTGTCGCCAATCAACCCTTTACAATTTTCAAGTTTCTTCAGGGCAAAAGTTTCTTTTTCTGAATGTCTTAGCAGCAAACTCCAGTGACTATCGCCATCGGTCATTGGTTCATAAGTTTCATGTAATGTTTTCGCTGGCTTCCTGGTGGTGTTGCGGGCTGGATTTTCTTATGGCCTGATTTCTTTCGCGATTGAGTGAAGGATTGCTGTTCAATTGGCATTTCAATTGATCCAAGAAGTTATTGTCAAGCGTTGTCGAAACGAAGTGATTAATTATTCGACTCAACTTTATTCACACCGCCAATTTCGCAATCAATTTTTCTCCCATCTACTTCCAAGCTAGTGTGTCCTTCACCACGATACGTGTCAGAGGCACCAAATCTTTCCTCCGTCGCTGTTGAGCGGTAACCTGATTTGAGACAACGTTTCAATTCAAGATTAACTTGGCATTTCCTGTTCTTTCAAAGGCCTTTGTTCTATTCACATTTGACCAAAGGAAATACGTGAACAAAAGCAAGTTCCCAGTGTCGATTTCGCGTCTGTACGAAATGTTGCAAACCAAAACTTGGCATTTTGCGCCCAGTCAAAAAATTTTGCAGCAGTTGCATTTTCTGGACAAAGTCTAACTAGGACAAGTTTCATCACGGTGCAGGCACCAAATATTCTGCAATAATTAAACGGTTGATCCTGTATCTTCTAAACAGTGAAACCCTGGTAGACGTAGCAGTTACTCTGTATCCAATTCATATATAGATTATGAAGAGGAAGGGTGACAGTACACACCCTTGGCGAGGTCCAACACTCACGACGTACGTTTGTGAATAAACTCCACCGACACGAACACCAATGTCTGAGAAGGAATGCGGTGACGCAATGGCCAGTAACAGGCGGCTGTCAACATCGTACAACCCAACACTCCACATAGCGTAGACATTTTTGACATATTCTCAAGATCTCTCGAAAAAGTGCTGGAGAGTGAAAAGTTCTGTTGTGCTACGTCCAGGTCGAAAACAGCACTAGATATCCTCCAGCTTTGGTCCAAGTATTTCAAAGCATCTTTTTTCAAAGCAATTGGTAAACATTTTTGCAGGGAGTTTATGGAGAAAAATGCCTCAACAGCTGTTCAGAGCCGGATTAAGGTGGCGCGGGTCCTGAAGCAAATACACAGCGCGGGGCCCTAAGTTAAAAAAGAATTGAAACAGTGAACCACGGTTAAATCATAAATTCTGTGGACATTCATGTGACTAACATTATGCATACTGAATTTCGCAAATGCAAAAAAACTGGTCCTAAATACTGTACTAACTGGTGGAGATTTAGGACTATGGATTAGTATCTCCGCCACTTTAACTCATTGCACCTAGCTAATATTTAAAGCTTATACGGTGTCAGTTGCTTGTTCATCAGTTATGCTGAAGAATAAGGTACGTTGATAAGACAAGATAAAGAAAGATGAGACTAGAAATAAAGTTTAATCGATCATGACCTACCGTAAATCATCGCTACATGCAGTTAAAATTCTAAAAGCCCCAGATCTACAGAAGAAAAACCCTGAAAAGCATTGAAAAACCCAGATCTAGGTGCAAAACCCCAGGATTGGCATCACTGGCCGAATCATTTTGAAAGTACGAAAAAAGTAACGCAACATATAGGACAGGTCAATGTGATGTGATAATATTTTATAAAATTTCTATTCAAACAATGCAAGCAATATCTGGAAATTGATGCAATTTGGCCTCATTGCTTGAGTGGTCCCATAATGTTACAAATAAATTCAAAATATTTAATTTTCAAATCACAGCAGTCTAATAATAAAGCATTCAATTGAAAACATTCGCTTACAATATTCATTCGATTGCTAGCCGCCCTTGATTGAAGAAGCACTTGAACATAGGTTACTTATAAGCCTCTGAGATACTTTCACGTACCAGCACGTTTCGTGTTTAATTGGCAACGCTGAAGAGAATAGAATGCGAAAAGAGAGTTTAGTTGACAAAACGTGGCCAAGGAGAGGCTGAAAGTAATCTATACCTTTCGATAAGGTAAAGAAATGAAAATGTAAGCCACTCTTGATTATAAGCCACAAGAAATGATGAAAAAACAATATAAGCGGTGACTTGCAATAGAATAAATACGGTAATTGCTTACGACAAACTTAGTAAAATAGTGACTTCTTGGAATGAAAAAATTCTTTACATATCATCAGGGGTGGATATTAGCGGAGGCGAGTGAGGCGGTCGCATCGGGCTCCCCTCTTTCATAGATGCCGTGAGGGCCCTCTTGAGAATTTCGCACTTGGTTTTGTTTTGTTAAAAAGGTTATTAATGACTCAACAGCCACATTTAAGCTCTGAAGCAAGCCATATGATTGACAAAATAAAGCAAAAAGTGTGTGCAAACGTGCCAAAAGCGCCCCTCAACAACTGTGTAGACAAAGAATAAGTTAAAATCAAATGACTTCAAACAATTTGCAAAGCTAAACTGACTTTCACACAGAAGCAAATTCCCAAACAAAATGAAAAATTTAACGTGGTTTCAGTAAATAAAGTTTTTATATAGCATGTGTAAAGTAGGGACTCCTTTCTGAGAGTTTGCCTAAATTTTAATATCCACCCTTGCATATAATAAAGAACAAATTTAACACAAAGGACATCGGGACCCTGAAAATACGGACCCGTAGCAATTACTATATTTGCTACTATTGTTAATTCCGCACTGCAGCTGTTGCATTATTTTATGTTCCCCTTCTTGTGTATGCGGTGGATCACCCCAGTTTGCCAATCTTTGAGTGACCTTCCAAAACGCTATGCCACATAGCACCTGTCACGCAAGAGTGTAGCCGGAAAGCTCCTCGATTCGAGGTTTTGAGTGTTTCAGGTATGATCTCATCACAGCCGGCAATATTCCAGGCTTTCAGTGTTTTGACAGTTCTGTTTATTTCGGCTGCATTGATGGTATCTTTCTCCCCCGACCGAACCTCCTGTGTGCCTGAAGTTACGAGAATAACTGGGTTTGAAAAACGTTTAAAATGCTCTTTCCTTCTGCGAAGTATGTTCCCACCACTGCTTGGTGAAACACAATTTTGGTCTTTGATTGAAGCGGAATTAGACCTTTTGCCGCTATGACGTTGAATGGTTTACCAGAATACTTTGTTGTCTTGCCAATAATTGGACCGATTTTATGTACGAAATTCATCCAAGATTGTTTATCGGACAGTTTCACCACATGAACTACCCACATTCGTGCCTCAGTTTTCAACGAATGCAAAGAGTTTTCAAGTTTATTCTGAAGCCAAGGCTTGAGGACTAATTCCTAAAGAGCAGCTTTTAACTCCTCATTCCCACCATCGGTTTCGATTCTTTCTCGTCTGCATAAGCGAGCAGCACATGAAGGTATATCTTTAAACAGCTACCACTCTTCCTCTGCATTTTCTATGCATTCTGTGAGCTCTCAGAACAAAGACGATGCACTGTCTGCAAAGATCTTTCTTATCTTTATCCACCAGGGTCCCAATTTATTCGGCAGGACCTTTTAGTCTTGCTTGTTCATATAAACCTTATTGGATTTTCAAGACGTAAGTTGTAGACAACCACGTGGTAATCCGTCGACGCAACTGCACAAGTTTTAACACTAATGTCCAACACTGATTGGAATAAGTCAGCTGAAACTATGCACAAATCAATGTGTGACCGTTGACCCAACGAATCTTTGCATAAGGGGAACCTGAGTCTTTTTCTGTTGTGGAAGAATATGTCCATGATGCACAGTTCATTATTGCAGCAGCTTTTAGAAATTCAGGAAAGGTTCTCGAAAAATAACTTTTCATTTTATAATTAGTTTTAATTGCACAAGTTTCACCTACGCCACTGTACGTCATACCATAGTGAGTCATCCGGTATACACTGCTGTACAGTTCACACGGGAGATAACGCTACCCTTACCACTTGAAGGGGCAGAATTCATCAGTTCTTTTTCTCCGGTACACTTTTAACTCTTGCCATTTTTAATGTGGATGATGTCGCAGTGCCTGATCAGCGTGGATAAGCTCAAAACCAAATGCAAACCACGAAAATTAAATCTTGGTTCTTACTAAAAAGTGTACGAAGCTCTTCTACACGACGTCTTCAGCATCCCATAGCAAGAGCGGTCTTCGAATAGGCCAAAAGGTACAACCGGGGTTACAGGAACAGCTTCGCAGGTACATCATATAGTAGCAATCGCGTGAATAAACAACTAATGAAATATTATATTAATTTTTACGTAAAACATTTTTCATTTGTACGAAATTCAATTGAGGAAGGCATGAACCAGCAGTACAGAAGCCACTTTAAACCCTTGCTAGTCTGGGTTGTTCAACTGACATTTCTTGAGAGGGACGCCAACATTTGGTGTTGATTCCTTCAAAACAAATTGTCTTGTATTTGAATGAGTTTCGAGTTGAACAATGCACCCAGTAACACGCGTTGTTACCTTTCGCTTCAATAGCTTCCACTTCCCTGCAAATTGAAATTTAAAGCCAGTATTTCCGCAATGAAGTTGTGAGGTGGCATGCAATTAACTGAAGTGACACAAATCAATGTTGCAAAATAATTGTCGGGCTAAGGGGCAAGCATACGCTGTTTCTCTTTATGATGTACAGGTTGATTATATAATCCTCTTATCATTTTGTAATCTCAGCTGATTGAGGAATTCAGTACTTTTATTCTTGCGATACATGTGAGACAACAGGCTTTGGCACTTAAAAATTATTTAATTTAAGTTTGAAAACGAAGAGTTCCTAAAAGCGAACTGTTTCTGTCAAAGTAGAGAACGGTGTTTTAGCGATGCTCAATAATAATCTATTTCTTCGTACGATACGGATTCCACATTTTCATCCTTGTTTTTCGACTTTTCCAATGGTTTACAACTTCGGTCGTGATTAGCAGAGTTGCTTCCGGAGACATTGTTGCTGCTGGCCAACAAGAAGGAACTCTCAGGCTGAGAAATGATCGAAGAGACAGGGACATCGGGTTTTGGAATAGGCAGTGACGGATTTACGCATAGGCCAAATACGCCATGTCCTAGGGCCCCGCGCTTTTGGGGGCCTTGCGCAACTCTTTCCTGTGACGACTCAATATGAAAACTAAAATTTGCGAAATTGCGCAGAGGCATACCTTCACAATTTTCATTGAAACGAGCGGAAATACAAATGTCTCCTCTAGACTCTTATTAGTACAGTAACAATACGACAATATTGTGCATCTGGGCGTGAGAGAGATGCATGCCGTATTTACGAAAGTGGTTACAAAAAAAATGATAAAGAGAAAATAGGTACTGAATTGATGTTCAATTTTCCACTGACAAAGCTCGCAACAACGCAAGACCGCCCTTTGCTGTTGTGTAAAACGTGTCTTCATGCTGTTTACCATCGGCCTATGGCATAGAGCAGGGCGTCTCAAACTATGGGTCGTGGCATAGGTGGCGTAACCGGGGTCCGCATGGGCCTAGGCACCCCACTTTTATTTCTGGGGGTGCTTGGCCCCTCCACTTTTGGATGTCGAATTTTGCCTAAATAAGTTTAAGTAACGCAATTAGTATTGGGTCCATTGTAAAAGTAAATCGTTTAATGAAAAACATGTTGCAGAATTTTGGCAGTATTTTGTCAATATTATTTGTAATGTATTCTCTGTAATGTGGCAGTGCATTTGGCAGGATTTCGTATTTGTTTGGCAAAAGATACGGTGCACAGTCTGGCATCCTGCTACGGCTTGCTTACTGCATTGGTGTTGTTGAACAATTTTGCGATATGGTGTAATTCAACACAACTTTTTGCAAAAATGGTGTAACTTTGCATGTTTGTGCGCATGGGCATCGGGACGTTTTCTCCAGGGGGGACCACTGGTGGATTTTTTCAAAAGTTTTTCTAGGGTGGGGGCCAAAAGTCGTGAAACTTGTTTTTTACCGCTCGAAACTGAGAAAAGAGCCTTATTGCTGAAATTTTCAAATTCGTACCCCCTTTCGACACCCATGCTTGTGTGTAGGAAAATATTCGTGGTACACCACTGAAACATCGGTGTAATTTCAAGCATTTTAACACCATCTACATCAGGGGTCACCAAGCTGGTGCCCTCGGGCACCAGGTCGCCCGCTATGATCAAGTGGTTGCCCGCGGCCTGTTCTAAAAATAACATTAGCATGAATGCCTTCATATTAACGAACATCAATACTAAAATAATTGAAAGTGAATTGAGCAAAATTTTTATTTCAGAAGTGTGTATCAAAGTAGTAGTAGCCCTTCGCATTAATCGGTACACATGAAGTAGCTCGCAGTTTCGAAAAGATTGTTGGCTCCTGATCTAAATAGTGAAATTTTGCTGAATCTTTTACGCAAATTTAAATATTTGACAGAACAATTTCAATTGTGTTTTGTTTTTGCTTTGGCAACACCAAATAGCTACATTTTATTTATGGACTGACAACACAATTGGCATCCTTACAGACAACTTGCCATTTGCTACATATACTTTATCTTGTCTTTGCATTCCGGTATTTAATCCAGTTTTAGAGTGATTATTCAGTCATGTCACTTCTGTATTCAAGTAAGATGTGGAAACGTTGTGATTTCGAATGTGTTAAAGACAGGTATCAGTGCTGTGTCATTTTGCCTGTTTTTTAAGCTATGTTCTTGGTCTTTTCAACAACCCAGGGGCGAAATCGGCACACGGGCTCCACGGGTTCAGCCAGAGACTACGATTTATATCTGCGAAAGCGAGCTTGCTTGCTTTGTATATTTGTGCTATAACCCAAGAGTCGGTCCCACTTTACTAAGTGGTTAACTCGGGCTCTGTTCTTTGTGCCTTGTCACTGTTCATACATTTTCGTTTCATGTCCGGCCTTTCCATGTTCATGTTGCAGATGACCTGAATAAAAGAATATCGTTCGTAACAGGCATTCCCTCGACTTGTTCCCTCGCGCTTTACTCGGGCTCATCCATCAGAGCCCGAGCTACAGGGTTATGCAATTAAGTATTTTTTAAAACATAATTCATATCAGACTGAATGTTTTGTGAAGCAATGGATTTGTATAGAACATTGGATTTGAAATCCAATCCCATGGACAGTTCTTATTTTGAGAAGAATTTCAAACGAATACAAATTTTGCAGCAACTCGGCCTAATATGAATGAGCCCATAGTACTCAGAGGGCTTATTGGGGCTATCATTGCTCTGTGACGTACGTTACTCAACAATGGAGAAGTTGTCATGTGAACTTCTCATTTATTGTTACGTAACTAACGTCACAGAGCAACGATAATGCCAGCCAAAATGAAAGCAAATGAAAATTTCAGTGATGCAAACGTCGAACCGTTTTATTCAGTCAAAATAATCGTGTGATGAGCCCAAGTGATGCTGTTAACCTGGGCCGTCCCTGCAACAGCCTGTTTGAATTTTAGGTGGTGAACCGATACGTTTTCATAATGGTGTAACTTTGTCTGAAATGGTGTAATTTATACCTTCATATGGTGTGTAGGTAATGCGGTCATATTTCAATGTTTGTGACGTCAATTGCCAATTCAAACCATAAAAATTTTCTATAGCTTTATTGACGTGCACTTGTGTCCCCCCACTTTGAAAAAGGCTCCGCCACCCATGAGTCGTGGCCCCAAAAGGGGTCGCGAAATGTAATTTTAGGGTTGCAAAGCCAATTGGCTTGACAAATCAAATATAACAATTTTTGAAAAATTTACAAAAAACTTGAAAGTAGACCTGCATTGATTCTATTTCTATTGCGTTTTTATCTTTAGGGGCAATATCGTACTTTATGCTGGCAGTTATTTACTATGATGTCTACATGAGCTATCTAATGCTAATATACACCAGGCACAACAAGTTATGCGTTGTTACACCATGATTGTTTTAACGTACTGACCTTATTGCATTCATTCCGACACGAAGGCGTGGTTCTGTTTAGACTCTAGGGGCTAGGCTAACTGCTTTGGAAGCACATCGAGTAGTTTCAAACTAAAGTGAAAAGCTTCATACACAGTTTCAGAAGTACTTTGGACTTTGATTCAGGAGAAGTTGGATGCATAAATCATACGCACTTGAAACTTTAGGAGGGCACACACCTACCATGCCAAGGATGAGTTTGCCGAGTTATTAACTGACAAACGTTTGCAACTGGAATTTTCAAAACAGAGTTTAGCCTATGCCATGTTTGGATAAGAACAAGAAATGAATGCTCAGTCATTTCAGATCTAGCCATTCATAAACTCTTAGACTTTTGCACAAGATATTTGTGTGAAGCGACATTATCAAAATTGATAATCATCAAGTCTAAAAACCGATCCTTATATGTCTTTCCTTGTCTTTTATCAATCTACGAATGATTGATCTGTGTAAAAATTATCAAGTGCATCCATCCCATTAGTTATGCTTGATAACTTTTATAAACTGAATTGTTTTTTGTTAATTATTTTTCGCCCTACTGTTTCCATTAAGTGGTAGTTTACTGTTAGTTACTTTCGTGGATTGTGTGCATTTGTAGGATTTGGCCATTGAGAAAAATGCATCTTGGGATTTGTAATGAGACGTTTACACGTATCATTAATATCTAGGCCAGCTATGTCGCTATGTCCAACCCAAATTGCTTACTGAGCCAAAAATTATGTCACTGTCCTAACCAGGGCCGCAAAGTGAATGACATATTAATGAGAGCCTCACATTTAACAGCTTACGTTTATCTTAACAAACTAAATTTAGCTTAGGATTCGAACGAATGCACTGAAAGCGGTCGAATCCTGAATGCAATTGTGACAGACTTGATAAAGTGTCATTGAGGACCACCTGTATCAAAAATGTTAATTTCAAGATTATCAAAATAAGGACTGGTTGTCAATATGTAGGATACTTTTACTACAGCGAAAATCTAAACTGGGCCGCACAAAACCTTCTACTGGGCCGCATGCGGCCCGCGGGTTGGACATGGCTAATCTAGGCTATCCATCAAGGGGCGCGCATAGACAAACAGTTTCTTTAAAATGGGGACGCAGAACAAAAATGTTTGAGAAGCCCTGGCACATAGCATTAAAACACTATTTTGCATTTCTTGGAAAATGAAAACTTCAAAACGCTACAAATAATAAGCTTTGTATCCACTGAGTGGATTGTGCTTGCTTCTATCATTAAATATGTGGTTACTATTACCATAGGTGTACGAGGCGGGGGATAGGGGGGGACCGCCTCCACGGGATTGAAAAATTTCAGGGAAAACTCTGTTTTCAGGGCAAGCGCAAGTTGCTCAAAACTCCTGAATAATAAAATATATTTCAATAGAGTGCAAAATTCCAAGGCACCCTCTGTTTTTCAGGGCAAGCGCAAGTTGCTCCAAAATTCAAAATAGTAAAAAATATACATTCAATACAGTGAATTCAGGGCACCCTCTGTTTTTCAGGGCAAGCGTAAGTTGCTCAAAAAGTCTGAATGTAAAAAGTATATTCAATACAGTGAAAAATTCCAGGGCAAACTCTGTTTTCAGGACAAGCGGATGTTGCTCAAAAATCCTGAATAATAAAAAATATATTCAGTACAGCAAAAAATTTCAGGGCACCCTCTGATTTTCAGGGCAAGCGCAAGTTGCTCAAAAATCCAAAATAATAAAAAATATACATTCAATACAGTGAATTCAGGGCACCCTCTGTTTTTCAGGGCAAGCGCTAGTTGCTCCAAAATTCAGAATGTAAAAAGTATATTCAATACAGTGAAAAATTCCAGGGCAACTCTGTTTTTCAGGGCAAGCGCTGGTTACCCAAAACTCCCGAATAATAAGAAATACATGTTCAATACAGTGAAAAATATCAGGCCAACTCTGTTTTCCAGGGCAAGCGCGAGTTGCTCAAAAACTCTGAATGTAAAAAGTCTATTCCAAACAGCGAAAAATTTCTGAGCAACTCTGTTTTTCAAGGCAAGCGCAAGTTGCTCAAAACTCCTAAATATAAAAAGTATAACCAATACAGTGAAAAATTCCAGGGCAAATCTGTTTTTCAGGGCAAGCGCAAGTTGCTCAGAAATCCTGAATAATAAAAAATACATGTTCAATACAGTGATAAATATCAGGACAACTCGGTTTTTCATGCTGAGCGCAAGTTGCTCAAAACTCCTGAATAATAAAAAATATACATTCAATACAGTGAATTCAGGGAACCCTCTGTTTTTCAGGGCAAGCGCAAGTTGCTCAAAAATTCTGAATGTATAAAGTATATTCAATACAGTGAAAAATTCCAGGGCAAACTCTGTGTTCAGGGCAAGCGGAAGTTGCTCAAAAATCCTGAATAATAAAAAATATATTCAATTGTTGCAACCTCTCCGATGGTGTTGCGTTGATTGCGTGATTCACCACGAACGGGATGTGAGCGAAGAACAAAAATATGTATGTGGCGCGAACAAGCAATAATAGAGTGATCTCTATTGTTGCTTGCTGCCACGGTGCGAAGCTTTGCGCACATGCCGCTCGGGATTTCCGATCGCAAAACAATACAGCGAAAAACTTCAGGGCACCCTCTGTTTTTCAGGGCAAGCGCTATTTGCTCAAAAATTCAGAATGTAAAGAGTATACTCCATACAGCGAAAAATTTCTGGGCAACTCTGTTTTTCAGGGCAAGCGCAAGATACTCGAAACTTCTGAATAATAAAAAATATATATTCAATACAGTGAATTCAGGGCGCCCTCTGTTTTTCAGATCAAGCGCAAGTTGCTCAAAAATTCAGAATGTAAAGAGTATATTCCATACAGCAAAAAATTTCTGGGCAACTCTGTTTTTTTCAGGGTCTTTGGGTTTGTATTGTGGAAGGCTTGACACTCTAAAACTGAACTGATTTATTGTGTTTCATGATTCAATCTGGGGGATTGAAGCTTTGTTTGATGGAGCTAAGCCCTCAAAAGCCCCTCGTAGCGACAGGACTGAACACAACACGCAAGGAGCTTCAACCCCTTGAGTTAACAAACAAGGTAAGCACAGAATTTGCCCATAACGGCATCTCTAGGGGATTGCATAAAGAACGTTATTGCGGAATTGACATCATAAGCGAATTGAAACGCATGTAAAAGATGGCATCGCGACCAAACTAAATGTAACGTCATGGGCGAATTGACGTTACAGAGGAAGCCGTTATAAACGAATTCAACTGTACAGAACAGATTTACATAAGATTTCAGGCCCTATTCGGATTCAACTAAAAAGTTAGTTTCAGGGCAAGTTGTCTATTTTTAGGGCAAATTGTTATTTTCAGGGAAAATTTTTTCCGCCCCCCCAATAAAATGCCTTCCCGTACGCCTATGACTATTACTATAGTTTACGTACAGGTAATCAAATCGACAGCAAGGCGATATTTTGAGGGCGGCAACACGGTCCCGCATGATAACCTGCAAAAAACGTCAGAAATCACGGGAATTTACCAGTCAACTTCTGAACTACACGAAAGAGCTATAAATTCCAAGAAAAGATCGCAATGCCATTTTGTTCTTTAGAAGAATGTAGGAAAGGCTATAATTTCTCTTGAACATCTAAGGCAAATGTAGAAATAAAGTCGGCACAACAAAACATAGATTTTTAAGCGGGCACTACACATAAGAGGGGCATACTTTCACGCTTTTCAGACAAACGGCCAAATAGGTCGCATATGCTTGGGGCTCCCAAAACTAAGATGGCCTAGGTCCCTGCGCTCCCTAAATACGTCCATGGGAATAGGGGGTTATTCCTTTAGAACTGCCAAACAAAAGCGTTCATTAACAGTTCGTCACTATGCACAAATATCAACTACCACTATAGTCAGAAGCGAAAACCTTTCTTAGTACAAAAAAAAAAAAAAAAATTCAGAAGAAATT
>JGI24021J15306_10001765_pt1 | contig 22020 bp, 12 predicted proteins | sample Ectturendosymbi1_FD_15306 | JGI IMG/M metagenome (IMG submission 15306) | reverse complement strand
CCCTATGACAATCTGGAAAGAGAAAAATGAATAAGGTCATCGATAAAGGTTTTAGAAGCTGCCGCTTTGTTTCAACAATTGTGAAATACCCTGTATAACCAAAAACAATTGTCGTGTTTGTGTATGCGGCGATATAAAGACTGGACTGCACCAATGCTTTCTTTGTAACGTTCACTGCACAGATCGTACAGTCAGAGGAGTAACGATGTTGGATGACGCCCATGGCTGGAAACAAGTTTGGTGCCCCCATGTTCGAATCTGAGGTTTTCCGGAAGCTAATGCACTGCATTGAAGAAAGTAATCGCGACATTGTTGGGACTTATCGACACCCCCGCAGTGATTCGGCGAATAGGTGTTTGAGCAGGCAAAGTTTTGGGGATGCGAAGGATTTTTGCCTGAATTTCCCCAAACTTGCCCAAAACGTTTTTGTGTGACTTTTGACTACACATTTTCTACTACAAATATCACAAAGACTTATTTTGGTGTGACCTTCAAAAAAAGGTCTTCGTGTGTTTTTCTGCAAACGTTGGGCGCCATTTTTTTAAGACAAACAACGTTGGGCACCAAATTTTTGCCCGGATTTTCAAGAATTTTGCCCAGATTTTCACTGATTTTTCCCGAATTTTCTCGAATTTTTCCCGGATTTTTGACAAATCAAAACTTTTGGGGGCGCACTTGCACCCCTTACACCCGCGTCTCCTACACCACTGATTCGGCGCCCGAGGAATTGTGCCCCCTTTCCCCTTCGTTACTCTCCTGCGTACAGCACATTATATGGTTCATGAAATTCTGAGCAATCATGGACTGTCGGAATGCTTTGAGCACTGGAACTACGTCGATTTGTTGCCTTCATTTTTATTTAGTGGGCCTGATGCGTCGATCCCTATTTCAGCTGCTGGTTTTGGTGCTGTTGACGAATTCCTGAAATCCTGTAAAAGATTCTAGTTTTTCTTTGTAATCGTCTTTGCTCTTCTTCATGCTTGCTGCAATTTTGTGTGTTGTTTTATTTTTTAAAGCTCGACGTGACACGAAAAATTGCAACGTAGGTTTGATTGTTCTTGCGTTTTTTATGATATACTAACTGCGCAAAATACAGCGATGAACAAACCAGCGGAGCAATTTACTCAGGAATTTTGCGGTAATAGGGGTACCGAGGAAAGTCGTTTCAGTGGACACATATGTGTAGTTAGGAGAGGCCTTGCATTGAGTCCACTGCAGGCGGAATTATGCGGCAATCACAACACCTGATGAGTAGAGACTATGCAATGCGTCATCACTTTTCTTAACTGGACAGGGTGGAAGATGTATTTGGTCTCTTGCCGCCATAACCCAAACAAAACCAAGTGTGAAAGTAAAAGTGAAACTCTTTTAAGATTTGGTATATACAACGTTTGCAAAAATAAAACATTGCAGCTACAACAAAACTTGAAATTCAAACAATCTGTAGAATCTGTATCTGTAGAATTTTCCGGTTCAGGAAGGTTTGTTACTCTCCCACGCCCGTTAGTGAAATTTGAACGTATTGCATGTGACATCAAAGGATCCTTGTGACACACCCTGTTGCGAGGTACTCTCCAGGGGTGTAGTGCTAGAAAAAGGAGGTGTGGGAACGCCGTTCCCACGCGTTCCAACCCCACTACACCCATGGCTGTAACCTACTCTCCATCGGCCTGAAATCCCATGACTAATTGCTCCTCTGAAAAGAATAGAACATATTTACGATGCAGAGGAAGAGTCGAGTACGCAAATATCATTGTTGGTGTCACAAACAGTGCTTACACAAACATGCTAAGACGCTATACACGAGATAACTTGTCATTTATTCATTTATGTTGCTCCAGGAGCTACACGTAGATATTGAAATGTAAAATCTAAGCCTTCAAGTAACGTCACAAATGCAGAAAGGTGTTGGAACGCCGTTCCCACCATACTACACCCCTTGTCCTTCTTTTACTTGGAACGCGATAAAAGTTTGCTGTCACGGTTTTCAAATTTTCACGGAACGCCCAAGTCCTGCGATTGAAAACAGCTATAGTGTTCCTGATAAATAAAATTGTCTCCAGAGATCCCTGAGCTGTGGACGTCCAACGTTTTAGTGCAAGGGTTCTCAACCAGCGGTAAATTCATTCCCTGGGAGGAATTTCAGCCATCCTGGAAGTAAATTTAATGATGATGAAGTTACTATACTTTGTATTTTTCTACAGCGCTAGTGAGTAAACAAAAAACAGGGGGTAAATTTTACGTTAGGAAGCTGGCAAGGGGTAAACGGGAGAAAAAAGGATGAGAACCCCTGTTTTAGTGCATAACAGATTGACTACGCCTTGCCATTGCTGCTGGAGGATTGGTGCACATTTACGGTTCACTTTTTGGTGTTGCATGTTTGCTTTAGTGTAAGCATTTTAGTTTCGCCTTTGATAGTTGCGGGTTTGGCCTGTTGATAGTGACGTCATGCTTGTACCGCTTACCCACGCTGGTAAAACTCTTAGTTTGTTTCTGTCGAGGTTCAGAAACCGTTCTGAACGACTGACTCGCAGTTTGAAGCTTATTTCATTTGTCACAGCAAGAGTTTCCTATGATTGCCTTCCAGTCGCCGCAAGCGGTTTCAGTACAAAATACGAAGTTACAGGACTTAAGATGCACGGAACTTGCGATCGAGGGGTTGTCAAGTGGTGTTGACAACCTTGTGAACATTAGTCATTTGCAACTGATGATAACGGGCTAATATCGCAACAGATATTGTTGTGGTCATTTTCAATTACCTCAAGATCATGTTCACGTTAGAAATTGCGCTGAGGAAATAAAACAGTATATTTTTAATGCCATGAGACGAAAAGTGAAACGTATTTGAAAATTGCAAAAAAAACAAGTAATAGTTACTTTTACAGTTTATCAAGACTTGGAATCAGTGACAGAGCTGATTAATTCGTATGAACCTAACCTGGCAACCAGATACACAATGAAGTATGTAAACACTGCAAGGGTAATAATAATTTCTGTTGATAATAATTTCTGTAGTAGGGAACAACCTGTTATTTTCATAAAAACAAATGCCAGTGATGTAGCACAAATTTTTATTAACAACCATGACAAAAAGATTAATGAAGCTCTGCAGCAAATAGTAAAAAAAAACGCGAAGCGACACTTTTAGCGTCCGACGACTAGACGGTTTACGACAACCAGTCGTAGCTCGTAGCGTCGCATTTATGGACTGCCGGTAATCGACCAAGACAAAGTTTCGTGATCACATTTGCTGCGCCAGCCTCGAATGTGAGTTGTAGAGAACGGCAATCACAGAATTTTCAACCCATATCATATCGGCTTTCGAAGCGTTCATTGAACATTTGGCGGTGAACATATTACGAACTACTTTGAATGAAATAAAAGATTTGTCCTTGGTTTTTCTTGCTCTCTGTATATTTATTCATGCTCCAAGAAAACCCTGCCATGGTTTAAATAAAAGAAGGCCTTGATTGAAATGATTTGCCATGGCTGGACAAATCTTGGATTACGCGCCTGACCAGTTTTAACCTATTCGAATAATGGCAAGGCGTTCACTTCACCTCGGCAAACGCCTTGCCTGAAATCAATAAATAATCAAGATAGGGATGTAGCGCAATAGCATGCACTTTTGCAATGGAAAGTTCTTCGCCAGACTCTCATAAACGACAGATTGTGATACAATGAGCGAGCTTGCTCATAAGTATTTAGTTACTCAGCATTTAGTACCGCTTTGATTTGAAGCGATGAGTTTTAATGTTCGCGAACTGAGTTGTGGCAGTATTCAGTGTGCTTTACTCTGTTGTCATCGCGTTGAACGTTTAACTCCACGACGTTGAAGCGGAATGCTTATAGTTGATGGTGAATACATGACATGAAGTTATAAAGTGCACACCATGTAACGGCGATAGTGCGTGCCAGGGACAATCTGAATAGATAAAACTGGCTACGAAATTAACAGCCCAGTAACAGTAGTCAGCAGTTCTCAGCTGAGAAAACCACAGGCGCCGAAAAATATTTGTTTGACTCATGGCCGTGCTACTTGAGGCTAACGTTCCGTAATTGACGACCAGTTTTGCTTTTCGCATCGGTGATAACAGCATCATGGTCACAGCGCGTGTGTGAAACTGCAGTTCGGGTGCGTTGTTTAATCTTGCTTTAGTTTTTTCATCATTTCATTCGTAAACTTTCGTTTCCAGTTTTCGGACTTATGCTCAGCAAATGGCTTGAAATCAATTTCCACTAATTTGCGAATCGATTCAACTGCGTCGTCTTTGTAGAGACTTATTGCTGGACTGAGCAAAGAGTTAATCTAAGAGATACAAGAAAAACTTGAATCAAGCAGGGAGATCACGGTACTTGAAACAAAATTTCGATACATAATATTTTGTAGTTTGCCTTAAAATATGAACTGAATGAAAAGTTATTCAAAATCGCATGCTCAGATCTTTTCTGCAAAAAGGTGGTCGCAGTGAAATGGAAAGCGTCTTATGTTGTTTACTGGTTTGACTCCATCGCTGATGAGATTTCACGTGGTGACAGCAGTAAAACGAAAATACGGCAACGCGATGAATAAAACATAAACAATTCCGTTTTATAACTCTTTGTTTCCCAGGTTAAGGAAGGATTCATCTTGAATATCAAAACTTTGGCACAAAATATTTTAACTAAATTTGATCTGTAACTTATGTCTCGAATGTTTTGTTGCTTTTTCAAAACCTTTCGAGCGTGCTGATTGCGTTAAAATGGCAGAAACTTGATCGAAGGATGGCAAGCGAATACCTTTACCATTCAGATGTTGTTTTGATTTTGTACATGGTACTTGAGTTTAATTTAGAAGCGTACAAGCTTCACAGATTGGCGCAAAAATCGTGACGTTCGGTGAAAACGCTAAAAATATTTTTCGGAAAGTTGCATGTTTTGGTGATTTTCAGGATGTGTTAAAACCTCTTCTAAACCAATGTTTTGTCTTATTACTTTCTTCCGCAGGAGAAAGTTGAGAAGAACCAGGAAGAACATCAACATAGCCGATTGCAAACTGATGAAGCCAAAGGCAAAAGAAACATCTTGTCACGAAAGACACGATCTATATTCCNAGATNTATTTGCAGTCACGGAAAAAATTCAATATTGTGAAGAGGAAAACAGCATCACATGGCGCTTACTCAAATCAAAACACAAAACGCTTTGGTTCTTTGAACGGATTTGAACACAGTTCATACCTGGAAGAAAAAAACACAATTTTCAAGCTCTAACCTCTGCCGAAATCGGCATTCATTTGGCAATGTGTGTAAGCACAGCAAATGTGTGTAAGCAAAGCACAGCGGTCTGAAAATTAACATTCCGCTGTAAAAATGAGGAGGAATCCTACAAGGAGAGAACATTTTGCTGCGACGCGAAACCACCACTTTTTCCTCATCCAAAGTTATATTGACACATGATACTTAGCGATTTATTTTTCTGATTCATTTTCGGTTTCTCGTTCGTTCTTAGTAGGTAGTGAAGCTCACGAAAACATTTGCTGGATTTTGAAACTGACATTCAAACGAAAGATCGCTCAAGGGGATTGAGCCGATGCTCTCAACAATATTTTCTGACCCCGTAGAGACAGAAAGAACTTTATCGCAATTTCCCAGCAAGTAATTCTTTTGTAGGCTGGAAATATCCACAATAAGGGTGAAGATATAGCACCATCCAAACCTCCTAGCTTCTTAGATTGACTCACAAGCCTATCACTGTTGCCTGATCTTTACGCAACCATCTTTTTTGCGGGTTGATTTCAAAGAGTTGGAATTTGAAAGCTACAATACCCTGCAAAACTTCTGGGGATTAGCAATTTAGACAATTTCCTGAGATCAGATTGTTAACTTTACAGGCAATTGAGTGAGTTCTGTGATATTTGTATTGATACACAACGGCTCGCTTTATGGTTAAACCGAAAGTGTTGTTAAAATATGCGACGTATTTTTGTTGGGAGTGGTTGCGTAAAAACAAATTATTTTGTTCCGGATAACAGGTGTTTCACCCAAGGTTACTCTCAATAAAAATCTAGCACATTCCCTCCAAAAAGATGCAGTGAAATTTTTACTATCGTGCTTTTGAAACAAAATAATGTCATAGGATTTTCCAAGCGTGAATTCAAAGCTGTGCGCAGATGTTCCGCACTGCTTTGGCAGTAATAAGTTTATAAGCTTCTTTAAATACCGAAAACAGTTGGCTTAATTTTGTTTTTTGTATCCCAAGCTCCATATGTCACGAAAGTGACTATTTTTTGTAGAATGATGACATTAAATACAATTAAATATGCCATCTTAAAATATATTAGCATTACATGATAGATACTTTCAAAGCTTCATTGAAGTGATTCTCAAATTGGGCTGAATTGCCCCCTTGGGGGCAATTTTGAGGGGCAAGGTGGCGAAAAAGCAAACGGGGCGATAGGGATAGAAAATAACAAAAATGGGGCGAAAACGCTCAAACACCATAAATCATTCGGTTAACTTCAGTAGCCTCCTATCATGATTTGTTAGTTTCTTGCAAATTTTAATTTACTATGATATTCGTTGAAGGTTGTTGCTAAAGTAATTTATCCGTTAACTTTTCGCTCTGGATCGTCTGTGTGCCCGGCTACAGTGTCGATTATTTTCACAAGAATTCTGAACCTAATATTTAGCGTCGCAATGAAATTGCTTATTTCAACTATTTAATACTTTCAATAAATAAAATTATTTACATTTACTGTCTTTAGGTGGTGAAAACGACGTGTCGAGATTAAAAAGGTGGCGATGGAAGAAAAAAGTTTGAAAAACACTGCTTTATTGCCTTGTATCTTTTTTCTTTGAGAAAATACTAAGTAATCTGACGGTTAACGTCGTTCTGATTAATACTCCTTTATGGAAGAAAACGTCCTTCTAGAACAAAATGATAAATAAACCAGCGATATCAAGTTCGTTGTTTGTTTCAGGGCAATTCAAAATCATCTAATCCCCTAGACTGTTACACAGATATTTCAATAACTTTCAGGTATATTTGACGAATGTTGCATTTCATAAATCAAGATAAGAGCGCCACTGCGCCACTGCACTGCGAATTCTAATAAAACAATCCACCGCCTGAAATCTATGACTAAGGCCGAGTTTTTTCGTGTAGAGTGTGATACAAACTTCCGTCGAAATAAGATAATTTTGGGTTGAAAATTAAAGCAATTTTGTCTTACTTATGTGAGAGTCTTGTTCCGGACATACACAATGCTTTACGCAGGATTTCCATCATGAACAGAAACAATTATTGCCAGGCGGTGCATAGATCATTTCATGAACATAAAAACAACGACAGAAAAAAAAGAAAGTAAACTGAAAAATTTTTCTTTTTCGACGATGATGTATTCGTTGTTTTGGATGAAATGGTTGTTGTTGGAATGTCTAAAAACATTTGAAATCAAATTTTAGTTAGGAAAACTTTTCTACTACAAAACATTGTCATGCCACTTTTTATTCTTTGGCGATGAAGAACTGTGTATTTGCTGCAACCGTTTGACGAATCAATCAATTGGGCTCGGCTCACATGACTTTTCGATAATTTGGACTTGCACATATTTGTTTTCAAGTTGTTAGTCTAGAAAAAGTTGATGCAGTCAAATATATCAGCAATTTGTTTTCTTGTTGCTGATTGATTCGGTAAACATCATGGTGAAATAGCCACCTCTCAAGAAAATTCTTAATTACTCCAAACAGCTTTTTGAGCTTTATAAATGATTTGCGGCAACTTAAATGAATTTTTCGTTACCAAAACCACCCTAAATATATTAATATGAAAACGAATTCAGGAAGGAAGATACATAGTGTTACGTGAAATCGATTTCTTATTAAAACCAATTTGCTGATAGATGCAACTTAGTCGCCATGTTGGAGATTAGTTACTTGAATACAGATATATGCAAGTTTCAATCTTCGCAACGCGAAGAAAGCAGACGCCAGCTGGCTGATTCCTCGAAAGTTTGTTGTAAACCCAGAGCTTAAAATGTCTGTTTAAACAAAATATGAGACTCTGTTTTGTTTGTGTCGCTTTCAGGAATTGATCTTCACGAAAATTTTGATTGTAAATTGAAATTGCAGCTTGTCTGTACTCCATGCAATGTTAATATATTTTACTCAGTTTAAGGTCAGCTGTGATCTGCAATGTGATGTACAAACGACACGGCAGAAAATCGATATCCAGTTACATTTTTTAAATAAAAACAGATCTTTTAGAATAAGAACATTCTCACCCGCGTAGTCCCATGAAAGGCTGAAACCTTTTGCTGAAACACTATTGTCCGTTCGAAATCGAATGGTGATGTTCATTGTGTCGTCGTAGGTGAGCTTCCTGACGCTGCTATTTCCACAAAAAACAAGGGGAATCTGCCAAAAACGCATTTTATAAAAGTTCCTTTTTGGGAAAGCGAAAAGTTTCTTCCAAATGTCGAATATTCCTTTTGCGTTATAAAACAAAAATTAGGAAGTGATGCATCAGTGTTTTCAACTTAACGTGGACATGTTTCTTCTGAATTCAGCAGTGAACTTATCAAATTTCATGCAACTTATTACATTTCAGATTTTTCCTGCTTAAGGGAGTGTTTTTGCTTGTTGTTGTTTTTCGTAAAAGAAAATATCTAACAAGGGTTTGTGGACGCATCAAGCTGTGCATACATCCTTCACGTAATAAATGAATAAGTAAACGTGAGTAAAGTGTAAAATTAAATGTCTGGGAAGCATGTCGCGAAAGTTAAAGTTGATTGCATTCAAAAATGAAATTTAGCCCGATAATGGTGACAAAAACAACATCAAACAAACTTGCGTTTTTTTCCTCGCAAGGCAACAGAAGCTTCTCTCGAACAGCAGAAGATGCGTATGAAAAATTAGAAAAACTTTGTGCACCTGCAGAGAAACAAGTGGTCGTTGCTCTAGAAACTTACAAGATGTCAGCACCCATGTTCAGTCATGTTTGATATTAGTTACTGCATACGTCAAGCACATATCCGCTCAAGTTTCGGTAACTTGTTCAAGTCACCAGTTTCCGCTTGGGAAGAGACAAGTAGCATTTGTTAGAAGTTGACACAGCGAAACAAAGTTTCACAAAAAAGCGTACAGACATTCAAGGAAATGTAATTTTTCCGGAATTCTTGTCTAATGATCACCGACGACCTTCCTATTGACAACGATCAGACAAATATCTGGAATTTTGCACAAATGACAAAACAATGCACAGAGCCGTTCACGGAGTCACCACTCCTCATGTTTTGATAGCCTGAACACCTGTTCTTGTCTTTGAAAATGGCAAATTTGGCCAGCCATTCATCGCCAACAGATTGAGCTAGAGAGCAGTTCAAACCCTGTAGGAATGGGATAAGTCCGGTAGTTTGCAATAAAAAAATATGATTGACTTGATTGACTGTCCAGCGTTTCTGGTTCCAAAGTTAAGCCAATACAAGTCCAAATATTTCAGGAATTTTCGGGGATTTAATTAACTTCCGGTAGTTTGGCCACAATTTTGGAACCACAAATGCTAGAAAATCGATCAAGGGCTCTAATAACTCGTATTATAGCCTAGAATCTAATAAAACTTTGAGCCATAAAATCGACTCGTTTGGTCGGCTCCCAGGGAATGATGACGCCATTGGAATGTAAACCGGATATGCATAAAAAATACTCCCATCATGTAAACATAAACAAAACATCCGACATCCAAAATTGAAACAAGTTTTTTATTACAAACTACAAGACTTTCCCCATCTTTAGAGGGTTTGAACAGCTCTGTAGCTCAATCTGCAAGTTCTTGCATTACAGTACGCCGAACTCAATTTTTGTGCAATGGATTCCTGCGAAGGTTTTTAATCCCTTTTAACTATTATTCAGTTTCCCTCAGCTGGTGTTCAATTTGCAGCGGACATGTTTTGCAAAATTAACGAATATCAGTATTTCCGTACTTTTTCGGGCGTTTGCAGAAAAAATGTGCTGCAGTGCAAAATCTGAACCGATTCCTATTTTCAATATATGCAGTTTTTACGTTTCAATCTGATACTTAGCTGGTATCTTGGCGCAACTCCTTCAAAGTATGAATGCACCAGAGGCGTAATGAGGGGGCAAGAGGGACACAATGCCCGCGCGCTGAAAGTCTCAACAATGTCGCAAGTGCCTTCTTCATAACAGTAAATTTGCTCCCGAAAGACCTTACGATCGAACATAAGGGGGCCAAACTTTTTTCTTGCCCCTGGCCCCATTTAACCTCGATACGCCCGTGGAAAGCACAGTGTTCTTTGAAATGAAGTAGGAATGTTGAAGGTACCTTCAGCAACAACATTCAATATTGCTCTCTTTAGCTTGGAGACGATCCCTTTAAGTTGAGTAAAATCTTCCACCATGAAAATACGATCATCTGAAGAATTCCCACCACTTGCAATCGTCTGCAGAAACCATCACACGAAAACACTTCAGCTTTTGAAAATAGTCTGATTTCCTAATAGTTGGCTTGAGTGCGACGCTGTTAGTTTGTTTTCCTTTTAAATATGTTGTAACATTAAAAACGATCATAGCACAAAGCAAAGGAACAATTGCTTAATTTCAAAGATACCATTGCTATGATTACGCCGTAGAAAGGAGTCCAATCTTGAAAAAAATCTGTAAGGCAATATGAAGCTATGGGCTTGACCAGAATGCATTTCATGCAAATTTGTGAATATAAGATACCAATATGAATCGTACAAATTTTCCCAGAAAGATATCAATCAATTCAACAGCAACTTACATTTTTAAGTAGTTAACTATGCACCTTTGAAGGTGCATGAAACCAAATGCATTTAATATTGCAACAAAAAAACAATGCAAGATGCATATCAACTGGACAAGAAGTTTTTATAAGACTTTGTGATGATAGTGCAGTGATTTGCGCTCATTTTATTAGAAGTCTATGAATACTGGTTGTAATTTAGCTCAGACAGGTTAATATTTATTCAGTTTCGGCGCAGAGGCGGGGTTTTTGCCAAACAAGGTAATGTTTGAACGACAAGGATTTTGGGCTGAGTCAGCATTTTTTACCTTGCAAACAAACTAACTAAAGATGAATTTCGAAAAACTGTAACCAAGGCTATGATTCTTATCGTTAAGTAACGCGGTGATACCGACACATTTGGCGGTTTGAGCGATTTTTTGATCCACCAAATAGCTGTTTAGGCGGCTGTCACCATTCCAAGAACAAGAGGAACACTCCACAGAAAAGCCGGGAAAATTGGCCCTTGAAAATTTTTCTGGCCCACAAGACGTCATTAAGACCATTTCGTGACATCACATTGTCCCAAATGTTCTAAACCCAAAGTACCCAATATTTTAATCGAAAGTACAAGCACTTTCCCATCATTTCGTGTTTCGAATAGCTCTCTAGCACCATCGGCTGACGAGTTATGGCTGAAACCGCGAGAGCTCTCCGCATGACCACGCAGGCATTAAAACTTTTTAACGCCCGCGCCGGCCATTATGATCACCGGTACGTTTTGGCCAAAACTCGCCAGATGTTAGAGCTAGAGAGCTGTTTAAACGCTCTACGCATTCGTGAAGTCTTCTAGTTTCGATTGAAAAAAAAATTTGGGTTTCGGTTTGGGGTTCTCTAAGGTTGAGGTCATAGGTAACGGTGTTTTGCGTTTTTTATGCCACTTTCCCTGACCCTGGGCGCCAACCCAATGAGTCAATTTTTGGATCAAGTTTGTTTTGGAATCTAGACTATCATCCGAGACTACAGAACCCTTGATTGACTTTCTAGCATACCTGTAGCGAAAATTGTGGCTCAAAAATAAAAAAGTGGTGAAACTTGCTTTCCCACAAACGCCAACTTGGGTTATATTACACCCCAGGACATAACTGGCCGTATGTCGCCGCCAGATCATGCTAAAGAGCTGTTCAAAGCCCTCTAAAGATAGGAAACGTCTTGTACTTGCAATAATGAAAAACTGTTTCAATTTTGGATGTCGGGATTTTTGTTTATGTTTACATGATGGCCGGATGTTTATGCATATCCTGTTTACATTATAATGATGTCATCATCCCCTGCGAAGCGACGAAACGATTTGATTTTGTGGCTCAAATTGGTTTGGATTCTAGGCTATAACACGAGTTTTTAGAGCCCTTGATCGACTTTCTAGGGATTTCTGGTTGCAAAATTATGGCCAAACGTCCAGACAAAATTGGCCAAAAATTCGAAAACGCCACCCCCTTTCTGACCTCTCCCACAGAGAACCTTAAAGCTAACACTGAATAACATTTTTTCAACCGAATTTAGAAGACATTCCGAATCCGTAGAGGGTGTGAACAGCTCTCTAGCTCCAGCGGCTGGAGATGTATGGCCAAAAAAGTACCGGACATCATGGTGGCTGGCGCGGGCGTTAAAGGGCATTAAATGGAACGTATCGCCTTATCCAGCACTATGCCGTGTTCCATGGCATTCTAAACAAAGCACCTATTTGTGACGTACATAGTTACGTTTTTAGATCATTTTCAGTTTTCACTCTTTTCAAACTTGTGTAGACAAACGGCGTAACAAACTTAACTTAGAAATTATTTCAATATTCAAACCATTATCCCCCAGTTGTGAAATAAGGACTCCCCTTTTTTGGCAATTTGCAATACAAATTTAAAATTGTGTCATTTCGCAATGCTCAATTGTTTGGTTCTCTTCAGAAGGCATATTTCAGATTGTGTATTCGAATGCCCGCTGTGGTTGAGTCCACGTCTCTTTGATCATAGTTGTGGTTAAGGGCGGATACAATCAGTAAGGTTGGGGGGGACGATTTCAGCAACATTTGGTAGTCAAGTCTCATTACGGTTTCTGTAAAAGAGAAGAAGTATACTTCATAACACTACTGTGACAAAACATTGGACGGCAAAATGGTTTTCTGTGGCGAATGCTGTTTCTGAATTGTACAAAACCATGGTGAATAAAGTTACCTTCGTAGATTTTAAGGAGAGCCATCGCCCAAAGCAGCCCACTGCATCTGCCCTGGTTGTGGTTTCGTTACATCATGACTGGCATCAGATTGTTTATCAGCTTTAGTGAAAGCAATCATATGAGAGAATTGTATTCTTTCAGATACCGTATTATTCGATTGTTAGCGGCGCTTAATCGTAAGCCGCCCTTGAACATAGGTTACCTAAGCCTCTGACATACAGTACTTTGCTTTGCTAGCAGTAGAGCGTTTCGCATGTAACTAGCAACCCTGGAAATGATGTTTTCCCACTACGACTGCCTTGTGTTCATCACAATCCCTCCTGTGATGGATGTGCACGTGATGCTGAAGAAAATCAAATGTGACACGAGTGTTTGTTCGAAAAATCATAACCAAGGAAAGACTGAATGTCATCTAGATAAGCTAAAGAAAAAAGTGTAAGCCGACCTCAATTGTAAGCAGCACAAAATGATGAAAAATATGTATAAGCCGCCGCTCATAATCGAATAAATGCGGTATCAGTTGTGGCAGCTTGTGTTTTGGTTGATTCGTTTAAGTCTAGACATTGTTTGCTTTCTCTGCCCTTGCTTTAATACTTCAGCATACCCATAAGCAATCCCTTGCAGGTTTCAGGGCTGAGGATGCTTAGTGTTGCGTGAACTTGATTCGATATCACAAAATTTACTGATCGATTCGCCTGCATCGCCTCAAAGGAGACAGTTTCCAGGCAAAACTTTCCCCCCCCCAAAAAAAATGTGTTGAGCATAGGTTAAAACTGTTGGACATAGTTTAAAAAATTTGGGCCCCTCTCGCAAAACTCTTCGCCACCCCTGGTGTCCCAAGCTGGTTGCGAGCCTGCTAATTTCTTGAGATAGATTTCAGGTTTGAATTTTCCAGATATGACGTTTTTATGCTTTTTTTTCTTTGAAGTTGCTTAGAATAGGTTTTTAACTGCAGAAAAAGCACATTTACTGAACACTAAAGTAACTTAACTTACTAGAAGCTCAGATCGAACAGCTTGCGATCCAACTCCAATGGCAAACGTTGTTATTTCTAAAGATTTCAAGTACTTCGCTGTAGAAGGTAAAAGCTCGGAGTCAGATGACCTACAAAGAAATACGTGTTAAGCTTTATTTTCACATTGAGCAACTCCATTTTATACAGCACAACACAAACTCAAATCAAAGTTCATGTGTTTCTTAATCTGCCACTAAACTCAAACGCTTCTCAAATTGTCCTCACACTTATTAGTTCATTTTTATTGACATACCACTCAGGCAATGATCATGAGTTTTAGGACATTGACTTTCAAAACTTTCCATTTATTTTACAAACTAAGGAATTAAAGATGAGAATATTAAATCTCGATGAACACAAATTTATGCATACTTTCCATCTGTCACAAGAATAAGAACTTTGGAGTTTCCCGTTCGGTTGAAGCGGTTCGATAATTTGAAGTCGTGAACTGATTTGTTGAGTGCATGGGCTGTGCATGTGGTGTAACCAATCAGTGTGACATTATCTACTTTTTCCTGCAAATTCAACTACATATCAGTCATTGATCATTCATTGTACGAAATCTCATCATACCATCAGCCGGGGTGGCCAAAATGCGGACCGCATCTGGCCCGCGGACCAGTTTAATCTGACCCCCTAAACACCTTACACAGTGTTTACGCACAACTTTCTGCAGTGCAACAAAATTGGCTGCTGCCTGTTGTTTAAAAAAAGTAAACAAACTGTTGTGATTTTTGTTCTTATTGCACTGCAATGCATTTTAACAACCTATTTTTGCACAGATTACGTACATCGCACTGTGTCTGGCCCTCCAATAACCAGGCAGGCGCGAATTCGACACCCAATGTTAAAAATTTGGCCACCCCTGCCATAAGCTATTGTTTGGAATTTCAGCAAACAATGACACTTCCTGCATCCAGATATGAAATTGTTTTCAGCTGTTACAAGTTTTTGCATTTTGCAATAAAAAATATTCGTAATTTTTATTCTTCAAGGTAATTATATAACGTCAAAGCTGCATTCATCTCCTAAATGCAGCATATCACTTGTCATACAGTGAAAAACCGTAAAAAGTATCATTTGGGTTTTCAGTCATGGTGAATACGGCATTGTAAACTTTGCAACCAGCTTATTAAATTTTTGTCATCATTTCCTTTAATTAATTCACCAAGCGGTTTTATTTCACGTTAAACGATTTTTGCAATTACTTTGTAAGTTATTCAGCAATAAGTTTCCAGTCAGTATTAAACGCCAGCTGTGACTAAAGGCTGCCTTCGCAAAAGCAAAGCGTTTTCTGAAATCAAAAATAAGGCAAGCAATATTAGAAACAATCAAGCGCTTCACAACCACGCAAACCTTGAAACAGTCATGACTCCTACATTCGCCCAATCGCATCTCCGTACGTAACAGTGGCTGCCCCTTGGGAGTTCTGAAAGTATAGAAAATGTGTTTGCAATGAAGAAAACGTAGAACTACCCACATTATTCTTACGGCTATTATCTGCTTGAACATGTGAATTGAAAGAAGATTTCAATGTAAAATCCGGTGTTACATTTGATGGTCTCCAGTCAGAGATTTCTGGAATACTCACTTCTAGAGGCATACTATGATCACGTTCTTACGATTTCTTATGAACAAATTGCAGCTTTAAGGTAAATTTGAAAAGATTGCTTCAGAAATTTTCAAATGCATTGTTGAACTAAGCCAGAGGTTTTACATTCATAACCTCTTAACAATGGAAAAAAAATTCTTAAAAAATCTATTGCTTCTCTAACAGGCTACACAGCAGTTGGATTACACTGGTCAACACAAAGTTTCTTTCTGGGATGAAAGTAGCCGTCCTTTACTAATTTTGGGGCGTGGAATCCGAAAATTAGTATTACAATTGTCGGTTAGCTCTAGTTTTCTAGATATGGGCGCCAGCAACATACGCTAGGGGGGCATAGGTGAACCCCTGGAATTCAGAGTCAAATACCGGTATATCTCTTTCAAACACAAATTTATCCCATTTACATGACAGGGCCCGAAAGCCCTTTTCAAAACAACCACCAAATTCCCTTTTTAATAACCACATGTTTCTAAGGCCTGTGGTGCCTATTACATTTGACCCCGTTCACAGATCATTTGACGCCCCATTCAAAAATACTGCTGGAGCCCATGTTCAAGATATTTGAGAGGACTGAGGTCACATGTATTATGATAACAACTATGCTTATAAAAGATGGAAATACACTGCGCATTCCTCCCATACTAATAAGAAGTTTTTCAGCAGCAGAGATAAAATATAGTTATCATGGAGGGCACATCTTAAGACAGTGCAAGTGATGTGAAAAGATTTTGCTGATTTTTATTAGCTACAGCACTTAAATAGGCGTGTAGCTTAGTTAATTTGCGTGATAAACAGTGAAATACAGTCAGGTAACGTTATCGAGAAATAGTAACCTAATTTAGACGAAGCAGAAGGCTTCTAGTGGGTGCAATAAACTTCAAAGTACAGTAACTGTCTAATATAGTTATATCGAAAACTTGCACTGTGTTCTTTTTTGTTTAGAATTGAGCTCTTTTAACTACGAGTACAATAACGTGTTAAAGTAGCTTTCAGTATATTTTGAAATGCCTCGTGTTTGTGTAAATTCTGCAGATAACTTCTGTTATATCCGTGGGGAATTCACCGTGTCTTCGCAGAAGCGTGTTTTGACCACTAGAACAAGAAATGCATATCATCAGTACTTTGGTTGTAAAGTCGAAGATCAGGACAAGCCTTGGGCTCCTCACATTTCCTGCAGCTCCTGCGTGACCGCCCTTAATGAGTGGTTGAAGAAGAGAAAGGCAATGCCATTTGCAGTGCCAATGATTTGGAGAGAACCTACGGATCACGTAACCGATTGTTACTTCTGTCTCACGCCTTTCCATGAATAAAGGATTCAACAGGAGAAGTCTTTAACAGAGTATCCTGACATAACATCTGCATCCTAACATAACATCTGCAATTCAACAGGAAGAAGTCTTTAATAGAGTATCCTAACATAACATCTGCAATTCGTCCTGTTCCTCACAGTGACAAGCTACCTATTCCTGAACCATGTGAAATAGGTCTGTTGAGTTCAGATGCAGAAAGCAGTGAAGAGTCTAGCATTTCTCTATAATTATAGTGAAATATAGTAAGCTCTCCCATATGTTGACCTTGCACAGTTCAATTTGTAGACAGACAGTACATCAGACAAGTTTCATTCAATTTTGCGTTACGTGATCTCAAACAATATTGCAAAAATGTTGTTTTCTTATTTTGTAATTCTCCACAAAGTGTTTTCATTCTTATTTGAATCGTTTATATGACTGCTGCTATTTGTGGTTATTAGTTTTAAATTCATGAAGGTCATATAAATCAACCTATATTTTGGGGATGGAAGAATGACGTTACCGTGTTGTTTTCATATTTTAGCTGAGGGCAAAATTGTTTTAAAAATAGTTGTACCTGATAACGAAATAAGTCTTTGAATGTTTTGGGGGTAAATTCCCGGTTCCAACCCTGGTTGCTGGCCTGAACCAGAGAATAGAAGATGTGGATTTACTAGACAGATATGTTAGTCAATGCAGACCAACAACTGAAATGTGCTACTGGCTCCTATTTTGAAATATAATAAAACCTGCTGCTTAGAGTGTGTTTGCTTTGGCTAAATTCAACCTGAAACAGGATCTAATTGATTTTACAAGATCAGTTGTAGCTGGGCTGTTAACGTCCACAGCGCCTTTCTCTGGACCCAGTGGAAAAAGAATTATGAACACAAACTGCATTACATCACCGTTTGTAAGCAGAAACGCAAGAACGATGTAATGCATACGGTAAAACGCTTTACAAAATTCCACAATTGTGATGTTAGATTGCATGAAAAATAGTTTTTAGCTTATTACAAACAGTGATGGTTGTTTTCAGCGTTTATTCAGTTCCGTGTGCTCGTTCGCATTGACTACACTTACTTTTGCATTTGTTGCCGATCACTTTAGTACAGCATTTGCCTTTTAAAGTTTTCTCGTAAGGATTTTGATTCTGATACCGGTTTGGAACATTGTTTCGAAAATGGAACAAAATTTTTCACCTCAAGGATTTCTTTGCAGGTCGCACTAACGCCTTGTGAAACACATCATTACATTCACTAAGTCACTTAAAAGCACTAAGCTGTCTCAATGCTTTCGAGGAATCGTCCGACTGCGCTCTGCTTTCATCTTTTTGCGATGGTTCAGACTTGCACATATTGTATCTATATTCAAGTAAGTACTGTCAACAACTGAAGTATTCTCCACAACGGAGGTAAGCGATCAAGCGGTAAGCTAGGAATCCAGTGAACGCAATTATTTGTAAAAGACATATCTTCAAGATTTAAGTCAGGGGTGGGGAACCTATTTACTCTCACAGGCCGTAATTTTATCCTAAAACTCTACATTTATCTAACTATGGGGAAGACCGACTTCGCTTGACTTACTGTCTAATTACCTGTTATCGTGGACCTTCGTTTTGACGCGATATTATACTCTAACTTGGGTAACGAAAAAAAGTTATGATGCGGGCCATAGGAAAACGTTCACTCGGACCGCATTTGGCCCGCCCGCAGGTTCCCCACCACTGATTTAAGTTGTAGCAGTTTGTACTGTGATATATTCACTTCAGTCTTGAGCTTGTTTGCTTTCATTATTTTAGCTTTATAACGTTCCACATGTCGCCATTGCTTGCAGATTCACGGACTGACGATGCGTAGTGTTACGTGAAATCGATTTCCTATTAACATTTGCTGATCGATTCCTTGCTCACTGCTAATGTGGCGAGTGCTTACTTGAATACATTCACTGGTATTTCTACTTTCCAAAAATGTAACATTACCATGAAGATCTTTTCTGCTGAGTTAGCATGAGAAAATGGAGTTCACTCAAATGTGAAAATATTTGACATTTGGAAATTGCTGAGAGAAAATGAATATATTTTTGAAAAAAAAAGTAAAGCCATGGTTGTACTAAAGTGAACCGTTATATATGTCTAACAAAGTGTTCTAGTGAAGCAGAAACGAGCGGTGATCCTACAAAGGTCATGTCCCAAAACAGCAGCAATGGTCAGGAGTGGGTTGATAGCGTGACACGAAGTGCAGCGCTTTATAAATCCATAATTGTCGTGACGCAATGCCATCTCCAGCTTTCAGTCAATATATGTATTGCACGCGAAATCTGCAAACATCCTTTGTGACAAAGTGAAGCTATTTCCTCTGGTGGCATGCATAGCATTGGCAGGGATCACATTTTGTGACTAACCGAACTCAGTTTATTGTATAAACACATTGCGCCTACAAATCTCTATACTCAGAGCAAGACTCACTTGTTTTCATTAATCAACTGCTGTCAGCAAACTACAAGCGGCTTCACTGCCCAAATAACCTCTGGCAAAATGGCTGTTTCCCACATATACATGTCTTGAATAGGTCTACTTGAACCTTACCACAACAACACACAGTTGTGTGCCAGTGTCACTGTAACCGCGTTTACGCCATCAATGAGTGTTATTTACTAGCGCCACGTATTTATGTTTGTGCTCTTTCAGCAATGCGTGATGTGTTCGTTGATAGTATCATACGCCCGTGATTTGTTCATTGTGTTTTTTGTGAAGACAGCAACCATTAAACGCAGAACGCTGTTGCCTTATGGCCAGACATATACACTGACTAAAGGGTTGAAAATCAGTATCCTTGAAGAAATGTTGTCACATTACAGTGATGTTTTACGTTTTTCAAACAACAATTTCTATTTTCCTGACAAAACTATGAAACATTATCTCCTCCTTTACGCATATCGAAACGTAAAGCAACAACACGATCTACCCAAGTCCACAAAACGATCAAAATTTTGTTTGTTTTTTTTTTTTGACGAAAACAAAATCTAATAAAAATGCATACCGGGTTTTCATAGAACACCACATAAAAAATTTTCGTCTGATGGTAACTTATTAACCAAAATCCTGCTTATGAAAGTCATTGTAAACAATTTTCACTTGCGAAATTACAAAAATTTGGGTTTGTTGTCATTCACGCGGGGTCAACACAATTTCACAACTTGCAACTTTATTTTACTGTAAAAATCATTGTAATCTTCCGTGTCAGCTTCAACAAACCATGAAATGTTCTAGCCAGATAGACNAACACTAGCAAGAGCCAAGCGTTTTTTCACAGATTTATGCAGTAAGGTTTCAATATTCCTTATACATTAATNATTTATTCGAGTGATCCATGACTGTGCTTTTGAAGAAACTAACTGCACAGGAAATGCAAAACTAACTGCACAGGAAATAACCTCGGTTTCAGCAATTGTGTATAAGGTGATCTGCAGATGGATGTCAAGTAAACAATATCATTGCATATTTTTGATGTAGCAATGGAGAATGAGCAATAACTACCGCTGGCTGTCTTCATCGAGAAAAACGTGAACTTTTAAAGGTTCTTCAAATTTAATCATACGTAGACTCTCCAGTGTCATCTTCATTTATGACTACTTCTTTTTGTTTGAAAAAACATTTAATCATTTTTCACTACGGTTTTATGACAAAATAAACACTTTAGCCTCATCTTTATTGATGACTTTTTCTTGTTGTTTAGAAAAAACGTTACAAAACAGTAGATTTTTACTACGATTATCACGAGAGAAAAAAATGCAGACGTACTTTTTTGCGAAATGGTGCGAATACTGTATCATTCCCAATTGTGCAAATTCCTTTGAGATGTTGATGTTTAATGCAACAGCTTTAGTCCAGTTTTTAACAATTTCGAAATTATAATGTCCGATTGATCCCGATCCGTCCAACAGAAATATTAGATCAAGGGAAATGTTGCAACCTACAACAAAATGATTTGATTAATTTTGCATCGATTTCCAAAGGTTTGCTTTCAAAGAATTACATTCTTAGAAGATTAGACTAGAAAGTGATCCAAAAATAAAAAAATCTAGATATAAAACAACACAATTACCCACTTTACACTGTCCTATTATCGGCATCGCGTTGAATTGGGAATTCCACAAATCACTCAAGCACGACCGTGAATGTCTCACCGAGCTGCTTGAGCGCGCTTGTTTCAACGTTATCCGATTCAACGAATCCAACTAGCAGAAGTACAGTAGGTTGGGAATCCAATAATAAGGGATTCGAGCGGATAAAAATTTGGGTGCTTTGTATGAAGTATTGGGCGACGTTTTCTGTACTTGTTTGATACTGAAACCACTACCGTGGAAGAGATTAGCCTATTCAAGCTAATCTGTAGCAAAAATGACATATTAATTTATTTAATAGTTTTGCTAGGCTGTAGGCTAACTAAATGCAGTTAGTGAAACAATCAACTCAGCAAAATTGAATCGGTTAAGCAAACTACAAGGTTATTCGGTAGGTTGCAAGACATCAGATATTGAACTGACGGACTTTGTTTCCCTAATACTGATGTAGCAGACACATTTTGGTCTGTACAAATTAAATACTGTTTTCATAAAAAGAAAACAGAAACTCAAACAGCTAACAACAAACTCAAGCCTGGTCAAAGGCAATGAAAAGGCAGTAACTAGTCAAGCATGAAAAACGTGACAAACAAAATACCACGTTTTTTACAAAGCTTCAAATAAAATACTCGGAAGTCAAAAGACAAGCTACATGCAAGCTAAATCAAATAAAATTTGATTTAGAAAAGTAAAAAACCAAAAACAAAGAAGAAGTAAACTGAGCCGAAGAAGACCCAGAATGATGAGGTCATGGAAAACTACAAAGAAAAAGGCTTCATCAATGATGCGTGTAAAGAACATGAAGAAAAAACCCATAAAATTGCCTTATGGCCACAGACTGATCACGGACTGACCATAAGACTGATCACGGACTGAGCACAAGTCTGATCACGAGACTGAGCACAAGGCTAGCCATAAGACCAATCAAGAATGATTAATGAGAAAATAAGCCTATAAAAGGCCTGATTTTGGCTACCAAAATCAGTTCGCTTTCCGACCATGGACTGAGAACTCCTT
>JGI24021J15306_10001764_pt1 | contig 22027 bp, 12 predicted proteins | sample Ectturendosymbi1_FD_15306 | JGI IMG/M metagenome (IMG submission 15306) | reverse complement strand
AATTTTGCTGATTGTTTCCCTAACTAGGTGTAGTTAGCCTACATGCAAAACTAATAAATAAATTTATCCGTCGCTTTTGCTACATATTAGCTTGAATGGGCTAATCTGTTCCACGGTAGTGGTTTTAGCATCAAACAAGTACAGAAAAGGATGCACAAGACTTAATGCAAACCACCCAACCTCTTTTCCGCTCGAATCCCTTATTATCGGATTTCCAACCTACCTCTGCTAGTTGGATTCGCTGAATCGGGTATGGTTGAAAACATGCGCGCTCAAGCAGCTCGGTGAGACACTCATGGTCGTGCTTGAGTGATTTATGGGATTCCCAATCCAACGGGAACCCGATAACAGTGCAGTGTAAAGAGGGTAACTGTGATCTGCTAACTCAACGCAACGGCCATTAGCATAACTGGTCAACGAGGAATACGCTTGCGGTAGCACGTGCACAAGATTGTCAATAACTCTTAAGATTTTTAGACCAACATATGGCAGTTCCACCATGTCCACGACCCAGAACAAGGCCATCATTGAAGTCATAGTCTGCCTCCCAAATACAAAATGAGACACACCTAAACAGGATGAATTAATTATCAAGCTGTTGTTTTGCCAACCATGGTCTCTTGAAGAAATATAATCTGGTAATCATTGAACAAGTTTTGCACATGAAGTATTGAAGAATCACAACCCCGGCAGTTGTTAGTTACCGGAGTGAGATTACTTAAATCCCCTTCCATTTTTTCCTCATTTGAACAGAACTGCTTGAATAAACAAATGTTTGGGCTCCTGGTGTAAAGATCTTCATTTCAACAATTTTATTCTAAACTTTCAAAATATCAGTATGGCTATGTTTTAGCGAAGAGCTTTTGAAATGATAGAAGTGCTTAAATTTTTCTTTGAATGCTCCGCAAATTGTCCTCCTCGCTTTTGAAAAAATCACTTCACGCAGGAAGGAACGCCGTGGATTTGTGACTCTGTTTGATCAAAATATTCATTAATGTGGAATGTAGAAAAATATAGACGATCGAAAAGTTATTTAGTCTAATCTGAGAAATGACTGACCGTTGTTGGAATCAAATGTTTGTTAGTCTTTGTGTTCGATAAAACTTCTTGAGTACAACGGCATGACTCAAGCCAGAAGTATGTACACATTTTTAACGAGGTAAAAAAATGTTAAATGCTGGTTTGAACTAGACAAGTATTTGACATATCATTGGAATAAAACCACGCAGGTGAAATTCGTATGGTTGTACATTTTAACCACGATGGGAAGAAACACAATTTAGGTAATCTGCGCTAAACTTACAAAAGTTTTCAATGGATTCCAAGCCAGTGCTACATGCTGCAAATTCACCAAGGGTTTAATGCCCGCGCGAGCTACGTAAGTGCTTGGACGTTTTTAGTCATAACTCACCAAGTGATGGAGCTAGCGAGCTAATCGAACCCTTCAAAGCTGTAGAAAGTCTGGGCGGTTTTGGTTTTGAAACATTTGTTGGATAACGTGACGTCATGGGGCGGTACCGATAACTTCATCGGAACCTGTGAAAAAATTTCAAATGGCAATTTACCTGTTTTTCAAAATAAACTAGAAAAAAATCCGCATCTTTTGGCCCCTTGATTGGCCATCTGGCGTAATTGGTCGGCAACTTATGGACAAAATCGGCATTTTTAAAAACTTACAAAATTTTCAAAAAAAGCAGTTGATTAGTAACCTTGAAGCTTTGTTTCAAAGCATGTTTGATTTTTCCTTGTCATGCGTCAATAATTGTTGTTTAGTTTGATCATCACCCTGTAACAAATCAACTGGTGAAAACATTTACTTCAAACGACAGGTGAAGATAAAAAATCGTCTTTTTTAAAGATATTTCAATCTGATGTAACCCAACATAGAAACGGCAAGGATCTGAGAAGTAACAACATGCTTTTGATCCGTACGATTGTTTACATTTATTATTTGGAATTGCTGAATACGTACACAAAGCCATGGAGGAAATGAAAACTACAGTTTCTTCACATGTTGTGAAGAATATCGTGATTGTGAAACGCTTTCGAAACAAAAAATGTATAAAGATACAGAAAAAAATAAAATGTTAAAGTAGCACCTGCAGGTCAACGTCAGTATGCATTCTATAGCCTACAGGCCGTCACTCAAGATTGGCATACATGTGCAAAGTCCTGGAGGAAAAGAAGTGTATATATAAAAAAATGTCTTAGAGCAGGAGTATCAAACACGCGCCCCGCGTGTGGCTCGTGAGGGCGTTTCGTGCGGCCCGCGATTTTTGTGAAATTTCGAATAATAAACATTTACGTTATTTAGTTTATTCACTGGGGTTTAACAGCGCTCTGCAAGCGAGTGAACAAGTTGCTTCTCAACGAACGTAGAGACTGTCAGAAATGATTTGCCTATGACTCATACCTTTTGCAGTAAATAAGATGTGAAAGCTGTTTCTAGTAAGATTCCGGTACCGCCATTATTGCGTCAACATCATATTGCGGCCCTCAGGTAGTCATAATGCGGCCCTCGGGAGTGGCGTACGCAGAAAATTTTTAATGGGGGTTCACTCAGTGGCATGTGGTGGTCATTTGTAATTGGTTTGTGCTGGTTGTGACGTCACATTTTGACGTTGTAGTAATATTTCCAAACCAACGTTTTGGTGAAGTTTGTTGACATAATATGCATATTTTTCTACATGCACTCCCCTTAGTTTATGTGTCAATGTACTGAATACAAAGTATCAGCGCTCCAAGCTTGGCTATCGGAGAAAAATAAACTTAAGGCTACGACACAGCAGTTCATAACTGTAATATTATCAGGCTGCGCGTTAAAACAGGGGAGTAAAACAAACTCATCACCAGGTCAGAGCAAGTTACAACTGCAAAATCAGGCTGCGCTAATATCTTGTTGAATACGAGCAGTCGAGCATAGAAAGTGTGCGACTAGACTGGATGACGCACACCCCGGTTTGCAAGATGGAATCTTGCTAAACTGCACAAGAATTGAGAATGCACATAAAGTACGCAAGAAAACTTTCGATTTTTTGTTATTTATAGAAGTCCAGCAAACTTTAAGTTTTCCTTTTTCCTTGCTGAGACATTATCAAATGCCTGAATGCTTCTATGTTAAAAACTGCTGTTTTTGAACTCGTGCAACAGTTCTACCATGCTACAGGAATTGGTATTGTAGCCAATGCGGTCAGCGCTTGGGCTGGTCAGCCTTAGCAGACAAATTAAAGGTCATTGTTTCGGATACAGTGAGCTATCGCCGAACACAATCTTAAACATGCGTAGTGGTCGAAAGGTCTGCAAAAAGTGGTGAGATGGTTCCTGGGATACAGACAATAACGCAGATTCCCACCAAAACCTAATTATTACATTTTGGCCCCATTTACAATGTTCCCTGAAATTTGCATGCAAATTCATTCCTTGCATTAAGTCGACAAATTAATAGGCAAAAGTATGTGAAAACAATTAATCTCCATTGCGCAGATAATAATTTTTTTCTAAAATATCAAGCTCAAGAGGGGGTTTTAACCCCAACCCCCCCCTTGCGTACGCCCTTGGTTTCAGAACCCTTGCTCTATTCGAATAGGCTTTCAGGACTGAGGATGCGTAGAGTAACGTAAAGCTGATTTCCCAACACAAACAGTTGGCGAATTCGACTTTGTCACCTTTGTGCAGACTAGTTACTTGAAAACAGATATGTGAAAGTTCTAATCATGGCAGAGTAATGAAAGCAGAACCCAGTCAGCTATTTTCTTGAAAGCTTGCAGCATACCTAGAGTTTTTGATTGTGATCTAATGTCTAATTAAAGGCGAGGAACCGACGATTAATTGTTGGAGATAATACTGTTCACTACAGCGACGGTATACCTAGACGAACACTCCTTCATCTTGTTTTAATTACGTCTGTTGTTTGTCAGCGGGGACGTCGGAACATCGGTAGGCAGGGGTGCACGAAAAGATCTGAGAGCGATGGAATCGTACAAAAGAAGTTGTTACCAATTACGCTTGCTTCTGTTTAGCAACAGTGTTGACCTCAAAAATAATAACAGAAGTTATAGAAAACCATTTTTACTTTCTGGGTGCGCGAAAGCTGCAATACATTTTTTCATGTCAATCTTGATAAACCTTGAAATTGCTTTTTACACCGTTATGAAAAGGCACCTCCGCCACGTTGCCCCCCTTTTAAAAAAGCAGGGGGAAATCCTCCCGTAATGCCCGGTTCTGCGGTGTCCCTGGTTGTAAGCACATCTATGTGTACTGAGAAGGTTTTTGTTTGCGAAAACGTTAGTGACAAGCAAGATTTGACAATGTTTTTTTATTTGAGAGTATTTTTACAATTTATGATGCATTGTTAAATTATTCCAAAACGTTCTGTAGTTGTAAGCAACTATGCTTTTCACACATATCAAAGTGAATCGTTGTTTTGGCGCCAGCCTCGACCGCAAGCTGTGGGTAGCTAGCACTAAGAGAGTTTTTGAACGCACACCCAACAACCTTTCGTCTACCCTGACACCTTACGAATTCCGCGGATAAGCATATCTGCAGCCTTGTATTCTCTACAGTGATTGCATACGGTACAGAAGGTGACCAGCGCAAACAATTGCTACAATTTAAGCAGAAAACGTCAACAGCGATACATCGTCAAATACAGTTTCTGAAACACAACAGAAATAAAACTAAACATTCTACTAATCGCAGCTAAACTGAGCGGACAGACCTTTTTCACTATCAATTAGACGAGCATGCGACAAACAATTCACAAGTAAAGAAACAAACAACTGCGGTTATTTACGGTTACGTAAATACGATTTCAAAGACACAGCAACTAACTGAAAGCCCGTTGGCAAATTACAACTGCTCGTTAATTTTACTNGAACAAATGATAGTGTACGTATCAAAGCGAAAAAATGGTGTGGCTTACACAGTTCTGATTTTCGGTCTTTAGTTCATAACAGTGGTTCTTAACGGGGGGGCACGCTTTCCTAGAGCAGCGTCACTAAATTTCCAACGGGCGCGAACCCTTACGCGCTCTACAACTTGGAAATTTTGATCAAAGGATTTACCATTAAACACATTTAGTTTACAACATTTTTAAAGTCACGGGGCTTGAAACAAAGGGAAATTGCGTCAGAGTCGCGTGGTAGAGAAAACGTTAAGAATCACTGCTTTATAAAAAAACTCGCTGTTTCGCATGGCAGAATATCAGGTTATACACTTTAAGAGCCAAAAAAGTCACCCATCGGAATAGATCGAGCGGCAGTTGTATAACGCGTTTCACACGAGAAGAACAGAAAATACAAAATTTCGAACTGCAGGGTGGCATCTGTGCGATCGTGGAATTAAGGCTATTACGAAATCGCCAAAACCTGCTCACGAACTGCGCTTATACCGACACAAGGGTGCAACGAAAGTCGTTCAGCCTGGCATGGCAGCACCATCTATCAAATGCTGTCGATTGAAGTGATGTTTCAAGATGACACTGAAAATGTAACAAACCCCTTTGACAGTAGAAAGAGCGCACGTTAAAGTCTGTGATCGGGTTGAACAGCATGGAGTGGTTAAACACAGCTGAATGCGGTTCTTGCGTTCGTCGCTGGGCGCCCGTAACAACCACAATGATGTAAATGAGAGCGACACAGATGATTTAGATCAAAACCGAATCAAAACAATTTTTCTTCAAAAGATAGATCCAAGTTTATATAATATCACAGACAATAAGTTAAGTGCTATTGATGGACAATTACAATTCTTCAAGCAAAAATAGAAGAAATTTAAGTAGTCAAGCACTTCTATCGCAATGGTGCAGCAACTTCATCCAGTATGCAGAACACAATTCAGCAAGGCTTTCATTCACCACAGTTTTAATTAGTCTATATTTACAAAGGTTTTCGAAGCTAACATGCTGCTCTGAAAAACGTACGCTTCGTAATGCGCAATATTAAATCCTGCAAAAAAGCATTTGATTCGCTACAACACCATTAACCTCGGCAAACAAACTCAGTTATACCCATTGTTAGATATTTGAATGTGATTATAGTAGAAATTGAAGCTTTACCTTAGTTATTTCATAATGGTATCTACGTGTAATAATTGCGAATCGAACCATAATAAGGCGAAAAACATTGCAAACAATCATTATTTTGTCTTCACATCCCCTTTTCTCTGGTGAGGTTTGCGGTGGCGGAAGCTTTAGGAGGACTAGAAATAACCTAAGGTTAACAGCAATCTCAGATAGTTCTGCTGGCTCCACACAAAGAGGGGGACAAGCAAGATCAGAGATGTAGTTTATCCATCTGGTCCTTGGGCGACCTCTGCTCCGTTTTCCCGTGGGTGTAACCAGCATGACTTGCCTCGCTAATTTTTTGGGAGACTTTGGACGCATGGCCGAACCAACGTGGCTCTCGTTTCGGAGAAGTGACTTAACATTCTAAGCTTTACGAATTTCACAGCTGCCCACTTTTTCGCGAAGTGTCACAAAGAGAACTCTTCTCAAAAAATCCCATTGCAAGTTAAAATAGGCAACGCAAATTGCGCTTGCTTTTTCCAATCATGTACAACTTTTGAGAAACAATACGTTGTGGAAATGCACTTTCCACATATTTTACACCATTTGTTTATATGTTGGTTGATTTCAACATTGGTAAGTGAAAAGCACACAAAATTGAATACAATAGATACTAAGTAAGAAAATGCATTGTTCAGTTTTCACTGACGGTCAGTTCAAAAAATGCCAACAAAACAATTACACTTCAGTTTTGATTTTGACCATTACCTTAAAGTATTTCATGTAGACTGGAATTAACTGACATATCACAGGAGACCATAAGCCTCTAAGCTTTGGCGCATAGCCTTGCTGTCTTTATATTCATGAAAAGGGCAAGTAGTCCTTTCAAGTTTTTGAAGCTCGGTTTGGGTGCGAGTGATATCACTATATTTCTCCGTGTTATTGGGGTAGTCTGTTGCTTTTGATTTTGCTTTGACAGCTATAGTCAAGCGCTCGAACGATTTAAGCAACTTATTCTTTTTAAAGTACATCACACCAAGATTGTGGTGGAAATAACCAAAAACTCTATGTTTGCAGGCATCTTGGGAAAACGTGGTTGTCATCAGACAGATTGCCTTTTTTAGAGTTTTTTTCTGGTTTTCCATTTCACCCACAAGACCTTCGCAGTACTCGATGTAGTGCAAGCACCATATATAGAGTAATGTTTCATCAGTGAAAGTAGGTCTAAGATGCCTTTTCAGCTTTTCACTTCCTAGTCTCATTTGAGGAAGAGTGTAATTTTTGATGGCAGGTATATACCGGATGGAATCATCTGTGCCAAATGGATTAGAGCGGCCACCTGCCATTGCAAGCACAGTTTCCTTCATTTCAGCCATGCATATTTCTAAGTGAGGTAAAACCATTTCTGAACTTAAGTTGGACTCTTCAAATAAAACGGAAGCAACGTCAGCATAAAGCACTGCTTCTTCAAGCATGTTTTTTTCTCTGAATGCCGCTGCTTTTTTGACAAGGTTTTTACCATTCTCGAAACATTGCGAATCCCTTTTGTAATGCAAAGCCATATTTTTTTTCCATTCTACTGCATCATCCCATTTTTCTTCTCTAAGAAGAGAACCAAACTGTTGTTGTTTGATGAGCGTTTGTTGACCACCTGCAAATAATTTGAAAATGCCTTGAAAATCTATTACACAACCTGTAACCTGTAATTTCGTTACCCACAAGCTGCAGTTTTAAGTCATAAGCTTAACGAATAGATGTGCAAGCGAACCTGTAAAAAAAGGGCATATGGAATGGCAAAAAATGACATTTTAATACAGACATCTAGCCAGTACAACAAGAATGACCAAACTTAAAATATTTGAAGTATTGGAAGATGTTTGCATGGTATTTTGAAAATTCGTGCAAACAAAGTGGTAGCACTTTTGCAGGAGAAGGCACCTTTTCGACTTAAATTTCAAAAGCCGTTTTCGGCAGATACAGATACACGAAGACCGGTTGTTGCGTAATTTCGAGGGTAGGGTAGCAAACACGACTCATCAATTGTTTAAAACTGCATTAATCGCAGTCTTGAGCAGCAAACAGTCAACCTCTTTCTTTTGTACTTTTGGATGAGTTAATATCAGTTTCCAGCAATATTGCTGCTGAGTGCTTTTAAATTTGCATTTTAAACAATAGATTTAGGCGCCGTACCAACAACAGACCGGCTATTTTAGGAGCCCTTAAAAACTAAAGACTTAACCGAACGGTAACGTATTACGCATCGAAAGCATCAGTAAATCATTCAGTGACAAGAACTAAACAAAGAAATTTGCGAGTCCAGTCCGTTGGATAACCGGAAGCCAAAGAATATCCAGTTTGTAATAAACAAATATTTTTTTACTAAACAAATAGATTTGTTCGCCTTTACCTTTTCCTCTAGTCTAAACTAACAACGCGAGAGCTTCAGTTGTTTAGTAACAATTTTCAAAAATGTGATAAAAAATGTGCGACAAAAATAAACACGACAAAATGTAAACGCGTATGGCTGTCAATCAAAAACATGAGCATGAACAAAAGAAACTGAAGATAAGGATAAATTCTAACCGTTTTCTAAAAATCGCATGGGTAATTAGGAATTCAATGAGTTTTAGAAATTAAAAAATTTATTTGCACATATACACCGAAATTTCCACTTAAAAGTCGAAAACCTCAGAATTTACCCATCGCTTGCATTAACTACAGATCCACAAAACTCATATAATTTGAACGAGAGATACCAATTTTCGGATTTGGTCTTTGATTTTTAGACGGATATTTTATTACTAAGGTTCTTCATATAACCAAGCAATTTTTGAACTATTAACAGTGTCAATGAAAGTGCGTGATTAACCTTTTGTCAGACAGTTTGTATTGTGATTGAAGGTTAAGCCGACAGTGTCGAATAAAAAAGATATAATCCTCCTAGGAATTACACATAAACTAAAAAATTGTTCATTGATATAGACTGTCCACTGAGTGAATTGCTGTAGCACTCCTTGGACAAAAAGGTTCACTTCAATCATTCCGACAAGAGGCAAACATGCAGTTTTGGTTAATTGCATATTGCCTTTGTCCAAATTTTCACCGATAAAGAAAATTTGCTGTTTCTTTTTTCTGTATGCCCCTGATGTTTTCTGCATACGTCTAACGCAATACACCTGCTTATATGCAAACAAACATAACGTAATCATCTACAATCAAGCTAATTCAGTTTTTGTCCTAGTCATTTTGGTATACGACAAGTGAAAATGCTGACAAATTTAAGTAATAGTCAATGCAAGAAAAACTCTTTTTGAATCTTGTTTAGCCATGTGTAGAAAGTGGTGAACTAAGCAACAGTAATATTTGTTCTTTAGACGTTATATTTCCCTGTCTCTGATTTTAACTAACTCTTTTGTTCTGCATCTACATCACGCACAACACGGCTCTTCAAACTACAGCCTTCGGGCCACATCCGGACCGCGAAGCCATTTCATCCGGCCTGTAAAGGCATTTCATCAATAATTGAAAAGATAAGATACCTTACAAAGCACTTATAAGTTTTGTTGAAAATAAAATATCGCGACACGTTGAGATGTTAGTTGGATAAGTGTTACTGAGCTGCAGGCTCGCCTAACCTTAGCTGGCATATTGCCCCTCAAACCAATAAGAATAAGCAAGTAGTACATTTTAAAGTATTAGAAAACGTTCTGAATCAACACATGGGTTATCATGATAACACCATGCTAGGACAGATCCCTGTGGGACTCCGTTCTTGAGGCGTCGTAACCTGCTCCGTTTGTCGTTACGGGCGGTAAAGGTGAAGTTCCAATTTCAAACAATCTCCATGATCGTGCGGACCATGTGTCTATCAGGCAGCAATTGCAGCAGCTTGCGGGTGAGGCCGCGGTGCAATACAGTATCATAGGCTGCTACGAGGTCAATAAACACAGCTCTGGACTTTTTCTAGGCCGAAAATCTGTCCTGGATGTCCTGTGTCAGCAGGGTGACCTGGTCTAGGGCCGACCTCCCGAGTCGAAAGCCTGCCTGCTCCTGTGGGAGCAACGGGTCGATGATTGGCTCGACACGAGCGTAGATGAGTCTCTTGAGGATTTTCAAGTGGACACAAAGCAGAGATATGGGACGATAGCTCTTTGGGTCCTCCAATGGCTTTTCTGGATTAGGGATCACAACTATTAGTGCTCTTCTCCAGATCTGTGGAATTGTGAGTTGGCGCATGCAGGAAGTGAGGAAATCGCAAAACCAAGATTTGAGAGCCGACCCGGCGTGGAGTATAAACTCCAGGAAGATGGAATCCAGTCCTGGAGATTTTCCTGGCTTCAGGTGTCTGAGGGCAGCAGCAAGCTCCTCTGGCCTAAAGGGTTTAGAGATATTGTGACCGTAAGGTGTTGAAATCTTACATAAGTCGGACAGCTCCTTGTTGACGAGCCTGGTGGACTCGCGGTCCCCGGTCCTGTGTGCCTCGTTTTTCACTAGTTGTTAGGCGATGGAGTTTGCCGAGACGGGGCACAGGCGAGAGGAGCGTCCAGACCTGCCAGTGAGTTTGTTGATTGTTCTTCACGCCTTGCGGCTGGAGTGTGAGAAATCGATGGAGTTGACAGCTTCCTCCCATTGCTCCTGCCTCCCATCGCTCCTGTTGCGGTCGAGATTGTAGGGACGAAGCGGCTCTATCGGAGTAAGTCCCCACTGGGGCTCGGATGAAGGAGCGATAGAGGCCTTGCATTCTTTATCCCAGCATGGCACATAGTTCTTCCGACGGCCACGTGGGATGCACTGTTTGGCGAAAAATAGTAGGCACTTGCAAAAATCCTGGTATGCCCTCTCAATGTTTGGTGTGCCTGGAGGTGGCAATCTCTCAACGGATTCACTTGTGAGAAGGCAAAAGCGCTTCCAATCAGCCTTGCGAAAGTTCCAACGCTTCACCGGATCTCTGTGGGCAGGTACCTTGAACAAAACCTTGTAAGTCACATGTACTATAAAAATTGATGCCTCTTCTTCCTTGCGTCAAAGTAATGCAAACAGAGTGAAGAAATAGTTGCATAACAACGATAACATGTGTTGTAATAAAATCACGCGTAAACCACGTATTTGAACTCAAAAATAGCACAATGCTTAACCGATTTCATTGCTATTGTTTGTACAACATATCAAACGTCATCCTTGTTATTAAACTTTGCGATAATCAATTTTGCAAATCACAAGGGAGTCGCTTGGCATTTTTGAAGTAATATCGTTTGAAGAAACAACGGAACTTATGCAGATTTGAATGCAGTCCCGTCGCCATAGGGGACTTCGGTTGGTTTAGCTACCCAAACAAAATTCCAAGCATTCCAAATTAAACTGAAATTTGAAACACTATAGATCAGTAAAGTTTTATCACTTTTGGAATGTCAAGCCCTCCTGCGCAAACGTAAAGCTTTGAAGATTTTTTGGTGACGGTTCTGAATGAATAATCAATGAAACAAAAGTAGTACATATATATTTTTTAGTGTTTCACTAATCACAGGAAGTGATTGAATTTTGCGTTGTGCATGTAAGGCTATATTTACCATCTTCCAATCCACTTTTTGAATGTCTCTCATCGGATGAAGTCCTCGACGAGTCCATAAAACACAATACCTAAAATAAATCACAGTTATCAAAAACATCATACCTCGTATATGTAAAAAACTTCATGCTCTAAATCAGTGATTTTTAACTTTTTTCCACCACCCTCGCTTAAGTAGTCCATTGTTTCAAGCTCCCCTGCCTTTTAATACGCAGTAAAAACAAATGCATTTATTGGTAAATTTAATGATCAGATTTTCGATGTTGTAGGAGGCGTAAGGGCTCCCTCCATGGAAATTTATTGACGCCCCATTGGGGTCGCAGGTCGCACCCCCAGTTAAGAACCACTGCTCTATATCATTTGAATTCAGTTTAAGAGAGTTACCGTACCAGCGTACCTTATTCATTTTTTCAAGCATTTCATCATCGATTGTATATTTCCTGCAATTTCAATACAACACAAGTAAAACTTGAAACTATTGGTGGTGGTTTGCAAAATAATTATTCTTTTTAAGAGAAAAGTTAAGTCTTAGATCGCACAAAGGTGTTAAAGAAACAACAACGCAGAAATAACTAGGGATTCAAATAAAACCATTTAAGGAATTACAAAATCAAATTTTCAACTTATGAGAGAAAATCAATGAGTGAAGCGTAATGAATCAACCCGTCACTGGCCAACAAAAATTTTGCACTTTCCATAGGCAAAGACATTTTGAATACGGTTTTTACGCAATTTTGGACTGTTGAGTCCTGCAAAGAAATCCTTTTCTTAAAAGGGGTTTAATTTTTGAGATTTTAATGCATCGCTTTGTAACAAGAGAAATGCTCCATATGTCGAAGTACATGTTTGCTGTTCTGTTGCCGTGCCATTGTCGAAGTACAGTACTTGCTGCTGCTGTCAATCAGAAGCCTTTTTTAAGTTCGTTTCACAGATTTCCTGGTGCAGAAACCTTTGTTTACATGAGGCTTCTGATTAGCAGAAGCAGAAAGTACTTCCACGATGGCACGGCAAACAGAACACCAAACGTGTATCGCAGGCGAGGCAGGAACGAACCGACTCACTCTCAAAATGTGGTATACATGCTATACAGCGCGAATGAAGCGTATGGCACATGAAAACAACGTCACTCGGGGAAATCAGGCTTCCCTTCTTCCAAAATTGATATTTTCAAATTTTGTCTCACATACTGACAACACTAAAGCAACCTCATGACGTTGAAATTAATTCACATTTTATTGTCTGTCATTTTACACATTATGAAAACGTTTCTTATTTTTTATCATTATTTAGATATTACTTTTCACAGTGTTTGTTACAATAGGCTACTCTATAGTCACCAAATGTTATTCAAATAAAAACAGGTCTTTAATGCTTTTTTGGATATTCGAAGCTACACAACGAAAGTACACAATAACGAGAGGTTGAACCAGTTATTTTCTAACAGCCTGTTTACGTTCGTGAGGTACTTCGATTATCACGGGTCCGATGATTAGTCAGCTTGCTGTGCAAGCATGTAGTTTATACTTTGCAAACATTCAAAGCATCTTAGTGCTCTCATGTTGTTCCTAAGAACAGAATATAAAACAATGAAAGAAAAGAAACACATTTTTTTGTGTTTGAACGGATAGCATAGAGATACTCCTCAGACAATGGTACTTGATGCATAGCCTGATCGCTGTGGAGCATAGAACAGGATAAGATGGACAACATTGTAACAACAAACGAGATAAGGATTTGTCTTGTGCTAAAAATAAGAGAGATACAACTGAAGAGGTTTGCAACAACTAATACGCAAAAATTAACCCAACGGGAGCAGTGGCGTACGCAGAAAATTTTCATGTGGGGCGGTTTGGTTCAGGGTCATATGATGATCATTTGGTGTGCATTGTTTGTGACATCACACTTTGACGTCATTTTCATGTTCCCAAACCAACGTTTTAGCGAAGTTTGTTGACATAATATGCATATTTTTTCACACCCACTCCCCTTATTTTATGTGTCATTGCGCTGAATATAAACTATCAGCGCTCCAAGTTAGGCTATCGAAGAAAAACAAACTCAACGCTACGACACAGCAGTTCATAACTGCAAAAATATCAGACTGCGTGTTTAAACAGGAGAGTGAAACACACTCATCACTACTTCAGAGCAATTTTCAACTGCAACATCAGGCTACGCTAACCACTAAGGTCTCGTCAAATACGAGCAGTTAAGTATTGAAGATGTGCGGTTGGACTGGCTGGCGCACACCCTGGTTTGCAAGATCGAACTTTGCTAAACCACACACGAATTGAGAATGTGCATAAAGTACGCAAGAAAACGTTTGTTTTTTTGTGATGCATAGAAGTCCACAAGCCCCTAACCAAGGGGGCGAAGCCTCCCCTAGAAAAATTTTCGCCCCCCCAGGACAAATATGTTGGACGTATTTTGAAACTATTGGACATAGTTTAAAAAATTTGTCCCCCTCTTAGAAAACTTTTCACCCACACCGGTGTCCCTAGCTAGTTACGGGCCTGGAAGTCCAGAAAAGATTTAGTTTCCTTTTTCCTTGCTGAGACATTATCAAATGGCTGAATGCTTCTATGTTAACAACTGCGGTTTTTGAACTCGCGCAACAGTTTTATCATGCTACAGAAATCGCTAATGTAGCCAATGCGGTTAGCGCTAGCGCTGATCAGCCACAGCAGACAAATTAAAGGCAATTGTTTCGAATAAAGTGAACTATCGCGGAGCATTCAGCCATTTGATGGCATTCAGCCATTTGACGAACTGTTTTTTCAGTCATTTGATGAACTACCGCGGAGCACAATCGTGAATATGCGTAGTGGACGAACGGTCTGCAGAAAGTGGTGAGATGGTTCGTGGGACACAGACGATAACGCAGATTCCCCCCGAAGTCTAAATATTACTTTTTGTTCCATTTGCAGTGTCCTTGAAATTTGCATGCTGATTCATTTCGTGGTATTTGCATTACGTCGACAAATTAACAAGCAAGAAGTATGCGAAAACAACTAATTTCCTTGGTGAAGGTAATAAAGTTTTGTCAAATAGCAAGATCAAGGGGGGGTTAACCCCAAACCACCCCCTTGCGCACGCCCTTGCTGAATATAAACCATCAGCGCTCCAAGCTAGTATATCGGAGGAAAATACTATTAACGCTACGACACAGCAGTTCATAACTGCAAAAATGTCAGGCTGCGCGTTAAAACAGGGGAGTAAAACAAACTCATCAATGCGTCCGAGCAATTTACAGCTGCAAAATGCTGCTGCGCTGATGTCTTGTCGAATGCGAGCAGTCGATCATAGAAAGTGTGTGGCTGGACCGGCTGGCGCACACCCCGGTTTGCAAGATTGAATCTTGCAAAACTGCACAAGAATTGAGAATGCGCATGAAGTACGCAAGAAAACATTAAAATTTTTATTATGCATAGACGTCCAGCAAACGTTCAGTTTTCCTTTTTCCCTGCTGAGACAATATCAAATTCCTGAATGCTTCTATGTTTAAAAAGCTGTTTTTGAGCTGGTGCAACAGTTCTACCATGCTACAGAAATTGCTAATGTAGCCATTGCGGTCAGCGCTTGCGCTGATCAGCCTTAGCAGACAAAATAAAGAAAATTCTTTCGGATAAAGTGAACTATCGCGGAACACACTCTTAAAACATGCGTAGTGGATGGAGGGTTTGCAAAAAGTGGTGATGTGGTGTCTGGACACAGACAACAGCCCGAATTCCCACCAAAACATAATCATTACTTTTTGGGCCATTTACAATGTCCCTTGAAATTTGCATGCAAATGTATTCCGTATTATTTGCATTAAGTTGACAAATTAACAAGCAAAAAGTATGCGAAAACAAATAAGCTCCTTTGCGCAGGTAATAAAGTTTTGTAAAATATGAAGCTCAAGGGGGGTGGGATTAGCCCCAAAATCCCCCCTTGCGTACGCTCTTGAACGGGAGAGCGTAGATAGAGTGTTCAGCAACCTGTTACCATGTAGAAAACTCATAATTTTTGCAAAAATTGGCGGCTCATCTCAGCTAAACATGCGACCAGAAGTACAATATATTTTAGTTGCAGTTGTTTTGCAAAACATTTATTTTCAGACGTATTGAAAGTGACACAGTCTAATGGGAGTTGTCGTAGATAGCTTGTTTCGCCGCTGAGCTCTAAAAGTTGCTGCACAACGTCAAGAAAACTGCTAAACTTACCTCAAATATTGTGGTGGTTCAATCGTTTCCTTTTTGATTTTTATCTGGAGTTTCAATAAAAATCTCATTTTACATCTTCACGTAGATAGGTTCATGCATTTTTCTGACTCAAAACGCCAAATAACAGAAATGCAATGAAAAGAGCAAAATACCCAAAGGGCAGAAAGGTTAATTGCATGGTAATAAAAATGTAAATAAGAAAAACGATTGAGATCTCAGGAACTCTGCAAATTAGGGTGATTTTTATATTTGAAACACAAAGGGTTGTCGAAAGACTTTGTGAGTAAACCACTCCGCATGCCTTATTGTTGACCGTAGGCGTAGCCAGGAGGGGGAGCCAAAGGGGCCATGACCCCCCAAAATGTTTAGAAAATATAGTCATTTTGTGCTTTGAGAGGCGTTTTTCCAAACAAAATAGTGTTATTTGCCTAAAATCAAACATTTTGCCCACCAAAAAAATTCTAGGCTGGCTACAACACTGTTGATGTCATAAATCAATACTGAATTGAAGATATTTCGAGTGAAGAGGAAAAATGATGCCACAAAATGCAATACATCGAACATTACATAGAAGCTGTTGACCAAGCACAACATTAAAGAAAAACAAAAAACAGAGGATAAAAACATACCTATTTAGGTGACTTGAACATGCTTTTGAGACTACTTCACTACTACGCTTAAATAAACGAGCATAATATATTTGTTTACACTTGCAAAGCCATTTCAAGTGATGCAAACTATTACAATAGATAACTTCACCTTTTTTGATTTCTTTTGTGCATCAGTTGTTTTATTCTTCAAAAATCCTGAAAAATTCATTTTGTAGTTTGAAGAAAGCTATTGCAAAAAAAGAAGTGTGTCTAAGATTTGTAAATTCAGTTGTACAAAGCTTTGCTAACCTTTTCACAAAAGCATTCGTGATAAACGTAGAGTTTGTTCATCGAACGTTAGGCTTAAAGTTTTTTAATGAAGTTTTTTTTGACAAACCTCATCAGTTTATGTTGGAAAATAGAGAATGGGTAGCTGACGCATTTCAAAATTATGCATCTCTGCTATCGTTTCAGTTAAATATTGATTATGACACAAAAACAGATGGAAACGTTTATACAAGCCTAAATTTGGTGTAATTACACACCTGGGCATAATTAGATGCCGGAAGCACGGCTGATAACGCACAATTGTAGCCGATGTATTGTAAGATCATGGTAATATAACTATTATTTTAATGAAAGTCTGAAAGTAGTCTATTCTGATAACATATATTCTTTAAGCACTCTTCTCTTTTATTGTCTAGAATTTCATAATTGATTTGTATATCTTGTACATAACAAAGTACGCCGCAACTTTATGATGCAGAGTTATACTAAAATCTATGTCAAACCATTTTTGATTTCATGTTGGAGTTATGAACGTGACCCAGACGTTTACTTTCTTTTAACAGAAAATCGATTTCACTTAAACAATATGCATCATCAGTCCTGAAATCTTATTCAAATATAATTGGTATTTGGTAAACTACATTGAATGGATTATACATACAAAGAAAAATAGAAAATTTTTCGAGGTAGCTTTTCAAGAACCATAAAAATATTTAAATGCTGCAAAACAATTGGGATATCAGGTTTTGTGTTGAGACACAGATAAAATCACAAGAACCTAAAGCACATGTTTTAGTGCATTGTGCTCACATTTAAAAAATGCTCTATTGCTGAACAAAGATTAAACATGAGTTTCTACCTTTTCTCACAGACATGGAAAATTTGGCCTTTCCATGAGATGGTTCAGGTTTATCACAAACCTGTTCGTACACAGTTGAACTTGAATCGTCAGAATCTGCAGCATAGTTGAAAAAAAATGTTTGTCTGGGGGAAAGAAATGTACTGTAATATCAGTAGTACTAAAAGGGCCGGCCTTAGCAAGCGCAGGGCCCGATTTGAAGTATTTTGCCGGTCCTCACTCAGTGGTGTGTGCAAACATTTTTGAGGAGGGTCATCAAATCATAATGATACAAATTATGAGTGATTCGAAGGAGCAAGACCCGGAGGGGTAATGCCCATCTAGGGTTGTCTGGAGGCATGCTTCCTCAGTTTCGCTTTTCCAGCAACGACTTTCTTTGTCCGTTCCATACGGACATCTCCGTAACACCCAAATAAATCCATGAGTTACTGCACTCAACACCTCCTTTCTGACCATGTCCTACGGCTGGGTACGGCAGGCCAATTGGCCACGTTTTAAATAAAATTAGCAACCAGTGTTCCCTTGAAGGTGCGCAAATGCGCATGCGCAGTACCACCAGACCATTTCCGCAGTGGAAATCTCATTCTCGCGCACTTGCAACGTTTCAGATTTGAAAGTAAAACATCATTAACATTTTTGGGCAGAACACTCCGAGCAAATCGCATGACCCTTTTAGAAGGTACATGAATTCAGTGTGTACTTTGTTCGTATTTTGATATGATTTTATGCTTGTTATAATAATTCACAAAGTTTAGAAATCATTTAGAACTTTGCTAACTCAGTCCTCAAATGTGCATGCTCACTAAAAAAACATTAGTTCGTGTAAAGTTTTCTTAGAGGGGACACTGTTAGCAGCACTGCTTGATATGATAAACCAGCAAAAATAAGATATGAAAGCTTAGCTACAAAACATCGACAAACGAAAAAGCGTGGCAGCAGGGCATCACACAAACACTGCAGTGTAACCTTGTATTACGTACAGTACTGCACAATAATGACAAAACGGAATGAAACAGATAGGTCAGCTACAAACAAAAACACAATACGGGAGAACACACAAACCAAATCTGCGCACTTTCGACCATGCAGGTCTGTGGAGCCCGAGCCCAAGCAAGTTTGGATGATTGCAGCTGGAGCCAAATATTTTGAACGGTGGAGCCGAAGCTGCAGCCTGAAATTTGGGTTCCGGTTGCACAGCCCTAATTTTGGGGGCAAGCGAGTTAACTCATTGCCGGACGAGTGTGGGTTGCCATATGTGTAAATAATTATCCTCATTTGCATAGGCGTCGGAAGGGGGTGCAGGGAGGGCCTGCCCGGCTGGATTTTGAAGTTTCATATTTTCATATAACTTTTTAGTAGAAAAATGTTATTCTCTTAGTTTCGAGTTGGTAAAATAAAATTTTACGACTGTTGGCCCGATTGGAAAAATGTTTTTGACCACCACCAGGAAAAATCCACTTTTGCCCCTTCCCCTGGAAAAACTCCTGACGCCCGTCGCTCATGCTCGTTTGTGTGTAGATTAGGGCTTCTTAAACGGTAGGCTATTGCACATGTCCCACTGTTTATCAAATATATCACTTCGCGACATCTCATTTATCCTGGTGTCATAATACAATTGTACAAATAAGACAATAGTTTTCAGTTTTCAATGGACCAAATCATTTTGGAGCCGGAGCCAAAAGTTTTTGAGTTCCACAGTCCTGCTTTAGGATATTGTAGCCTATAGCACAAAAATTGCATTTGCTAAGAGAAACAAATTTTTTGTGCTTTAGCATCAGCCACGTCATTCAGAATTTTGTCCAAGTTTAAGCCTCTGCTAATTTCGGATTCAATAGATATAATCGCCAAACTTTAGGCGCTCTTGTTGGATTGATGATCTCAAAAAGGTTTTAATTACTTTTAGCTTAGAAAACTCCTTTCTGCGGGCGCCAACTGGGATGGTCAAGTAAATCCTGCGAGCAACAAACAAATTAGGGAAAGAAAGAGGTTGCTCCATCAGATCTCTCCCACGAAACATTAATAACGCTATTGAAAGACCGACTAAGCAGTAAACGCGCTTTAATTTACGAACTAAACTTAACTATCAGAAGAAAAGTGGCGGTAACTATCGAAACTGCAACAACTGTCGAACCGTATCTTGTAGCAACTATTAAACCTTGACCTGCGAAGTACGAAACGCTTGCAACTGAAACAGAAAACAGATCTTCAAAACTCAAACGTTCATTGCCTTAACTAAAGCTGCTACTGAAAAAAACTAGACCACACATTACTGAAAAAGAGTGGTTGCTGTTACGATTCCAGAACGAATTATCACAAATGTGAGGGTGTTAACACCGCACAGTTCACTTTGATTTTCGTTTGCCATGAACCCTACGCAAAAAAATACTATGGTCCTCGCACAGGCACTACATAAGCAGCTTCAATAGAACGTTTAAGTTTGCGTAGTTACCCCTTTCGGCACGGGGGCCGATTGGAAGCAATTGGTCCAATCGGCTGAAGGTCGGCCCTGAATAATGCAGAGCATGACACCAGACACCAGTGCCGTAACATCCCAACTCTATCCCCCCAAAATGCTTACAGGGCCCCCCTAATGGTGATTTATAAAAATGTTTTTGACGTTATGCTACATCTCCAGGTCGAATGGCCTTCAAAACAAAATATCCTAATCGCAGACACAATGTTGGCAGAACCAGGCCCGTAGCCAAGTTTTAAGGTTTGGGGGGAAAAATACATTTGTAGGGGGGAAAGATTTTTCATCATATGCTGGAAACAAATGTTTCTGAGCACAACAAAATTAGGGGGGACACAAAAATATTTGGATTAACTGACCCCGAATGACCCCGTGCCTGGGCAGACCCGTCGCCAGAGAGTCTTCCATTGGGGGCCTTCATGTTTATGCAAAAGGGATAGACATTCTGAAAATTTATATCACAACATGAACAATATTTGCAAATTGTGCAAATTAATTATAAATATTTTCCAGCAAATACCCATAGTAGGCTGGTAGTTTCCACCTAAAATTCTTTGAATGATCTTAACAAAAGGGATTGGGTCGTAAATCATTGTCATTTAATTGACGACGAGTATTTAGAGATGTCGTAATGAAATGCAAATCTAAAAAGCTTTGCAGGAAATCAGAATTAATCCTATCATTCAGTTATGAATACATTATTACCGAAGGAGCAAACACGAGGCCTGTCAAAGCATGTGCGCCGTGATGAACGTTTTCTTTCATTATCGCCAATTGATAAATTTTACCATGAGCTTAAGTGAAATATGCTTATAAAACGTGCGCATTCGGCTTTTCACTGGCCGAAATACGCATGCACAAACCTTGCTGATGTCTGGACTTGTTAATCTCCTGGTGCATGGCACATGTTTAGATTAATAACATTTTTTATCATAAATCGCATATATATGTTAACAAATATAGACTAAGGCCTGCGTGGACGCAACGGTTAACATCCATAATCCTTTAACTGCACTACTCTGTTATGGCACAACTTAGCAATGATTGCTGAATAGACTCTTCTAACTACACAATTAACTCCTTCTGGCTGTTTAAACAGCAAGCTGCGCAAATATGCAACTTTGGTCATAAGCGCCAAAGGTATCTTGCTGCTATGCAGTACAAAATAAGAGAGGACTACCTGGGGTAGACATAGTACATTTTTTTCAACAATCACCACACAAAACACGTTGATCAACCGGAAGTCTGACTTCTGGAAGTATACAACTAGGCATGTAGGCAGGGCTAGATAAATGAACGCGAGGCCCATCAGGGCAAAGTCGTGACCGCGAGGCCCCAGAAACGTTTAGCGCAAGTGCGCAGTTCGCTCATGTCCGAATTTTTGCCTGCAGAGGCAGGTTGCGAAACTTGCGAGTGGGTTGTTCTACTCTTGGTCTTTATTGCGTAACATTAACACGGCAATAAATCTTCAAATATTCACTTCAATTTACGGCAGTAGATGCTTTGCCGCCAGGGCCGGATTTAACTGATGCGAGGCGCTAGGCTGATCCACTTGTGAGGCCCCTTTTGTATTGTTGCGAGGATAAAAATGGAAAGCGTTGATCAATTTTCGAAAATGATGTTCTGAACGTACGGTCAGTGAAAAATTCTAAATCATTACTGGAATGCAGATGATTACTGCGTTTGTTGCTGCCTTCAACGCGAAAGCGTTAAAATGTACGGACTTGTTGAAATCCTACTTGGCTGGCAGGAACAGGATCATTAACTACCACAGGCAAGTCAACCGAAATGGCCTCAATTGAAACATCAGACAAAACACATGGCCTAGGTTTTTTTATAACAATGCCATCTGTTGTTTCTTATCTGTGTTATAAAAACAAACACACTGCACCTATATAGTATGTGTGGCGGCCAGGCCCGTAACCAGCTTGGGACACAGGTGTGGCGAGCAGTTATTTGAGAGGGGCCCAAATTTTTTAAACTATGTCCAATAGTTTTCAACTATGCTCAACACATTTTTCCAGGGGGGGGGCAAAAAATTGTAG
>JGI24021J15306_10001760_pt1 | contig 22044 bp, 22 predicted proteins | sample Ectturendosymbi1_FD_15306 | JGI IMG/M metagenome (IMG submission 15306) | reverse complement strand
AAACAAGCTTTTAGAAAAATGTCCGTACCAGGACCAAGCAGTTACGAATAAATTCCTGGCGAAAACAAATTCGATCAGAAACAACGGAATATTACAACAAGCCAAAAGAAATTCGACTGCATGGCAACGCGCATCACATTTCAAAAGCAAAGACCACGCTGCGAGCTGGTACCAACAGTTTCTTCGGTTCGCAGGCGCTGCACTAATCAACGCCTGAGGAATGCGCGAAACCCAACCGGAGGAATTGCTTGGACGTAACACTGTAATGGTAATTAACTTCAGAAAGTTCCTAATAATGGAACTTGGGACAAATTCCAAGTCCACTGCCCCGCCTGTACTGACCTGCATATATACAGAGAGCATGTGGCAGTGACCAGGAGGATGACCACCACGTTTATCCAATTTGTAGCTTTCATGACGTAGGTCTCAATGGAGTTACGTGACATCCATATCTTTTGAATCTCCCTAATCCAGAAAAGTAGTCCAATCAAAAAGATGATGGCCTGCAACACAGATTACCAATGTAGACAAGGTTGCAAGTCAACACACGCATCGCCATGCCAGCAACTTACCATGAAGATCATATCAACATAGACTCCTGCACTGGGTAAGAATAATCGTACAGTGTTCGTGGTATGAGAAGGCTGCACGACCCCTGTCCCCCCCACTTCGAACATCACGGTGTTGACCAAGAACCTGCATGAAGCCGCAGGGTGAGGTTCAGCGCAAAAAAACGAAGAATTAGGCTTGCAAAACATATTTTACCATTGGGTTGGAGGAATGAGGTGGGTGAATTCAATGATGCAGACCTTAGTGAACCTGTCCAGCCACACTCCCAACTTCAACTCATCCAACTGAGCCGAATAATCAGTCGCATTGAAAACTGCAGTGTAGCCGCTACCATCGTACACTTGGTTGAGGCCCCAGTATCCAACCCTGAGAAAATGCATTCGAAGATTTTCAGCTTTTATTGCAATAAAGGACTTATTATTACAGTTGGCCTTCAGTTCCAAGCTTTTCAAAGCAAACAAACATCACATCTTGATTCAATACTCGTTGGTCTCAAGAACAAACGGAACAAGTTCGTGGATAGGACCTGTTTTCACTGGCGAACAGTTACAATGTTAAAGCACGTTGTCAGTGACGGAACCCGTTGCACTTTCCTGCCAATCCAAGCGTCAGTTTTAAATTTAAAGTATGCTTCAACGAAAGGACTCCGATGAATGCAGTTCGATCTGTACGAAGCAGTTTAAGGCGACCAACAACATATCAACACTATTCGTAGCAGATCAATGCTGTGACGTCAGTACTGTGTCGTGTTGCATCCATTGCGTTTCAACGATTTTCTCAATTTAATAAAATATCTTTAACTTTGACGTAACACAAATGAAAAAAACACGTGGCAATAAAGATAAAAAACTCAAAAAGAGATGCTCCCCATACATCCAGACATGCGACACTAGTAACACAGCGGCTCCTCCCAAAACTAACCCGTCAGTGCCAGGGTCAAACGTCCAAGCGGAGTTGTTGCCGATGGAACTAGCATTCCAGCCGATTCCATACAGCCCGTGGTCCTCACTGGCGGGGGGGAGGCACGAGCTTGAGGAGAATGTTTCCTGGAATTTTTTTGACGCTGGACACAATCCTGGAAATTGATGACGCAACGATCTTGTGACGATTCGATGACGCAACAGTAATGTGACGATTCCGAAAACGCAACGGTAATGTGACGAATCGATGATGCAGCGGTAATGTGACGAATCGATGACGTAGCAATAATGTGACGAATCGATGACGTAACGGTAAGGCGACACGTACAGCTTCTATCTCGTTTTAATCGCGAAACACAGTTTCTGAAAAGAACACAAATACGCCACCTACATACGTCATCACCTGGTACGTAGCGCTGCTGCCTGATCCTAACTTTGCCCAACAGGTGGGCTTGCATGTTGCCAACGTCCAAGTAAGATGACGGGTCCGGGAATAAGTTTGGAATCAACGCATTGTCCACCCAGGTCCACAGCTCATCAACACTAAGTACGTCAGAATGTAAACATCACAACTCAACTAAGAAAACAGCAAAATGTTCAGCAGCAAATTCAAGTACGCGGTCAATTTTGTAAATTTTGCAGGTAAAGAGTAATTACACACCATAACATTGGACTTGAGCATTCGAAACTATTGCTGAAGACCATGATTGCCATGTTTCAGTGAATTTCAAAAACTAACGTAAAAATCAACCTGTGTGTGACGCCACAAACACAATCGAATTCCTCACGTGTTCTCAGTACATCAAGACAAAGCTGGCAGCGATCAAACACAGTAATAGCATTGTAGACACAAACTCAAAGCTTTCATCATTACCATGGAAACTTACGTGTTAATCTGGTCAAATGCAATCGAGCAATCAGACTCATTACTGGCACCACACTGGTAAGTATTTTTGAACAAGGCTCTGTTCATTGACCATGACGACCAGTAGGGGGTGATCAAGCGGTCATAGTAGGTGAAGACTGCCAGTGATGATATCAATGTTGAATAAACAACCAGCATCCACAACAGTTTCTTGGCTCTTGCTGATTTTTTCGCATGGTCCTTGCACTGTTCAAGCGCGAACCCTCCTGGAGGTCGAACTTTGTTCACTTTCTGCGAATGAAAACCACCGGTGTTGATGAGTCATGTCCAACAACTGATGAGTCATGGCCAACACCAGTGCTGCTGAGTCATGGCCAACACCAGTGCTGCTGAGTCATGGCCAACACCAGTGCTGCTGAGTCATGGCCAACGACCAGCAGATGACAGTGTTGCTGGTTATGCTGTTCAACGCATTCTGACACTAATTTAGTTTTCACTGGTACATTATAAAGGTGTGCACTGTGCACTACTTCAGTAAGTCCTAGAAAAAACTTTACTTGAAGAAAACATTATTATTTCTATGGGCATGCACGTCCATCCCAACCACTTCATGCATGACCACCCAAACAATTCATGCATGACCACCCAACCACCTCATGCATGACCATCCCAACTTCACTGACATGAGGTGTCAAACATCTGATGCAATTAAACCTGAAAGTTTTTCAACAGTTGTGAAATTGTTCATTTTTGAACTATTGATGACCCATCGTCATTCCGCAATGTTTGTTTGAAGAAATGTGCTGCGCCACTATATCTAAAAACTATTCAAAGTAGGCACGAAGTAAAATTTCAATAGTTCCACAAAACAACAAAATGTCCTTGAAAAATTTAAGTGATCGTGCAGCCCTAACCCAGTGCAATGAGCGATTGCGAGTTGATGCAAGAAAGCCCAAAAGCGTCAACGCGATTTATCGAACAGATCTATACCTTCTCATGTTCGAATGGGTCAACATAAGGTTGGTCGACCATGGCCTCCTTGTTCTCAGGCATGTCCGACTTCGTGAAGAGGGAGAAGTAAGCGGCGACACAGAACACCTGTCGGTAATTGTACAATGCGTGAGCGCGGCCAGCGTACCAGGCTCTCACATAACGAAGACTGAACACTCTACCTTGATCGGCTCTATGAGTAGGAAGCTGCCCAGCAGTGATACGACCAGGCTCACCAACCAGTATGCAGTTTTTTCGACACCAAATAAGTGACCGTACAAGATAATAAAAAATATCGAGACTGCCATCCCCGCAAAACACAGGAAGTAGGCGATGTATATGAACTGGTGTGGGAGCAAGAATCCTTCTGTCGCGTGAGGTTCAAATATCACGGAAGCTGCATGCAAAAACATTGCGATCACATGCTTGTCACAAGATCGCTGAGCTGCAATCATACCGCAAGTTCACCGTGATGCAATCATATCATGAGCTCACCATGATGCAATCATATGAGATCACCATGATGCAATCATATCATGAGCTCACCATGATGCAATCATACCCTTACAGTTGCAATGAAACAACGTAAACCAGCGAACATAATAATACACAGCATGCACAAGCCATCCTTCCAAACGTTCTTTTCCAGGGACAGGTCTATTGAAATCTGCACGCAATAAAAATTCGGTTGATATAGTTCCATCTGCTTGCAAAACACGGAAAATGCAAAAGACATCGTTTATAAATCTTTGTTCAATCTTTTTGCATTCTTTTCGTCGAAGACATTTTGAATGACAGCAAGTCAAAGTCAGCAAAGCATCCCCACCACAAGACTGAACATGCTGCAAAAGCAGTGCAACAAAGTGTTATGTGCTTAACACCACACACACAACATGAGCTTCAGTCACGACTCTATTCTCAGTAAGACCAGTTGTACTCAGCGCCAAGTGCTGAAGAAACCGCGTGGGTGCATTTTCCGTGGAGGTGTTGTTTAGAAGCTAAAACAGTGTTTTGTGTAAAGCTATCGATACAGGTGGTCATGTACAAGTACTGTACTGAGGTAACAAAGACTAAGGCGCTAGAGAGGGCGAAGTGTTGAAACGATTTCGGGGTGTGCTCGCGTTCTCGTAAGATGCTCACCCAAACTGGCCTGCATGAATTTAACTTGTTTGTGTGCATACAACCGGCCAGGAATGGGCATAAAAATCCTGTATTTTAAATTCCAAAATCGGGAATTTACTTTTTGTGACACTCACTGCGATATTGCAATTGTGCTCAAAATTTGTAATCTTCAATTTTTGTAATCTTGAGTTGATCTTAGCAACAGTGCGTAATTTTTTCTTTATGTTTCATATGTCGACTTTTGCGCAGGACTGAAGATGTATAACACACGATACTAGTTTCCTTACGCAATAAATTGCGATTGATTCGCTTAGTGTGGGTCACTGTTGTGGCTTTAAAAATGTCACTGTGATATTTTATAACTTGGGACTCATAAGGTACCGAAATAACAGAATACGTTGCAGAAAATTCTGAGTTACTCTGCTTGACTAGTGTACCACGTGACCTTGCTTAACTCTGAACAATAGCAGGCTACCAGACAGGAGCCATGAATTTGACAGCTGCACAAAACACCTGATAAAGCGTCTTTTGCAAGTGCTTTTCTGTGGCGCTACAGTTGTACTTGATGCTCTAGAGAAACGACACCAGCGAACAGCATGCAATCCACAGTTCTTGAATAAAGGAAAAACTTAATTTTCTCCACAACACTTGTGTAGCGGAAACCAATCGACCGGAACACATCAGCGGAATTATCAGGAAACTTAACGCATGGTCACATCTCGTACCACGTGACTGAGCTCGTTCGTCGACGTCATAAGCAAGTGCTGGTTGCTGAAACGACACAGTGTGTCCTCCGTACCCGTCGGTGAGCTCTTCGTCGCCGAACTTAGTTTTGCGCGTCCGTTTCAAGTTGGCTGGTCTGAAATAACGTCACAAAGCACCGCGATCAGCTTCGCTCGTAACAATGCGCGGTGGCGAGTCACTGGGATATTATTGGCGCCGCGACCTCAACGACGATTCTTCCTATTTCGTTCTCAGTGCTTCGTCAGTTCAGGAGGTTGTCAATCTCCATTGCTGCCATTGATTGGCAACTCTTTTTGATGTGACAATTCAAGACATAAATCAGGTTATTATTTAACACATGATTTGCGGAAAGAGATGAAATCAGTTGCACGGTTAAATGTAATTGCTTTGAACGTGAATTGTGGCTTACACATTCACTCAACTTTCACGTCGGGATGAATCATGCTCAGTTTAACCGCCATTACGATTTATTCAGCTTTTGCAAACAGCATGAAAGAACGTGACATCATAAACGAAGTCACGAGCCACGGTTACATCACAAGTTCAACTCGCCAGCGCCATCCTGTGACCAGCAAAGAACTGACAAGTTTCTTTTAAATCGTTTTTGACTTAATGTGGTTTTGATGGAACCATGATCGATACGATTCTAACTGGTCGCTGGAGGGCGCTGCTGTGAACTCCTAATCTTGTCTTGGATCAAGTCACGTGGCAGGGCGCATATAGTTTGTAGACGGTCGTTTTCTGCACCTGTCTCAGCTCAAACAGGTCGCGAGCAAATTTCCAAGTACTTTCATGAAAAACCTACTGACAAACTTCAAAACAAGGTTTGATGAAGATAATATTGCAATACGCTTGGTATGCATGTATAACATGCAGAGAATTTGCAATTTCATAAAAAATAACTTTCCTTCAAAACATCACCACCTTGTTTCAAAAAACGATAACTTGCCAGTCTTTGAACAAACACCTGACTCTTCAAGACTGCACATGTACGCTAATGCAACTAATGGACATGCCGATCGAAAATCCTTTTAGTTTTCAAACAAGGCGTGAATTACCTTGAAATATGCTGAGCTAGATCAGAGACGCTAAACTCGCTCATTGCATCCCAGTAATCGTCATCTTCCTCTTCATAAGAATCGACAAAAATGTTGCTCTTGTTAACGTCATTCTTCCTGATAAATACAAAATGTGTACTATTGTGACAAATTCTAAACCAATGGTCCACGTTCCTTGTATCTACGTCACAATGCAATTATGTCATCAGAATCTTCCACAACGCGTTGTGAGTGACGTGAAACAAAACATGTCAGTATTTAAAATAATGAAAGAATTGCTCAAAGGTTTGGCCTTCGTATTGCGAAAACAAATCCGTTAAAGTGAATAAACTGTCGGAAGATCGTCACAGTTGCAAACACCATTGGACACAACTAAGAGGCTGTTTCTCATTGGTCAGAAACAAAACACACCCTTCGTAGCTTGGAATAGAAAGGTCCTCAGCACTTGATATGCCAGTGTCCTCAGATGTTAGCGGTGCAGGCGAATGCGAAGCACTTCGGATGTCTTCGGAAGAATTCGCAGGGAACCAGAGCTGAAATAAAGCACGTGGAGAATGGCAAAAGTTATGCGCAGAAGTAGAGCACAACACGGGAGCGTCTGTCTCCATGAACAACATCTCCTGCACTTGTGGACAGTGATGGGCGTGGCACATGATGATGGGCGTGGCGCATGGTTTCATCTTTCCATGTAAACTACGAGTCATACATACGGATCCAGAGTCGGTTCTTCGGCAGTCTAAGTCAGTTACAACGAACAAGATGCCTCCAGTTGCTCAAATCGTTTCTCCAAATGTTTTACAGTACATAACGGCGCTATGCTCAGGAAGTCGTTCTAACTCAACGCAAAACGTTAACCTACCTTGTCTTTTATGTCCAGCGACTTGACTGTGCCAGAAGCCTTGTGCAAGGTCCTCGTCCTTGTGATCTTTGACACCTTCAAGCAACAATGAAATTTTACACAACTTGCCAAGAGCGCTGGGCATCGTGCGGGGGCGCTGCAGACCAACCTTTGATTCAGCATCACCATCCCAGCTCTGCCCGGGCAGAGTGGTGAAGGAGTCCGCATCTGTCGGCATTGTCGAAATCTCCGAGTGTTTGAGCGACGTGAAAGTGCCGCGGTTTTTTGGGTCCAAGACCTCATCCAAAATCTCAACCGTTTGCGCTGTTTGGGCCCGATCAGGCCATGACTTTATGGCGGTGATCTTCAACAACACGCCGTTTGGTAATCACGTGATCACACATGCGCACCAATCAGCGTTAGCCACACCTACCTTGCACTTGGACTTTTTGAAACAAAACACTATCAACATGTTGATCGGGAAGACCATGAATGACACAATGACCCCCACTGCAATGTCTTGTCCACGTATCACTGACGTAAAATCATCAGAGGTGACGTCGTAGTTGTCCTGGTACCAGAAAGCGCTGGAAACGAAACAACAACGATGAAGGTGGCAACAGTTGCACGCGTGTTTGTGAATCGGTGTGGCAGCAGGTCTTGAACAACTCAAGCGAACAATCATGACATTAACAGAAAAGGAAGGAGCGGGCGGGTGGTGGACAAGAAACATATTCGTTTATTTTGAATGTGTGAAAACATTGTCACAGGAACAACGCACCGATTCTCGTTGTGCAGTTGCTTCATGAGGCATAAAGCACATCTGCCACAAGATAAGACAAGCCAGGGCAAGGAAAAGTGAAGTTGTGATTATTCTTACCTGAGCACCATGAAGGTGAAAAGCATTGTGAAGCAACAGGTCAGTCGCTGGACTCTGCTGAAACGGCTGGTGGTTGGTCTTTCAACCAACGACAACCACAAATGCACATCTTCCCAACCATACGCCAACTGGCTGGTGAAGCGGAGAGACAAGTCTGATAGATCTTCGTCAGCTGCACAGAAAATATAACATCTGAACAAACCCGCAACAGGGCGCAGGCGAGAGTGAATGTCGAGCTGCTTGCCACATTTTTATGCATCAGTTTGTCTTCCTGTCACTAAGGCACGCCGCTCCAGAAGGGAGTTTTCGAAACAAACAACAAAGTTCAGATTTTTTTACCTAAAAAAAAGCTATTAAATCATGGACGAACCCAACGCATCAGTTGCGTGACTATGCAATATAAACATGTTGTCAGTATCTGCCAGAAACAGGTCTGAAAGTTTTGTGCAACCATTGCTGCTTGTGCAATCAACACTTTCATGTCGCTTTCACAGTCTGCGAAATATGAAGGTGTCAGATCCAACAACATAAAGCATCAAAACTGCATCAACATCCAGAAGGAAGTTGCGCTCCACTGCACTCCTAACTTCTTCTCTATCGAACCGGCGGGTGCGGGAAGCGAACGCGCACCCCCGGATTAACACCTGCCCAACGACAGAGCACCCCGTTGGACAATTTATCGCTTCATGTGTGGGAGGGGTCACATCTGTCTACGTGTTGACACAGTTTGAATTTTTCTGCTGTGATAACCTCCATCTTTGTATTCCACAGATAGAAAGTTCCCAGTGCGCATATTATTGCACAAGAAACTGTGGCTGCACATAGAGTATCGCAACACAAGCTGGTTGTAGCAAGCATGTGCTACAGGACCAGCTGGCAAACCGGACAAATCTCACGCATTAGCTTTGCACGAACCAGCCCGACATAAGAAATGCTTATGCGACGCAAAACTGGAAAACTCGTTTCATGAAAGAAGTGTTGCTCACTTGCGACCTCCACAGTTTTTTGCAGGCACGTGACGTCATCGTCGTCCGGATAGACCTGCAGCCAGGTGTCGACCAGGAAGTAGAACTTCTCATTGGTCTGGAGGTCCCGGACCATTATCCTGCTCACGTTCCATTCAGGATCAAGACCTTGAGAGGTGAGACGGGTCCGGAATTAACGCAATGCGATGCAGCACGAGCAAGAAACGTATGACACTGACATACACAACTAAATCATTTGCTTCGAAGGATATGACGAACTTCTGCAGAAAAAAATCGATTTTTCAAAATCCCCGTCATAGATGACACCAGGTTTACCAAAGGATAAGCAATAGGTTTTATGATATTTTGGAGAATTTATTGATGAACTAAATATCTGCAACTCAGCGAAAGCATTTTGGTTAATTGCTAAAGCAACGCATGTTTTCAGACAGTTTGTAGGTACGACCACGATGTTTTTCGTGCAAAAGTAACGCACTACCAAGGAAAACTTGAAAAAGGAACAATGCAACCGACCATATGAATAGTTTGCATCACCCACCAGTGTTGTCGTGCCATATCTTCAGCTTGTAGATAACACCAAGGCTGGTGTCGGTGGCGATCTGGAAGACATCGACTGCTCCTCTTTGGAAGGACCCTGGCTTGTGAAGGTGCTTGGAACGGCTCTGCGACTCGTAACCATATATGCAGATGCCGACGTTTGCCGTGGTACCTGCCCCCATGACGAGCCGCTGGTTAGTAAGACCGTTGTAACACTTAATTACTTCGAGTCTTTCAAAGGAATTTTTCTCAACTACAAGAAAGAAGCATTCATACGCGCGTACAGCTTCAGTGTGTTTCGCAACAATGCAAACATCAAAGCACTCGCGGGAAACAGTGGACTCGTAACAATCTCGACTTACCGCTGCCTATCCCTGCCGAAGTTTTGATGGTGATTTCATATTTGAAGGAGCCGTTTGGACCGCACAGGGGTATGCTGCTGGCCTTCTTGATGTCTTGCAAGTCTAACTGGCGACATCTGACGGCGGCGAGCACGTAGATGACGACCAGAACGACGACCACTATCAGCGCTACGAAGTTTTGGGAGAAGTCGATGCTCTATGAGAGAAACAAGATGAGCCAATGCTCTCCAGCGACACGTGGAAGGAAGACAGGGTACGGGAGATTCTTACTGTTATTTCGTTAAAGTTAATTATGTTCGGCGGGCTGATGACGAAAGCACCGAATGACGTCAAATGGCTTGAGTAACACGTGGCAGCTGATGGTAGGCTGTTGCGAGATGTTGACAATCCTGACGAACTCCACTGATTGGTCTACAAAGTAAAGCACCGGTTTAAGAAGCAGCTAAGATGGGTGAAAAGCACCATGGCCCTGAAAGTTGCTAAAACAAAATATTGAACAATGATCCGATCACAAACGAAGGAAAACTTTATTATGACGTCACTTTCGAACTTTAGAATAGCTCCTGAAAATTGAAAACCTAAAACTTTCTTTATTTTTAACTTTCAAATAGTAATCTACTCTCAACACAGAAAAGAACAACCGCTTGTTCAAGGGTTGCAGCGGCGACGTTGTTTTTGACCCATCTCTCAATAGCAGGCCGGTATTTTACATTGTTGCGTGCAGTTTATTGCCCTGGATTACACGCACGCACACACTGTCCCATAAAACACCGAACGCTCCTACATGCATACACATGATATGCTGGCTGCAATCAACTTTCAATGATGCGCAACAAACATTTCCCTCGATCGATAAGTTCCACTGTGATCAACACATTAATGTGACCTTAAAATGTTACAATAATCGTAATATTTTCTTGGAGTGATCGAAATAATGCCTGAGTTTTTGACCGTCGCTTTACCTAAACTTGTTTTACTGAAGTGTATACCTTTAGTAGTTCAGTGCAACGCAAGAGCGCCCCCCAGCAAAAAATATAAACACGTAAATTGTTCAAACGGTACAGATCAACCGACCTGTGTGTCGTAGAACTGGCACGAGCAGTAATAAACAACGATGCCGACCTCCACAGCGACGTGTTTGTAGTAGCTGCTAATATTCAAGTAGTACGCTGGAATGGTGCTCAGCCCCTTCCTGCAAAATACATGAGTCGTTGCAAAGAACAGAGGTTGTGGCTTCATTCGCTTCTCTCCAGTGACAACCATCTTATCACGTTATTCAGTCGGCAACGCACAGTGTTAAACTCACCCAGGATCAATGTAGAAAGTGTAGTCGGTATGTTCAGCTCCTTCTGCAACCACATCCTCGGTCAGTCTGTGATGTTCACTGTGGTTGCTCTCGTTTGGACCAGGTTCGTAGCCGAAGTAAACGTCTGGAGGAGGAGATCATAGTGAACGACATATCTCACATGCAGAGCATTACTTCAACATTTGCGCACACAGTAATGCAGTGAGCAGGGGTTGGTCACTTTGCAACACCTAGTGGCTGCTCCTTGTCTCAGCTTCCGGCCAGGACAGGAGTGCTAGTGTTTTCACAAAAAGATGGAAATACTCTGTATTTGAAAAGATGCTTTATCCTTTACCAATTTACACAGCACTGCTGTGACTTTTCTGCGTCCACAAACTGAGTGTGAAAGGTCGGGCGATGAGAGGGGCTTTCTTGAATACAGCCCCAACCAGGTTAGGAAACCCTGCAAGATATTTCAGGATTATTGTAATATAACCCACCTCCCTCGCCCACCAAACCCTGGCAAAATCGTATTGTGGGTTTATAAATCTAAAACTCACCAACCAGTGAATTAGCTTTGTTGTTCACTCTCACAGCGTTCAGCATTTAAACTTGAAAACGCCTCGCGTTACCCTTTTTAATGCGGAGTTTGGCTGCCGGCCTCCCATAAACAATCAACCGATCTTGACGCACTGCACCAGCGCTGTGACTGATTGTGACGGCGTTGTTGGATGTTTAATTGCTCGACATTTGGCGTCAGGTACTTTTGGTTTTGCACGGATAGCGATTATTTGAGATAGAACATTTTTTACGTTTTTTATTTGCCGGACCTTATGCTCTGATTTAGTTTTGAGTTTGTTCGCTTTCCAGGTTGCAGAGCGGGCGATGCGGTGTGTTTATGTGAAATCGATTTCCTATCGAAAATTTGCTGATGGATTCGAACCCTTCACCTGTGTGGAAGCTAGTTACTTGAACACAGATATGTGTAAGTTTGAATCATCGCAAAAAGCTGAAAGTAGAGCCCAGTTGGCTGATTCCTCCAAAACTTGCTGCAAACTTAAAAGCTTTCAATAGTGTTGGTTTATACTTAATATTTCTGATGGTAGATTCTTTTTCTCCAGATTTAAGTGCGATACGAATACATATCTTATGGCTATTTTTCCATTCCTGCAATGTGCAACAGTTATTTGGATGATTGTCAGAAAAGTGCGACTTACACCGATTCAACTGATATAAACAAAATGGCCAATACGATGGTGCAAGCGCTCTAAAGTTTGTTCGTTTCAATTGGCTGGAACCTTAAGCAAAGCACTATCTATCATCTCGTCTCATACTGGACCGACACAGATCGCATGCTTTTGATACATAAGGAAAAAGGAGAAGAGAAGACGAACCAATCCACGGCGATGCCTCCGCTTTGTTGGTCGAGCTCTTCGTCCTGTACACGACCATGATGTAGACAGCAGTGGCAGGGTCGACGTTGTCGTTTACCACCACGGCTTCGCGAGACTCGAGGCCGCTGAGGTCGAAGAGTTCAATCCTCGGATCGTTCTGGAAAGAAACGCACGACGGTTTTACAAGAAAGAAACGCACGACGGTTTTACAAGAAACGCACGACGGTTTTACAAAGTCATTGCTCGACGGTTACAAAGTCATTGCTTGGCTGAGAAAAGGGCTACAACAAAATAACATCAAAGAAACAACATCCTTACAATGGTTGGTGTTTCGTTGTTGACAGGAAAAAACAAAACTGGCAACCCTAGAGTGACCTACGTCAGATGGTTCTTCAGGGAAGGAATTCTTTGGTTGATTATATCTCACGTTTATTTGATTTAGAAACACATGTTTACGGAAAAAACTTGCACGAAGGCATCTGATATTCATGACCACCCCCTTCGAGCAGCAGCGATGCTCAACAGACGGGGGGGTGAGCCTCCTTCGGTCAGGTCAGCTTTCATGTTGGATCTTCTTGCACGCAGCCTGGCCCAGGTACGACTGAAGTCTTCGGGGCTCGCAGAGGCAAAGTATTAACAAACGCGCGATCTCGAAAATACCAGGCAAGGACTTCAATCAAAGGTGCGAAGGCGCAAAAGCAACTGGTCGACCAACGCTTCAGTTGCAGTGATGGAGGTGTGAAGAGAATTCAAGCAAGTCTGGAACAAGCATCCTGTATTCTTCGCTCACCCATGCACTGTATGAGCTGCTCTGCACAACTTGGGTGGTGGTAGAATCATCCAAGAACAGGCGTTCGCTGGGAGCCATCGTCAGCTTTATCCAGTCCAGTTCTGGGTCCAAATTTGTTCTCGGGGTCAGATCACTGAAGGATGTGAACTGGTTGTTGCCAAACTTCAACTGGAACGATGGCACTCTGGTTGTAATGTTCGCCAGTCTATCGGTGGAGAGGGAGGTTTTCTGGTAACCGAACGTGTAAGGGTTCTGTTGAAAATACAAATTCAAAGTAAGACATGATTTCGTTGAAGACGGGTATCTGCAGCGAGAAAGAGTCTGTACCTTTTCGGCGACAACAAAGATATAGCGGATCTCTGTGTCGTCAGACAACCCCCCCAAAATGCTTGCGGGGATTTGGAAAATGCAACCATCGTTGATCAAAGAGCTGAAAAAAAACCAGAAAAGTGTTTCACGTTTTCATTGTTACACAAAATCAACAAAATATTTTCGGAACACTGCCTTGCTCCTACTTCCTAATGGTCCGCGGTGTTGTGCGGGCCCCTTTCGACGGGAGCCCGGTCGCATTCACGAAAAACGGCTCCTCCCCCTCGACTTTCCCCTCCAGCACCGTGTCGCTCAACTGCAGGGCGGACGCCATCAGCTCCTTGACCATCTCCTGCCGGTTGAGTTCATTCAGATTCGACGAACCTGACATGGAAGCAAGTCAGTGCTTATTCACGAAACAACACCAACGACGAGATTCTTAGAAACCGTGCATAGCAGGAAAGCAATTGATATGAAGTGAGCACCACTCATGCGACTGAATACTCCACCGCAATACAGAGTTAGGCCAAACTTATGCTTACATGTTTACTCGCGTGTTGTTAGCCAACTTGCTATAAGTGTTCATACGAAAGTAGTTTTCTTGTAAACTACCAGCCATCGAGACACTCATTACCCTGGTTTTAACCTTGACCTGGCCCTGTCTCACAAGACCGGCCAAAAACTTGCGCATGGCAAACCTTGGTTGTCAGATACAAGCGTCGCTTCTCCTGAAACATAAACATTGTAGTTGACCAAGTCCAGCGAGTAGCTGACAATATCCATCAGATTGGCAGTGGCAGCAACGAAGTTTGTTGAGCTGACATCGTCAACAAAACCCGGCATCTGGTCGCGCAGCTCAAACAACTTCTTCGTTGTTATCTGCTGCACCTCCGGGTCCTGGAGTTCAGATGGGACTTTCTGTGGGGCGGGAAGAGAAAAATTTACTGCGACTCGTAGAGCACATCGTTGCCTGCACAATGGCCGCGCAACTGACCAGGCATTGCTTGAAAACAGTGGAAACTTGTTGTATCTCGTCCAGGGTGTGGGTGCTCAGGGAGGTCACAGTCCGGGTTATGTTGCTGCGGATTTCTTTGCGACTTTCAAAATCGGGGTCGTGGACTTCGGGCGGTCTGTGTTCCGAGTTCTGCAAAACACACAGTTCAATGTTTCGAACATAATTTTACACGAAACTATGAAATGTAAGTGGTTGCCGTTAGTAAAGACTAGTAAAGACTAACGGCAACGAAATAATGCAGAACATGTATGACTTCATTTGTTAAAACCAGGGTTGTGGGGCCGGAACCCAAGCAATTTTGGGTTGCTAGGGTCGGAGCCAGAAAGTTTTGAACAGTGGAGCTGGAGCCTGAAATTTGAGTTCCGGCTCCACGCCCCCGGTTTACAGACCGGAATCTTTCACCGAAATTCTAGTTTCGATAAGAAAAAAATGAAAGAAATATCAACAAAAATGTCCACCAGTGATTACAGGCGCCGAACACGGCGGACGAATGTTGATGAAACAACGCCGTGCAAATAACAGCAATGGTGGAAAACTATTTTTAATGTCAGTCTGAACACAATTGTGTAAAACATCAACTTCTTATCGCGCCAAGCGAGCAATTCAGCTGGCTACTGTTTGGTGCTTAACGCTGGAACCATCCGCTAACATTGTTGCTTTATCATCTGTACTCTGCAGCGTGCATCAATATATTAATACTTGCAGCGTGCATTTGCGTGGTGGAAACACGTTCTAAAGAGCAAGTGCCTTATTGACACGCACTGAATATTTGATGGTAGTTGTCCAGAGAGTGAAACGCAACAAAATTGTATTTTCGTCAAGGATGACCAATTGGACTTAACTTAGATGTTTCATGACAGTTCAAGTTACTGCTAGCAAGCGCTAATCGAGAACTACTGTGAGCTTGACTGTTCGCACTTTTTTAAGGTAGAACTTTTACAAAGACCATGCTTCTTGCGTAAGCAGAGCATGTTTTCTAGGCCTGTCCATAGCGATTTACCTGGTTCAACACACTTACCTGGTTCAGCACGGTTGAACACACTTACCTGGTTCAGCACGGTTGAACACACTTACCTGGTTCAGCACGGTTGAACACACTTACCTGGTTCAGCACGGTGATCAATCCAGCAGCAAAGTCTGCAACTCGCTGAGGATTGCTCGACTTCTGAAGCTCGGCCAGATTGCCAAACGTTTTGTTCCTCAGCCATGGTATAATATTGTTCTGTGTTGCTGGACTTAGCTGCACGTTGATTGATCTGCACAGGAACGGCAGGGCTGATTTAGCGAAGGAGTAACTTTACAGGCTCAGTGAAAAGTGCAAAGTGCTAAATTGGGCAAAGAAACAGCAACACACCAGCTTAAACACACGTTTACATTACATTACCAGCACAAAGATGCAGAAGCATCACCCATTCCACAACACAAGCGGGAAATCTCATTCATAAAACACGCTCCATTTCAATCCACGCAGAATTAACAGGTTAAAAGATGAAACAGATAAAGACACTGACTGATTGAGTCCAACGGTTGATGTTCCCATCTGGTTTTCAATAAGTATTTGGATGACCATGTCGTAGTTGTTGCCGGGGAAACCGAGCGGCAAGTAATCCTGCAAAGAAGTAGAGGTGCTTATATGCGTAGAGGGGAGTGTACCGCAGGCTCGACATAGAACCATCGAAACATTTCTGCAAACTTCAATCGGTGACAGACAACTGTAAAGCAGTGGTACCTGGTAGCGATTCGAAGTGCCCCTGTAGATGATGAAGTCATCCACTGCCGTTTCTTCGTTATGTCTGATCGCAATAATCTTGTACACCAGCAGCGATATGTCGCCATCCTCCCAACCACTGCATTCGAAGCTGCAAAGCAAACGTCACGTCGCGACAGAAATTCGTTGTCAAGACAACGTCCAACATGGCAACAGTGAAACGCACGTGACAAGAGTTTCCAGCACGTAAACGTTGGGTCCATCGTAGCTGATCGAACATCTACCGTTGGATGGAGGCTTGCTCGAGCCTAAGGCCAGCGTCGAAGACCCCGAAATATTGTCAGACTTCCGCGTGATCTGCCGAAGATCAACAAAGACCACGAACTTTACTGTGAATGCCGGCTTTAATTTGTAAAGAAATCTTGCATTCACGGTGGAAGTATGACACAAGTCATTACAAAAATTTTGGAACGATTCTTTAAAAAATTAATGCGATATCGAGGCTTGAGAAGATAGATTGGCGACACACCACCTTCCGAGCTTCACAACGGCATGTGATCTTCTGTACTTGCCGTTACCAAGCTGCTGCCCGTGTTAGTGAACACGCCTGCACCAGGTGCCTATTTTTTTAAATAACAATGCCGCTAGAATGAAGATCATCCAACAAATCAGGCGCTTTGACAAAAACAAATTCTTTTGCAAAGTACAAAAATATTTGGCCATAGATACAAAGCAATCGGAAAACAAAAACTAATTGTCTGTGATCAGTGGTTATCAATACAATTTTCAAAAGGTAAATTTCCAAGCACACGCAAGCCATGCGACATACACAACCCAGCAAACAGACTCACTGTCAGTTTGAACTCGTATTCATAATTAGGCTCAATGGCGCCTTCTTTGGTGACCAAGTACCTCCCGTTCACACCGGTAGTGGTCGCCAACGAGAAAGGTTCGAACTTGTTATTACCACGTTTTCTCCTGGTTGTCTGCCACAAGTACGTTATCTGCAAAATTACAAACAAGAAAACATAAAACAAAACCTTTACCGGCAAACTTGGTATACTCTGATTCGGTTGCCACTTTTATATAATTTTCATGCGATCGTATCCTTCAAACGCACGTTGTATTGACAAGGTACATGAGCTGAAATGCCAACCTTCATCAACACAACCAAACATACTTTTTCGCTTAGAGCACATGAGTCACATGATCCGAGCAACACGAGGTCATGAGCCGAGTTGACCTGGAATGACGATTGTTGACGACACGAAACACAGGTTATTGTCACAGTCGGTATGACGTCATGAACAAATGTGACCTGAAACGGAACGGATTCGGTTCGTCAACCTTTGCTCGGGTCAATCCATTGTTTGGGGCACAATATCAGGTCAATGAGGAAACAGCTTCCAGCGGACAAAGACACTGACAGTTCATCAGCGAAACGTCTAAACCAGGGCCTCCAAACTTTTTTTATCGGAAATCCACATGAGCTTGCCTATTACACAACAGTTCGAGGGTAGGAAATTTTACGTAACGTGATTGTTTCGGGTTATGTTACATTCAACCATATCAACAAGTTTTTCGTAAATATATTATTATTTCATTGTTGACAAAATGTCCTTGTGGACGGATGAAATGGCTTCGCGGGCCGGATTTGGCCCGCGGGCCGTAGTTTGGAGGCCCCTGGTCTTAACCGTGTCGTTGTCATCACAAATACTTTCACCCTTGATTTTGTTACAAGTCTACGTTGCTATGACGACTTTCACTAAGGCCGCTGCACAACGCAAAGGTTTCTAATAACAAAATAAATAAAGTTTTTGTGAATGATCTTACGCTCTGCCACGACGAGACGGGAGCTTTGCCGGATTTCGAGGCTTCGACAGTGAAGTTGTACTCCCTCCCCGCAACGAAATGAAACTTGGAGAAGCTGATCGTCTGTCCGGTGCGGACGGCGAAGCAGTTGTCGTTCTGTTGTTCAAAAAAGCAACCAAACTATTATGAAGCAACATTGTCGTTAAACAAACAAACCATTGTGACGCAGTGACGACAACGTGCGACGCATACATGAGCCGAGGTCTTCTCGTTGTTCGCCAGCACCGGCGTCGATGAGCATCGCCACGTGAAGCGTATTTCTGTTTGTTCGCTGAATTGGAGGTCCGGGTCGAACGACGAGCTCGCGTCGAGGACAAACTCCCTCGATGACGTCACAAGCCTCTGGGTACCGCCGGCGATCACTACCGCGAGGGGGGTGGAGATTATCTGCGAACGACAACGTCACAAACGAACCTCGCCAGCGTTGAAATTCCGACCAAAAGCGCGCGAACACCTCACCAACCTCAATCTCGGTGTATATTGTGTCGGACAGTGGTGTTCCCGTGAAAGAAACGGAGCTGGCGACGCAGTACTTCCCCACCAGAAGTGTGAGCGGCGACAAAATCAGAAGGGGGGTTTGTACAAAGTTCGGGAGGGCCTGAACAAACATTGGGGGTGAGTGGCTGGCTCTTCACTTTTATATTNAAATTCAAGAAACGGATACAGCGAAGGCAGAAAGGCTTATTTTCAGTCCAACCTGCAAGTTGCTTTCATCGAGGACAGTGCAGGAGTTCTGCTTGTACATCTTCCACTCGTACTTGACAGAGTATGCAGTGCAGCCATGCGCGTCTATCTCCGTTTCGATGTAGACCGTCCTCGAGCGATAGAACCTCGGCTGTTCCGTGACACTCCCCACAAACCTCAGTTCGGGTCGCGTGCACAGCAGCTCATAGACCCACAGCGGCACACGGTTAATGTCCTGGACAAGTTTGGAAGGATTGCAGCGAATATTGCAGACAATTTTGGAAGCATTACAGCAAATATTGAAGTAGGTTATGGTTAGTTATGGAAAAGCGCAAAGCTGTCGCAAGGACTTGGTAACGAAAACTTCACCATTTTCTAAAATCACATGAGTGTACGCCAAAGTACGAAGAAAGTAGAAGACAAACCATCACCTGGGCTGCCCCATTGTATGATACGACGTGGATTTGATAGAAGCCTGCCGATACGTAAGCATGTGTTACAACGTTGTCTGTGGTTGAGATGCTGGTGTCGTCTCCGAACGTGATGTTGTGGACCACATTCGTTCCCTGCGAAAGCAAAATCTCCCCCTCAACACTGCACACAACATGACGTGGCTACTCGACTGGCAGTGCGCGTTCAAACCCTAACTTTACGGGTGTTGAAGTTGGACCTCAGGCGCCAGGATAGGGATAAACATTACCGTGTTCACCCACGTATAACACCCAGTTTTTTCCGCCAAATATTCTGAGCAAAGGGCTTCAGGCATTATTCAAATCAACACATGAAAACATGTCAAGCGAACAATCTTTTGCACCAATCACAGCACATACATCACACGCTGACCCCTTACGCCAGGTGTCCGCAAATACTTCTTGGAGAGACCCTAAAAAATAATTATAAATTCTCGCGTCCCAAACATTTCGTGAGCATATTATTTTGTGGAAGATAAGATTACTATTGACAGTACCAATTTGCACTTATTCTGCCTAATGCAGGCCTTCTCAACTCATTTTCGTCCGCGGACCACCATGCCTTTTCAGATAACTCTGTGGACCCCAGTAGATTACCAAAAAATTAATCAGACACAAAAATCAATTTACACGTTGCATTTAAGTTGATGCAAATGACAAAAAGTCGTCTGATTGCATAAATCACGTGGACCCCTTTAATAGGTCACCATGGACCCTTAGGCCCATGGACCCCCANCCCAGTTCAGAAGCCCTGGGAGAGGGGCAAATTTAAAATGAAAATTTAATTTATTTCGCGACCCAGACTGGAAGGTCTTGCGACCCGAATTTGGGTCGCGACCCACTATTTGCGGACCCCTGCCTTACGCAACCAAACAACCATCTTACGCAACCAAACAACCATCTTACGCAACCAAACAACCATCTTACGCAACCAAACAACCATCTTACACAACCAAACAACCATCTTACACAACCAAACAACCATCTTACACAACCAAAGAACCATCTCATCACTGGGTCTGGCCATCAATTTTTAGTGGACAGCAAACGCTACATATTTTTTGGGATCCAAACCGTTATCAACAATAAATGATCAAACGCTGGTTTAACCAAACACGGATGCTCTCATGAGCACTTGAAGGAAGCACACCATGTAATATGTTTATCAATATCTAAACTACCAGCAAACAAAAAATTTGCGTCGCAAAAGGGTAAGAAAATGTGCAAACAGCAATGGTTTTAACAGCAATATTGTTCAGTAACCATTTTTTCATTACAGGTAATTTTTCGACATAAAAAAACATGGAAAGTGGGTCCAAACAATCCACTCATAACATCTAGACTACAAAAAATCGCTTACATGCCAACATGTTTAAATAGACTTACGCGCTTAACATTAATTTGCAAAGTAACGTTGTCATTGATGTACAACTTTTCACTTGATGCCAAACCCACATCAACAGATGGTGCAACTTCAGCCTGCAACGTAAAAAAATTGCGTTTATCACCCAACCAACTGCGTTTATCAGTCAGCGAATTACTAGCTTTTGCATTGCTACAATACCCTCAACACAAGGAAGTATTTCATGGAAGTAATGTTAATTGCGTTTTTACCGTGACGTAGCCCGACAAAGATGCCGAAGTGATTTCATTGTCCGCGTCAATGGTAAACGTGATGTTGCCAACAGGGGGAGTCCCCAAGTTGTGCTGTGAGCCAGGATTGGTGAGTACGTTTCCATCAGGATGGGTCACTGTCCATGTGTACACCACATCAGTGCCAGTCTGTACGGAGGCTTTCAAAGTGTAGCGTCTATCACTTCGAATAAACTGCAGTAAAGAGCACAAGAGGATTTAAGGCACACACACGCATTGTGCAGCGGTTTTATATGCGAAAAAACAAGCACTGGATGTGCTTTTAGATGTTCAAGTTTGAAGTTCTCAAGTGTTGCACTGGTCTATAATTGCGAAGCACTTATCCTGACACATGTGACCCCCCAACGTTATTCAACCGGCGATGACCTTGAATCGTTGTGAACTTCGTAACGAAAACCCCAATTGTTCCAATCCTTTTTAAACCAAGGCGATGTACTTTGTGATAGCGCCAGGTGACGAACGTTCCTATGATGTCACACTGCAAGGCAAGATATTGTGACGTCACACTGCCGGACAATATTTCAAAAACAAAGATACCTGTTTTTTGTTTATCAGAAAGATAAAACGCATCTTGTGTGTCTTCATTCACTATCTAGTGCCATCAGTCAGCGAGTTATGGCCTAAATGGCCTCAAGTCAAAAACTCGGTGTTTTCGCGGTCCTTAACAACGTTAACCAACGACATTGAAGAAAATCCCAAGTAATGTGGCTGTGTTGCAAGTCGGCCTTAACATCAAAATATTACCGCTGTGCACAAGCAACACACAATGTGTTACTGATCAACACTTAAGCAACACACAATATGTTACTGAACAACACTCAAGCAACACACAATATGTTACTGAACGACACTCAAGCAACACACAATGTGTTACTGAACAACACTCAAGCAAACGACAATATGTTACTGAACAACACTCAAGCAACACACAATACGTTACTGAACAACACTCAAGCAACACACAATACGTTACTGAACAACACTCAAGCAAC